>JABAHS010091425.1_pt1 | contig 15442 bp, 12 predicted proteins | sample 7062111 | NCBI WGS metagenome assembly JABAHS01 (sample SAMN14534600, study PRJNA622989) | marine sediment metagenome | biome: marine biome [ENVO:00000428]; feature: marine pelagic biome [ENVO:01000023]; material: deep marine sediment [ENVO:00002113]; isolation source: pool of 4 deep marine... | reverse complement strand
CCTGTCGTCTAGGTCTCTTCTCAGCTGCGGCGCCAAGTCCTCAATCCATGCTTTCTGCTCGGGGGAGTCCAACTCTTCCAAGAGATGCTTCCAACTGTAATCGTGGTTCTTGCTTTTCGTCAGCCCGAAGAGCGCCAGAGATCCGGCATCTCCATCCACATGGGCGTCATCAGGGATCTGATTGCCGGCCACGAATGCGTCCAGCTGTTGGGGCGAGAGTAGTATCGATAAATAGTTCGTGTACCAGTAGGTCTTGGTGGAATCGCCGAGCTCGCCGACGATGCGTTCGATCGTCGGTCGCAGCAACTCGTCCAATCCCCCCAGGTCATCGCGGATCGGGGGCACGTGCGTTCGGGGCTCTTCACTAAAGACCTGTTGCACCAGTTCGTTGATAGCAGGAGGAGTCGCAGGCACCGACTTCCAGCGCGTCAGGACGTTGGGGATGTCGGTGTTTGGATTGTGAATGACAATGAGGCGATCTTTTTTGTCGGTCTTGCCCCTGAAGAAGCCGGTTTCGTACAGACACCAGTCCCAGCCCATCGAAGGGTCTGTATAAAGAAGAAACAACCAATCCGACATGCTAAGCTGATGGTGGATCTGTTCCACCCAGTCGTCCCCGAAGCCTATGTCCTCGGAGACCGATATCTCAGTCCGCGGTCCGCCGATGAGGCGCAAGGAGTCCTTTACGACCTTGGCCACCTGCCCGTCCGCTAGCTTGTGACTGATAAAAATTCTGAGCTTGTCGTCTTGCGGGGGGGCAGACCAAGCGTCGTCGTGCACCGTTGACAGCGGTGTAACTTCGGCTGTATCAGGCATCGGTAAGCCTCCCGCGCGGCGTGTCCGCGCAATGACCAGGGAGAATGCTCATTTCGTTGCCGCGATAGACTTTTTCACGGCTAACGCGTGACAGGCGCTCGTCGTTCTGCGTCAGAGATAAAACCTTGCTCATGACTCGACGTCCCAGGGTGTCCATCTCTCTCACGCCATCGAGGGCGTCGCTGGGGTCCGCGTCGAGAATGCGCGTGAACTGCACCGCATCGATTCTCCCTCTCTCGGAGGCGATCAATGCGGGATAGTAGATCGATGGAAAGAGCCCTAGTGATTCCAGCGTCGCGTGCAACCTGGAAGAGTCGGCGCGAACGTCGATGACGACGGTCCGGAGCCCCGTCGACGGCGCTTCGCGTTCGAGTGTCCTCAGGACGTGCGCCAGGAAAATGCCTTGAAGCCCGTCGACTGCGCTGTGATGGTAAAGCACGCGCGCCCGGCGATCGATGCGATCGAGGGAAACTTCGACGACCCCCAGGGGCTCGGAGCCCTGGTACCCCACAAAATATTCGTCGCTGTAGCGGGTGGACGTTCGGTCCCACCCTCGCAGCCGCCTCAAGCCGATGACCCCCGAACGATGGCCGCCGAGCCGCGGGAACATGCGGGCCCAATCGTGGTGCAAGCGACACTGTCTCTCTATGCGTAGGGTATCGCGCAAGCGGCGCGCATCCGCGCATGTGCCGTCGGGCCGGGCGAGGTGCGGTATCGCCGCTTCGAGGGAATGCAGTTGCGTGGGCAGACCAGGGACGTCGCGGGCCGGGGGAGCTTCGAAACGCATGGAGCGTGCGACCACCTCCGCGAGTTCGCGAACCTTGGCGCTGGTGCAGTAATCATTCCGACGCTCATCCAAGGCGGATGCCCGGACGCGGGAGAGCATCAACATCGCTTCATGACGCTCCGGCATGCTGTGAGCGAACGGCTCGAACCCGATGGGAACGAAACCGTTCGCCCGCGCGACCTTCCAGCCACCCGCGTTGGCGGTACGCGTCTCGGCGAGGATCACCCGCGCGTGCGCCAACTCTGCACATAGCGTGGCCATGAGCTCGCGCGCGATGCCGCGTTGGCGCCATGGGTCGGCAACGATCAAGCCCGCCTGCTCGGCGACGAGATCCCGCGAGCCGGGCGCGCCGACGTTGGGCAACGCGCCGAAAGATGCGACGAGTTTTCGCCCGTGCAGAGCTACGACCCAGCAGAATTCTCCGCTACGACAGGAGCGCGCCACCCATCCTGCATCCATGAACTGCGCGAACGGGTAATGGTCGCTTATGCGCTCGGAGTCGAGTACGCCGTAGACACTTTGATACAGATTGGCGATGTCGGATGCATCCTCGGGTACAGCGGGTCTGATCGCCACCCCGTGCGATAAAGCGGGCTTGCTATCGACAAGGGAAGCAGTCGCGTGCGTTGTACTCATCTCGCAAGACCTGTGTGGGTCAAGATTTACGGGCGAGGACTGTCGCGCAGTTCCCCAGGTGTGAATCCTTCATGTCTAGAATGCGAAAACCGCGGTTCTCCAGCTCGTGACGAATCGTCTCGTTGGTGAGCCGGTTGTGACGCATTTCCGGATTGATGGCTCGGTTGGCCGCCAACACGCGTTCCCAGTGAGTCTCGAGCTCATCGTAGAGTTTCTCGGTGCGCAAGAAGTGCTCTACAAAGTCCAGGAGTGGCTGAAGCTTGAAAGAGGCTTTGGGCTCCGTAATGACCAAGAGTCCACCGGAAGATAGCACTCGCAGCGCTTCTTCCAACGCCCGCCGAGGATTCTGCATGTCGAACAAGGCCAGCAGTATGCTCACGCCGTGAAAGGACCCGTCAGACAGGTCGTGAAGGGTTTCGGCGTTGCGCTCGAGTACCACCAGACGGTCAGGGGAGAGGCCTCGCGCCTTGAGGCGTAGATGCTTGAGCATATCGGGGCTGATATCGACCGCGGTTACGTGACGGTGGAGGCGTGCAAGCTCGATGGCGACATTGCCTGTTCCCGCGCCAAGATCGAGGATATTCTGGACGCCCGGGACGAGCATCGCGCCGATATGGCGAAGAACGACCTCCTGGTAGAAAGGCAGAACGGGCAGTATGCGATCGTAGCTTTGGGCATAGATCTCCCATGCGTGGCGACGGTAAGGGCGTTCGGATGTTTGTGGTGTCATGGTTTCGAGCATCGGGCCGCTCCGGGCAGTTTTCGCACAAGTGTTCGACGAGAACCGTGCCTCTTATCGAAGGCGTACACGCAGTCTCGCCGCAACGTTCGGGACTGTCTGTGCGAAAACCCACATGCTTGGCAATCGCGGGCGAGCGAGGCCTTGGTGAAAAGTGTGCTCGAGGCCTGCGTGCCGAACGCGGGGTGCGGTTCAGAGCGCCCAGCCGGGGAAGTGCTTGCCGAAGAGCAGCAGCGTCAAGGGGACCGGAGATACCGCAACCGCGACCGTGACGAAGAACGCAAACGGGGCGAATAGCCTGCTCAGCCCCGCCATCATGGCGATTCCACCACCGCCTCCGAGCACGATGTTACCCGGAAGATTGACCGCCACCAGGAGCGCGACGTATCGATACCGCAACAGGAAGGGCACGAATTTGCTGGGCGCTCGTTCGAGCATGAAGCTCAAACGCTGCTGTGCATCGAGATGCTGGAGCTGCGCGAGCAGGCTGCTTGCTCTCTGGAAACGCAGATCCCGGAAAAAAGCGATGAGCACGCGTTCGGGGATCAATCGCCCGACGACGAAACTCAGGCTCAGCGCCGCCACCGTGCACACGTAGACCAGCACGGCGATCTTCGGCCCGAGCACCATCAGCAGCGTCAACCCGATCTCCACGCCGGGAACGAAGGGGATCGCCATCAACAGAACGTAGGCGGCGCTCGATGCGAGGATGATTCGATGGACGATGTGCTCGTTGGACGGCCGAAGCTCGAAATCGAGCTGCTCGGTGAGCCAGTGAGTCAAAACGTTGCCGAGGACCACGACAGCAGCGAACAAGAGGATTTTCAGTACCGCTCTCGTCCGGCTGCTTTTCAATAGCCTGATCGTCTCGGAGCCTGCAGCGGCCCGTTTCAGCATCTCGACCGACGGGGGATGGATGGCTATTGGGCTAGCGCCATTTCCGGCTCGACGAGCGTCCCCTTGAACCAGAAGTCCTTCTCGATGGTCCAGTACCACCGCTCCTTCTTCCAGGTGAAGGTGCCCTCGATCTCGTCGCCCCTCACCACGCCTTTCCACAGAATGGTGGCGCGTTCGTCCGGGCAGCGCGCCTCGGAGATGAAACGTACCGCGTCCTGCTCGAAGAGCACCCAGTAAGAGCTTCTCTCAAACCCGCATGTTTTTTCGCATTCCGTGGATACGAACGTGCCTTCACGGAATTTCCAGACGTCCTTCGTGAAGGCGGCTTTGCCGATCGGGCCGATCTGACCGGCGAAGGTCATGCCGTCCAGAACAGAGGAGAGGCTCGACGGCGCGTTCGTCGGGGTCGGCAGGGCCCGCGCCTCCTCGGCCTGCGCGCACCCGAGGTGGGCGAGGAGACCGAGGACGAAGGCCGCGAGCAGGGCAAACGACTCTCTGGGAGTGGCTCGAAGAAGCATGATCATGCGCCTTCGTCGAGTATGTAACGGCAATATAGCCAATTCGCCGGAGTCTCTCAAAGGCTGCGGTGCCGGGAGCCGCGGGTCCGACGACGCGCTCGGGCGATGGACGCGGTTGTCGCGCCGGGTAACGAGTTCTGCGTGGCAAGAGGCCGGCGGAGCGATCCAGCATACAAATCCGGCGCCCGGGGTCCACGCAACCTGGTTGGCCGCGCGCGCTCCTCGGTGATGGGCCATGGCGACGCACGCCGAGCGCGAGGGGCGAGTGCGCGGGCCGCAAAATGAGGCTTGCGTCTCGGTTTGCCGTATCGAGTCGCTCTTTTCCCTTGAGAGCCCGGCGCGCAACGCCGACAGAGTCGAGTGTGGTCAAGGAGTTCAAAGTCAAACCCCTGCCTTCGGATGCCGCCGAGCGAGGGGGTCTCATCCGCTACAAGGTCCAGGACGAGGTGTGGTTGAGTTGCGGTCACGTGGTGAGCTCCGGCGAGTCTCTCTACATGACCGAGACTCCGAAGGGGGAGGTCGTGGTCTACTGCCGGAAATGCTTCCTGGAGCGCCGCGGTTGACCGCGGGTCGCTCCGTAACGGGAACCGAATCCGCGCCGGCCCTGGTGCGACACCCCACTCGAGCCATGGCACCGCGGTGGGGCATCGCGCCCTACCCGCGGCCGGCGACCTTTCGCCCTGGAGCCCGGCGAGGGCCTGCCCTGGCGAACGTGCCCGAAGATCTATTCGCCCGTGCGCCCGGTGGGCTTCAACAGGCGGCGCTTGGCGTCGTGCACGTAGTCGGCGAAAGCCTTCATGGTGATGGAGTCGCCGGTCGCGATCTCGTAGACGCGGTCGGTCTGGGCGTCGTACAAGACGCCGCGCAGGGGATCGGCGTCCTCGCGGGACTTGGGTATCAGGTCGAAGGACTCTTCCCAGCGGATGTCGGAGGTGGCGTGCGACCCGATTCGGGCGGTGATCTCGCGCCGCGATCGCCGTGCGCCGTTCGACGCCTCGGGACGTTGCGCTCGCAGCTCTTGGCAGTGCCGTGCGCGCGCCTCGGCCTTCATGCCCCCGGCGTGGTTGCCTCGCCTGTACTCGCGAACGGCGACGAGCCACAGGCAGTGCTCGATGTCGGCGCCCGGCGCGTGCCACTTGAAGTGAATCCCGCCGCGTGCGTTCCAGTCGTGGAGCTCGCTCAGCAGATCCACGTCGTCGGGCTCGCCGGCGTCATAGCGCAACGCCGAGCGCCAGAAGCCGACGATCACGGCGAGCTTGGCGATGCAGGCATCAAGCTGCGCATCGCTCAGCTCGGAGAAGTGCGTCTCGCGTAAGGCCTCGACCCGATCAGCCATGACATCGCTTCGCGATCAGCGGTTACTGGCCGCGATCTGCACGAACGGATGAAGAAAATATAGCCGCAATCAAACGGTTACTGAAGAAAGGCGCGTGCGCCGGCTGGGCGGGGATGGCCATCCATCGATGATGAAGCGCCCCGCCGGGAGAAATCATTCCTCCTGCCTCCTCCGGAGGCATCGACGGGGCGCTACCGCTGCTCCGCCAGCGCGCCTGTGGCGGTCAACGGCTCGGGCAGGTTACTGTTTGACCAATGACCGCGTCTGTCGGCGACGGACGCGTATGCGTGTCGGGCCAAGGCCTACAGCCGTTCGGCGGGATTGCGTCCCGCCCTACCCGAGGACCGCGACGACGGCGTCTCTCAGGGCCTCGACGATGCGATCGAGCTGATCCTCGGGCGTGGTGATGGGCGGCGCCAGGCAGAAGACGTCACCGCGTACGCGGCTGAACAGGCCGCGTTCCAACGCCGCCGCGAGTATGCGGGGGCCCACCTTCTCGGCGGGGGCGAACTCCTCCTTGGTGCTCTTGTCTTCGACGATCTCCACCGCGCACATGAGACCGAGACCGCGCACGTCACCCACGTGCGGGTGATCGCTCAGGGCCTCCCGAAGATGGTCCAGGAAACGCGCCCCCTTGACGCGCGCCTGGCCGGGGAAGTCCTCATCGTGCACGATGTCGAGCGTGGCGAGCGCCACGGCGCAACCGACGGGATGGGCGCTGTAGGTGTACGCGTGCATCCAGGCGCTGTCGGCCGCGTCCATGGTCGCCGCGAGATCGTCGCTGATGCCGATGCCGCCGAGGGGAAAGTACCCGGAGGTGATACCCTTGGCGAACTGGATCATGTCGGGCTCCACGCCCCAGTGCTCGAGGGCGAAGAGCTTGCCGGTGCGGCCGAACCCGGTGATGACCTCGTCCGCCACCAGCAGCACCTCGTACTGATCGCAGATCTCCCGAACGCGTGCGAAGTAGTCGGGCTGGGGGACGATGACGCCTCCCGCACCCTGCACGGGCTCGGCGATGAACATGGCGACGGTGTCCGCTCCCTCGCGCAGAATGGCCCGCTCGAGCTCGTCGGCGGCGGCGATGCCCTGAGGGGTGCCCGCCGGAGCCTCGTAGCGGTAGGGGTAGGGCGAGGGGATGTGGACGAACCCGGGAACGCGCGGCTCGAACATCGGCCAGTAGTTGCTGAGACCGGTCGCCGACATGGCGGCCAGGGTCACGCCGTGGTAGGCCCACTGGCGCGAGATGACTTTGGTCTTTTCCGGCTTGCCCTTGAGCTTCCAGTAGTAGCGGGCCATCTTGAAGTTGCTGTCGCTCGCCTCGCCCCCGCCGGAGGTGAAGTAGAAGCGGTTGATGCGGGGGTAGGTGATGGCCGAGAGGCGCTCCGCGAGCTCGATGGCGCGCGGGTTCGAGCTGCCCGCGTACCCCGATGCGAAGGCGAGCTCGCTCATCTGGCGGGTCGCCGCCGCCACCAGCTCGTGGCGACCGTGTCCCGCGGTGACGTTCCACAGGCCCGAGAGGCCGTCCAGGTAGCGGTCACCGTTGGCGTCGAACAGAAATGGGCCTTCCCCACGCACCCATACGCGTCCGTGGCTGTGCACGGCACGGCTGTGTAGAGGGTGGATCAAATGCGCCGCGTCGCGCGCGAGCAGCGCAGCGTTGGCGTCGTTGGCCATGGCGTCTCTCTCCGGGCGGCGAATGGATGCACACTATCTTGCCCTTTCACCCGAGCGCCGGCAATGTCGCTCAGGGGCAGACGCGCGCTTTTCGAGTATTGGAAGCGTGCGGGGCTCGCGCCGCAGCGCATCGCCGTGCGCGTACTTGTGGTTCATCGCGGCATGCCGGAAAAGCCCGCGACGCCCACGACCCTCGGGCGCCCGGCGGTGGGCTTCGCTGCGCTCAGCCCACCCTACGCGACACGGAACCCGCGAGCTATCGGTTCAAGACCCGTTGGTCGTTCTACCGCAATCCCCGCCCGTGTTCCCGGGAGGTCCCGCGCGGCTCGCCCGGCGCGAGCCCGTGCACCGAGCGAATGAACACCGACACCACCCGCCCGTCGTTCTGGCGGTGCACCACCTTCACCGGCAGAAAGCGCAGAGCCAGTGCGCACCAAAAAGTGATGTCGTGCGCCTTCCCCTCGCGCAGGCGCTGCACCTTGACGGTGTCGAGACGCCCGAGAGCGGTGTCGAGCCGCTCCCGGCCGACGGCCTTCAGATGGTAGGTGGTCACGTCGCCGCCTTCGGCGACGCGGTAGCGGATGTCGCGCTTGCCGAGCTCCAGGTCCTGCATGAGCACGAGCATGTAGGAGAGCTTGTCCAGGGTGCCGTCGGGCAGGGCGACGGTTTGCGTCCGGCCTCGAACCGTGTTGTGGGCGACGCGCGCGTCCCAGTCGAAAGCAATGGCGGCGCTCTTCGGCTGCTCGCCCCTGCGCTCGTAGCGATACGCGACGGGACGCAACCCGTCCGTCTCGCGGTATCGCCCTTCGCTGCGCTCGAGGGTGCGGACGTCGCGAAACAGCGACACGATGCCGGTCAGTCCGACGCGCAGCTCGTAGACGAAGCGTCCGTCGGCGCCGGGTGTCAGCGAAACCTCCGAGCGTGCCACGGTGAGATGCCCGGTTTGCAGCGCATACTCGGCGGAGAAGCCGCCGGGGAAGAGGGCCGCCGCGACGGACGGGCCCGTGCCACTCAGGGCAAGCAGCCCTGCGGCCAGCAGTCGTTTGACCATCTGATGCCCTGGGGAAAACGTCGTTTGTGCGGGTGCGAAACAACAGGCACTCTACAGGCCCCGGGAGACCCGCGCAACTCGAGCGGGTGTCGCCGTCGGTGGACGACGCTCGGCAGGCGGGCAGCGGTGGTGAGAGATCCAAGTCAAAGATGAGCGGGCGAGGGTGGGTCGGATGAGTGGATCGTTGGCAGGGCAACGCATCCTGCTCGGCATCACCGGGGGCATCGCCGCGTACAAGAGCCCGGAGCTGGCCCGGCGTCTGGTCGAGCGGGGCGCCGAGGTGCGCGCCGTGCTGACCGCGACCGCGGCCGAGTTCGTGGGAGCGGCGAGCTTCGATGCGGCATCGCAGTGCCTGACGGGGACGCCGATGCAGCCCGATGACGCCGAGTCACTGGGGCAGTGGGCCCGACTGATCGTGGTGGCGCCGGCAACGGCCGATTTCATCGCCCGGCTCGCGGCAGGGCGGGCGGACGATCTGCTGACGGGGGCGTGTCTGGCGAGCTCGGCGCGCGTGGTGATCGCGCCGGCCATGAACCCTCTCATGTGGTCCCACGCCGCGACGCAGGCGAACCTGAGGCGGATGCGCGAGCGCGGCGTCCGATGGCTCGGGCCGGCGTACGGAGAGGTGGCGGAGGGCGAGGTCGGGGTCGGGCGCATGATGGAGCCGCGCGATATCGTGACCGCGCTTTGTGCGGGGGCGAAGGAGGGTTACGTGCCATGACACCGAAACGATGCATGCCGACTTTTGCAATGCTGTGCCTGATCACCGCCGCCGGGGGTTGCGCGGGCCAGGCGGCTCGACCGGCGGTGCAGGCGGTGGTCCAGGCCCAGCGATTCGTCCTCGTGGACGACTCGGGTGCGAGACGCGCGGAGCTGGAGAGCCACGACACCGTCACCTCGCTCGTGTTCTATGACGAGCGAGGAGAGATCCGGCTGCTCGTGGGGATCGACGGGCGAAGCGAGCGCGCCCTCATACTCGTCAACCGCGCAGACGCCACCCCGGCGGTCCAGCTCGGTGTGAAGCCCAGCGGAGAGCCCATGCTCGGGCTTGCGGGCCCCGAAGGCGCGCCCAGGATCATTTTGGATCTACGAGCGGATGGCCCCGGCTTGCGACTCGCGGACGACAACGGCGTCGAGCGGGCCGACCTGAGCGTCGGGCGCGACGGCGGCGTGTGGTTCACGTTGCGCGACGGCGAGGGCAATCCAAAGACCAGGCTCCCGCTCGAGGGTGTCGAGACGCTCGAATAGAAAGGTTCTTCGCGATTTCCGGAAGAACCACCGTAAAGCCCGCACGTCAGTGCGTCTGCACCAGGAGCATGCCGGTGACCACGAGCGCGCCGCCCAGCAGGCGCCAGGCGTTCACCGGATGCTCCCGGAATCCGATGAGACCGAAGTGATCCAGCACCAGCGACGCGGCGACCGTGCCCACGAGCAGCGCGGAGACGTAGGGCGCCGCTCCCAGGCGCGGTGCGAGCAGGATGGCGCTGACGACCGAGGTGCCGCCCAGCACGCCGCCCAGCCAGCTCCACCAGGGTGCCGCCGCCAGGTCGCGCATGTCGGGCGCCCGCACTCGCAGCACGAGCATGGCCGCGAGCACCGCGAGGCTGGCGACGAGGGTGTTGGTGAGCGCCGCGAACAACGGATGCGGGTAGTGGCGGGCCAGGGTGGCATTGATGCCCGCCTGCGTCGGCTGAAGGCATCCGACCAGGATGGCGATGGGCACCAGGAGCAGCAGCAGGGCGGGTGACACCGGGATTCTCCTTGGTTGTGGTTTTTGGCCTATAGTACGCGACCGGATATCGCTGGAGGAAAAGAGCCATGCAACTTGTCTCGATCGTGCTGAATCTGGTGGGTCGCCTGGTTGACGCCTTGATCGGAGCGGTATTCACCCTTTACGCGAGGTTGCAAGAGTGGTGACAACGCGAGCGGGTGCTCCACGTCGTTGACTCTCATCCGGCGCCGCGCAGGGCAGGCTGAGCCGAAGTGAAGCCCACACTCTACGGCCACCCTGCGGGCGCAGCAGGGGGTGCCCCGAGCGGTCCTCGAGTCCGGGGGGCGCCCTCCCGATATTCCGCGAAGAAACGGAAATTGGCTTCGAATGCGCCCGAGGACTCCCTCGCCTGGTAGGCGAGGGGGTTGGCACGGGTTTGGCCTGCCAAAACCCCGTCGAGGTCCGTCAAGCGGCACCGGACGGTGCCGATACGGCTGAGGGGACCCAGCGCCGGGTCACCGGTGCCCTGGCGGCCAAGGGCTCGAGCTTCACCGCTCCGTGAGCGGTGCCACCCTCCGTCTTTCACGCGAAGGAATCTGCCGAGGTGAGAAACCCGTGTTGCGCCGCCCGCTGATCCTGCTCGCGGCGTGCCTGTGGGCGGGCGCCGCGCACCCTGCCTTCGACAGCGCCCAGTCCGAGCACGGCGAAGAGATACGCGTGCAGCGCATCACGCCATCGGGTGTGGACGTGCCCGCCGGGCGCCAGATCGTCATCCAGTTCAATCGGCCCATGGTGCCGGTGGGACGCATGGAGCGGCGCCGCGACGAGGTGCCGATCACCGTCGAGCCGGAGCCCGGGTGCGAGTGGCGCTGGCTCAACACCAGTGCCCTGGCCTGCCAGCTCGGCGCGGACGCGGCGCTCAACCCGGCGACGGGGTACACGGTGACGGTCTCGGAGGCGTTTCGGGCCGAGGACGGGGCGCGCCTGGGCGAGGCGTTCGTGCACCGGTTCGTCACCCAGCGGCCGAAGCTCGAGCGCGCGTACTTCCGCACCTGGCAGGCACCGGGCATGCCCGTGATGCGGGTGCAGTTCAACCTGCCGGTCACCCGCGAGTCGGTGGAGGCGAGCCTGCATCTGGTGCCGGGGGATGGAGCCCCGGTGGGGGTCAGGACGGGGGAGATCACCCCGGCCCGCGAGGCGGAGGGCGTCACGGCTCTGCCCTTGCCGGGCGAGGCGGTTTTTATCATCGGCCGGCCGCTGGCGGCGCCGGCCGAGGCGGGCGAGGCGCGCCGCTACTGGGAGCTGCTGCCCGCCCGGGAGCTGCCCCTCGACAGTCGGGTGCTGCTTCGCGTCAGCCCCGGCCTGGCCACGCCGAAAGGTCCACTGCGCGGGGTCGAACGGCGCAGGGCACTGCGTTTCCATACCTTTCCCGAGTTCCGATTCATCGGCGTGCGTTGTCGCAGCAACGAGAGCGACGTCGTCGAGGTGTCGGTGGACGCCGCCGGCCCACACCCCCCGTGCAACCCCGTGAAGAGCGTCTACCTGGCCTTCTCCGCGCCGGTGCTGAGCCCCGAGATCCGCGATCACGTGCGCTTCGAGCCCGACCTCGCCGGCGGCCGCGAGGATTACGACCCCTGGGAGAATCGCCACAATCGCTCCGCCCTGCACCGCGCCCATGAGCGGGGCCGGCACTATTTCGTGCGCCTCCCCGAGATGCTGCGGGCACGGCAGGCCTACCGGGTCGAGCTCGGCGCGGAGGTGCGCGACGAGTTCGGGCGTCCGCTCCCGAGCCCCGTGTCGCTGGCATTTCGCACGGACGCGCGTCCCCCGGCTCTCAAGCTGCTCTACTCGCATGCGGTGGTCGAGAGTCAGGTGGAGAACGACGTCCCCGTGGTGGTCACCAATCTGGACGAGCTGCGCGTGCGCTACTCGGGCACCACGGCCGCGGGGGACGTGCCGCGCGCCACGGCGCCTCTGCCGCTCGCGCCGGTGCAGGACAAGGCCTACTACGTGCCCCTCGGGCTGAAGGAGCGCCTGGGCGCACCCAGCGGTGCCCTGTTCGGTCGCCTCGAGCCGACGCCCACTCTGGGGCATCGCCGCTTCTTATTCTTCGCCCAGGCCACGCCGTTTCAGGTTCACGCCAAGCTCGGCCACTACAACACGCTGGTGTGGGTCACCGATCTGGCGACGGGCGCGCCCGTGGCCGATGCCGAGGTCGGCATCCACCTCGGCCGATATGCGCGGCTCGACAGCATGCCGGCGCCGAGCGCGCAGGGCGTGACCGATGCGGACGGCGTCGCGCTGCTGCCGGGGAGAAAGGCCCTCGACCCGGGGTTGGATCATCGCTACGTCTGGCGCTGGGACGCACCGAGGCTCTTCGTGCGCGTCGAGCGCGGCGGCGACATGGCGCTCTTGCCGTTGGACCAGCACTTCGACGTGCGCAACCACTCCGTTCGCGCCGCGTACGAAGAGCGATACGGTCACGTCAAGTCCTGGGGCACCACGGCCCAGGGCGTATACCGGGCCGGCGACACGATCCAGTTCAAGTTCTATGTACGCGACGAGGGCAACCGCACGCTGGAACGCGCCCCGCCGGGGCCGTATCACCTGAAGGTGATAGACCCCGCCGGCAAGCTCGCCTACGAAGAGAAAGACCTGGCTCTGAACGCGTTCGGCGCCGCCTCGGGCGAGTTCGTGGTGCCCGAGACGGGAGCCGTGGGCTGGTATCGGTTCGAGCTGGACGCCGACTTCCTCGAGTTCACCCTGAGGCCCTTGCGGGTCCTGGTGGCGGACTTCACGCCGTCGCCCTTCAAGGTGAGCACCGTATTGAACGGGGATCTGTTTCACAGCGGCGACGCCGTGACGGTGGACACCCGGGCGCGGATGCACGCAGGGGGTCCCTACGCCGACGCCAAGACCCGGATCACGGCACGCCTGCGCGAGCGTTCCTTGCGGCCCGAGGCCTCGTGGCTCAAGGCGTTCGTGTTCGACACCCTCCAGGGCAAGCGATCCCCCGAGACGGTGTCGCAGACCGAGGGGCGGGTGGACGGCGAGGGGCAGCTGCGGTCGGGTTTCGTAGTGGCGAGCGAGGAGATCGTCTACGGGCGCCTGGAAGTGGAGAGCGCGGTCAGCGACGACCGGGGGAAGTACGTGTCGGGATTCGCCGACGCCCGCTATGCCGGACGCGATCGCTATGTGGGTGTGCGCCGGGCGGGATGGTTGCTCGAAGCGGGCGAGGCGAGCCGGGTGGACGTGGCCGTGGTCGACGCCGGGGGCGCGCCGGTGGCGGGCACCGAGGTCGCCGTGGTGGTCGAGCACCAGAAGGTCACGGCCGCGCGGGTGAGAGGGGCGGGCAACGCCTACGTCACCCGTTACAACCGCGAGTGGGTCCAGGTGGCCCGCTGCCGCGTGGCGTCGGCGCTCGAGCCCGTGGCCTGCGAGTTCACGCCGAGCGACCCCGGCCGCCACCGCATCACCGCCCGGATCACCGACACCCTCGGCCGCGTGCATGCCACCGACGTTCGGCAGTGGGCGGTCGGTCGGGGCCGCGTGCTGTGGGACGATCAATCCGACAAACGGCTGGACATCCTGCCCGAAGCCGAGCGCTATGGCGTCGGCGACACCGCGCGCTATCTGGTCAAGAACCCGTACCCCGGCGCGCGGGCGCTCGTCACGGTGGAGCGCAACGGGGTCATCGAGCACCGGGTGCAGCACCTGGAAGGCAGCACCCCGGTGATCGAGCTGCCCATCGAGCCGGATCTGGTGCCCGGCTTCTATCTGTCGGTGGTCGTGCTCTCGCCGCGCCAGGAGCCCCCGTCCGGCGAAGCGGGTGTCGATCTGGGGCGTCCGACCTATCGCATCGGGTACGTGGAGACCGAGGTGCGGGATCGGCACAAGGAGATCGTGGCCAGCGCCCGCGTCGAGTCCGAGGAGTACCGCCCGGGCGACACCGTGCGCGTCGATCTTCGGGCACACCCGCGCGAGGGCGCCGATGACCCGCCCATCGAGCTGGCGGTTGCGGTCCTCGACGAAGCCGTGTTCGACATGATCCAGGGCGGGCGCAAGTATTTCGACCCGTACCAGGGCTTCTATGCGCTGGATCGCCTGGACGTGGAGAACTTCAGTCTGCTGACACGCCTGCTGGGCCTGCAGGACTTCGAGAAGAAAGGGGCCAATCCGGGCGGCGGGGGCGGCGCCAGCGTCGAGGCCCGGCGCATCGATCGCTATGTCGCCTACTGGGAGCCGAGCGTGCCCGTCGATGCCCGGGGCCGGGCGCGGGTGGCCTTCACCGCGCCGGACAACCTGACCGGCTGGCGCGTGCTGGTGCTGGCGGCCACTGCCGGGGATCGCTTCGGACTGGGAGAGGGGCGCTTTCGCGTGAACAAGCCCACCGAGGTGCGTCCGGTGATGCCCAACCAGGTCCTGGAGGGTGACCGTTTCACGGCGGGGTTCAGCGTCATGAACCGCACGGACCGCGCGCGCGAGCTCAATCTGGAGTGGCGCGTGGAGGGGCCGGTCGCCGGCCCGCGGGTCGCCGAGCAGACCCTGGCGCTGGCTCCGTTCAAACGCGATACGGTGAATCTGCCGGTGCGGACGCAGGATGCGGGGGTCTTGGCCATCACCCTGATCGCCGGCGACGCACACGATCGCGATGCCCTGGTGCACGAGGTCCCCGTGCGCCAACGCCAGGCGCCGGTGACCGCGGCCACTTACGGTACGAGCACGCGGGCCACGGTGCGCGAGCAGGTCCGCTATCCCGCGCCGATCCTGCCCGACGTGGGCGGGCTCAGCGTCGTGCTCTCCCCGAGCATCATCGGCAACCTCGCCGGCGCGTTCGCGCATCTTCGGGACTATCCCTATCTCTCGTGGGAGACGAGACTCACGAAGGCGGTCATGGCCTCGCACTACGAGAACCTGCACGACTACCTGGAGCCGGGCCTGGAGTGGCCGGGCAGCGGGGAGCTGCCGGCAACCACTTTGCGCCAGGCGGCGAGCTTCCAGGCTCCCAACGGCGGCATGGCCTATTTCACCCCGCGTGACGATTACGTCAGTCCTTATCTCAGCGCCTACACGGCGCTCGCTTTCGACTGGCTGCGCGAGAGCGGCCATGCGGTTCCGGAGGCCGTGGAAGGGCGGCTCCACGGGTACCTGCGGACGTTGCTGCGGCGCGACGTGCTGCCCGGCTTCTATAGCCGGGGCATGGCCTCCACGGTGCGCGCCGTGGCGCTGGCGGCGCTGGCCGCCCGGGGCGAGGTCGGGCGCGAGGATCTGGAG
>JABAHS010008726.1_pt2 | contig 15443 bp, 13 predicted proteins | sample 7062111 | NCBI WGS metagenome assembly JABAHS01 (sample SAMN14534600, study PRJNA622989) | marine sediment metagenome | biome: marine biome [ENVO:00000428]; feature: marine pelagic biome [ENVO:01000023]; material: deep marine sediment [ENVO:00002113]; isolation source: pool of 4 deep marine... | reverse complement strand
GGCAGCGGGGCTGAACGTTGAGGTATAGCTAGTTTGCAGGTAAGCGGCGAATACCAGATCGACGCCAGTCGGGAAACTGTCTGGGCCGCGTTGAACGATCCGGACGTTCTGCGCAGATGCATACCCGGCTGCGAGTCGCTCGAACAGGTCGGCGAAAACGCGTTCGAAGCCCGGGTGACCGCGGCGGTCGGTCCGGTCCGCGCGAAGTTCAATACCAGCCTGGCCCTGGAGGACCTCGACCCGCCGGTCAGTTATCGCCTGGTCGGCAAAAGCAAGGCGGCGGCGGGTTTCGGAAGCGGCAGCGCGGCCGTCATGCTGACCGAGTCAGAAGGCGGTACCCGACTTTCTTACGAGGCCGATTTCAAAGTTGGCGGCAAGCTTGCGCAGGTGGGTTCCAGGCTGGTGCTCGGCGCCACGAAGAAGACGGCGGACGACTTCTTCGGCGCGTTTGCCCGTGAACTGGACCCCGGGACATCCGCCAGCGCCGGGGGCGAGGCGGCCGTCGCGGAGCCCGCTGGCCTGCGCACCTGGCTGGCGGTCGGGGCCGCCGTCATCGTTTTGCTGATGTTGTGGTTTCTGCTACGCTGAATCCAGCTGTATGAGAGGCAGCGAACCCTCCGGAGCATTGTCCGGAAAACAATAACCAGAACAAGCAGGAAGGTCAGATGACGACGAAAGTCTCCCTTACGCTGAACGGCGAAGCCGTCAGCGCCGAAGTCGATTCGCGAACGCTCCTGGTCGAGGTCATTCGCGAAACTTTCTTGAAGACGGGTACCCACGTTGGCTGCGATACCAGCCAGTGCGGCGCCTGTGTCGTGCACGTCGACGGGCGTTCGGTGAAAAGTTGCACCATGCTCGCGGCCCAGGCCGATGGCGCCGAGGTCACGACGATCGAGGGGGTCGCCGCGGACGGCGACCTGCACCCGATGCAGGCGGCTTTCCGTGAGCACCACGGACTGCAGTGCGGCTTCTGTACGCCGGGCATGATCATGAGCGCCCTCGACCTGGTCCGCGTCAACCCGGATCCCGACGACAGGGAAATCCGCGAGTGGCTGGAGGGCAACCTGTGCCGGTGTACCGGTTATCAGAACATCGTCCGTGCCGTCAAAGCCGGCGCCGAAGCAATGCGAGGTGGGTCATGACTGAAAATGGCATTGGCGCCGCGGTCCGGCGCAAAGAGGATCAACGCTTCATTACCGGTAAAGGTCAGTATGTCGATGACATCAACCGGCCCGGCCAGCTCCACGCATACATCGTACGTTCGCCGGTCGCGCACGCCCGGATCAATGGCATAGACGCTTCGGCGGCGCTGGCGGTTCCCGGCGTCGTTGCCGTGCTGACCGGCGCCGACATGGCGGCAGACGGCGTCGGCGGACTGCCCTGCGGCTGGGGCATTCACAGCAAGGACGGCTCGCCGATGGTGGAGCCGGCGCATCCGCCGCTGGCGTCTGAAGTCGTTCGCCATGTGGGCGACCAGGTCGCTGTCGTGCTCGCGGAGAGCCGCGCCGTTGCCCGCGACGCCGGTGAACTGGTGGACGTGGACTACGATGAGCTGCCGGCGGTCGCCAACCTCGATGCCGCCAGCGCCGACGGCGCCCCGCTGGTCTGGGACGATGCGCCTGGCAACGTCTGTTTCGATTGGGAAATCGGCGATGCGGCGGCGACCGACGACGCTTTTGCGAAAGCCACCAAGATCGCGAGCATCGACATCGTCAATAATCGCCTGATCGCCAATGCGATGGAGCCGCGCTCGGCGATCGGCGAATACGACGCCGGCAAGGACGAGCACACGCTGTACACGACGAGCCAGAACCCGCACGTGATCCGGCTGCTGATGGGCGCCTTCGTCATGGGCATTCCGGAGCACAAGCTGCGAGTGATCGCACCGGACGTCGGCGGCGGCTTCGGCTCCAAGATTTTCCACTATGCCGAGGAAGCGATCATGACCTGGGCCGCCAAGCGCATATCCCGGCCAGTGAAGTGGACGGCGGAACGCAGCGAGTCGTTCATCAGCGACGCGCACGGCCGCGACCACATCACCCACGCCGAGCTGGCGATGGATGATGCCGGCACATTCCTCGGCCTGCGGGTGTCGACTCGTGCGAATCTCGGCGCGTACCTGTCGACCTTCGGGCCGTCGGTGCCGACTTACCTGTATGCGACGCTGCTCGCAGGCACCTACAAGACCCCGGCCATCTATGCCGAGGTCAAGGGTATGTTCACGAACACCGTGCCGGTCGACGCTTATCGCGGCGCCGGCCGACCCGAAGCGAGTTATTTGCTGGAACGGCTGGTGGATCGTGCCGCGAAGGTGGTGGGTCTCGATCCGATCGAGATCCGGCGCAGGAACTTCATCAAACCGGACGACTTCCCGTACGCGACGCCTGTCGCACTCGAGTACGACACGGGCGACTATGACACGGCCGTGGACAAGGCGCTCGAACTCGGGGATTACGCGGGATTCGAAGACCGACGCAAGGGCTCGGCGGCGGACGGCAAGCTGCGCGGCATCGGCATCTCGACCTACATCGAGGCCTGCGGCATCGCGCCGTCGAATGTTGCCGGCGCGCTGGGCGCGCGCGCCGGCCTCTACGAGGCGGGCACGGTGCGGGTCAATCCGACGGGTTCGGTCACGGTGCTGACCGGGTCGCACAGTCACGGTCAGGGCCACGAAACGACGTTCGCGCAACTCGTCACGGAGGCGCTTGGCGTCGATTTCGACGCCGTTGAGGTCGTACATGGCGATACCGGCAAGGTGCCATTCGGTATGGGCACCTATGGCTCGCGGTCGGCTGCTGTCGGCGGGGTTGCGCTGGTCAACGCGCTCGAGAAGATACGCGAAAAATCGAAGCAGATCGCAGCGCATCTGCTCGAAGCGTCGGCAGACGATATCGAGTTCAAGGACGGCCAGCTGACCGTGGCGGGCACCGACAAGTCGGTCGCATTCGGCGACGTGGCGATGGCTGCCTACGTGCCGCACAACTATCCGCTGGATACGCTCGAGCCCGGACTGGAGGAGACCGCGTTCTACGATCCCAAGAACTTCACCTTTCCCGCCGGTTGTCACATCTGCGAAGTCGAAGTCGACCCGGACACCGGCGTCGTCGACGTCGTTCGCTTCACGGCGGCCGACGACTTCGGCCGCGTGATCAACCCGATGATCGTCGAGGGCCAGGTCCACGGCGGCGTCGCGCAGGGCATCGGCCAGGCGCTCTACGAGGACGCCGTCTATGACGAGTCGGGCCAGCTGTCGAGCGGCACGCTGATGGATTACTGCCTGCCGAAGGCGGATAACGTGCCCGATTTCGCGGTGACGACGAACGTGACGCCGTGCACGCACAACGTGCTCGGCGTCAAGGGCTGCGGTGAGGCCGGTGCAATTGGCTCGCCGCCGGCAGTGATCAACGCGGTCGTCGACGCCTTGTCCGGTTTTGGTGTCGAAGATATTGCCATGCCGGCCACGCCGGAGCGTGTGTGGCAGGCAATCCAGGCAGCGAAATAAGGAGCGCGCAAAATGTACGATTTCAACTACCACCGTCCAACGACCATCGACGACGCGAAGAAGCTCCTGGCCGACAATTCGGAGGCATCGCTGCTTGCAGGCGGCATGACGCTGCTGCCGACGATGAAGCTGCGGCTGGCCCGTCCGTCCGATCTGGTCGACTTGTCCGGCATCGCGGGACTCGACGGCATCACCGATACCGGCGATGCCATCGAGATCGGCGCGCTGACGCGGCACGCAGATGTGGCTGCGAGCGACATCGTGAAAGCCGCCATTCCGGCGCTTGCCGAGCTCGCCGACAGCATTGGCGACGCGCAGGTGCGCAATCGCGGCACGATCGGCGGCTCCGTGGCTAACAGCGATCCGGCAGCGGATTACCCGGCGGCCGTGCTCGCCCTGAACGCCACGATCAAAACCGATCAGCGGGAAATCGCGGCTGACGACTACTTCAGGGGTATGTTCGAGACGGCGCTCAATGATGGCGAGATCATTACGGCGCTGTCGTTCCCGAAACCGTCGAAGGCGGCTTACGCCAAGTTTCCGAATCCGGCATCGCGTTACGCAATTGCGGGCGTCATGGTCGCCGATACTGGTGGCAGCATCCGGGTCGCTGTCACCGGCGCCGGTGCCTGCGCATTCCGTGCCATCGCCTTCGAGGAAGCGCTGGCCGCCTCGTTCTCCGCGGCTGCGCTCGAAGGCCTGGACGTCGATGCCGCGGACTTCAACAGCGACCTGCATGCGAGCGCCGAATACCGCGCGCACCTCGTCGGCGTCATGGCGGCGCGCGCCGTAAAGGCGCTCGGTGGCTAAAGTGACGGGGCTGCCGAAGGACGTTTCGGCGGCGGAGTCAATGCTCGCAGAGGGCGATTATGTCGCTCCTCGCGAACTCGCGACGGTCGTCTATCTCGCCTTGCAGATGGGTCGGCCGCTGTTGCTGGAGGGTGAGGCTGGCGTTGGCAAGACCGAGATTGCCAAGGTGCTCGCCCGGACGCTGGGTCGCGACCTGATCAGGCTGCAGTGTTTCGAGGGACTGGACCTGGCCAGCGCGGCGTACGAATGGAATTACCCGCAGCAGATGGTCGCCATTCGCGTCGCGGAGGCCGAGGGCCGCGTGGCAGGCGTTCGCGAAAACCTGTATTCCGAAGACTACCTGATCGAACGACCGCTTCTTAGTGCGCTCAGGCCGCATGACAATGGTGCACCGGTGCTGTTGATCGACGAGATCGACCGCGCGGACGAACCATTCGAAGCCTTCCTGCTCGAACTGCTATCGGATTTCCAGCTGAGCATTCCCGAGCTTGGTACGATCCGGGCGAAGGAGCCGCCCGTCGTCATCGTGACCTCCAACCGGACGCGCGAAGTACACGATGCCCTGCGGCGCCGTTGCCTGTACCACTGGGTCGACTATCCGTCGATAGAGGCGGAGCAGGAGATCCTGGCGCGCAAAGCGCCCGGGCTGCCGGCCGCGCTGCGGGACCAGCTGGTCCGCTTCATACACAGGCTGCGCGACGAAGACCTTTTCAAGCGCCCCGGCGTCGCGGAAACGATCGATTGGGCGCACGCCTTGACCCAGCTGGACGCCGTGACGCTGACAGCCGATCTCGTTAACGACACGCTGGGTTCGCTGCTCAAATACCAGGATGACATCGCCAGGGTTCAGGGTAGCGAGGCTGCGCGGTTGCTGGCAGAGATCCAGGCGGCAGCCTGATGTCCGGCCAAGCGTCGCGGGAGAGCCGGATCGCCGACAACGTCCTGCTGTTTTGCCGTACGCTGCGAACGGCAGGCTTGCCGATCGGGCCAGGCCAGGTCATCGACGCCGGTGAGGCGATTCTCAAAACGGGACTGGAACGCCGCGACGACTTCTACACCGCACTGCGTGCGGTACTGGTGACAGACCCGGCTCAGTTCGAACTGTTTGATCAGGCGTTCCACCTGTATTTCCGTAACCCGAGATTGCTGGAGCGAATGATGGGCCTGCTGCTGCCGACGCTCGAACAGGAGGCCGGCGGAGATTCTGCCGAAACTACCATCAGGCGGCTGCTCGAGGCGATGTCCGATGCGGAAGAGAGCCGCAGCGACGAAGTTGTCATCGAGATCGACAGGGCGGGTTCCTGGTCGCGCCGTGAGATATTGCGCGACAAGGATTTCGAGCAGATGAATCTTGACGAACTGCGCGAGGCGAAACAGATGTTGCGCGAAGCCGGCGACATCATGCGACGGGTCGCGACCCGTCGGTTCCGTGCGGACGCCCGCGGCAACCGCTACGATCTGCGCAAGTCGATGCAGAAGATGTTGCGCAACGACGGCCAGCTGATCGAACTGGCGCGCAGAAAACGCCGCACGCGGCCACCCGTGCTGGTGCTGATCTGTGATATTTCCGGCTCGATGAGCCGCTATTCGCGAATGTTCATGCATTTCGCGCATGCCTTGAGCTCGCGAGGTCAGGTCGTGCATACCTTCGTATTCGGAACGCGACTGACGAATATCACCCGCTGGCTGGAAGATCGCGACATCGACAAGGCGTTGGCGAGGGTGGCTCGTGAAGTTCGCGATTGGGATGGCGGTACGCGGATCGCGGATTGCCTGGCCACCTTCAATGTCGACTGGAGTCGTCGCGTCCTGTCGGGGCGTTCAGTCGTGGTGCTGCTGTCCGACGGACTGGAGCGAGATTCCGAGGCCGACCTCGGTTTCCAGATGGCGCGACTGCAGCGCAGCGCCGACCAGCTGGTCTGGCTGAACCCGATGTTGCGATATGCTCGATTCGAGCCGAAAGCGGCAGGTATGCAAGCCATGCTGCCGCATGTCGATCGCTTTCTTCCCGCGCACAACGTATCGAGCCTGAGCGAGCTCGGCACGCTGCTTGCGAGCAGCGCCAGCAGGCAGACTCGGGCGGCATGACCACCGCGGCGCTCATCGACGCCTTCGAGTCCTGGTCAGCAGCGGGCGTGCCGCTGGTGCTGGCCACCGTCTACGAGACGGAGGGCTCGACCTACAGCAAGGCGGGCGCCCAGATGCTGATCACCGGCGAGGCGACGTTCCAGGGCATGCTGTCCGGCGGCTGTCTCGAGGGTGATCTCGCGGAACGCGCGCGCAAGGTCATCGAAACCGGCACGCCGCAGGCGGTCACCTACGATCTCGGGCAAAATGACGAAGCGCTGTGGGGCCTTGGTGTCGGTTGCGACGGCCTGATGCGCATCTTCCTGCAATTTCTCGATCCCGTCGGCGGTTACGAACCTTTCCGGACCATGGCGCTGGCGCTGCAAGGCGACGACGTGCAGGTGGCCGCGACCGTTATTGAATCATCGATCGACGGATCGTCGCCCGGCTCCGCCATGGTCACCCTGGATGGCGATATTGCCTATGCCGATATCGGCGGCAGCCAGGAGATGGCCGTCCGGTCGCTGGTCGGCGAGGCCTTGTCCGACCCGTTATCCGGAACCGTGACGATAGACCACGGTGGCTCGAGTGCGCTGCTGTTACTGACCGCATTGGCGCCGCCGCCCAGTATCCTGGTCCTGGGCGCCGGCCTCGATGCCGGACCCGTCGTTCGCTACGCGCTCGAACTGGGTTGGCGAGTGACCGTCCAGGATCACCGGCCGGCCTATATCGAGTCGGGCGGTTTCGAGGACGCTCATGCGGTACATTGCGTGCCAGTCGACGAATTCGCGTCCAAGGTGAAACTCGACAGATTTGACGCCGCCATCATCATGAGTCACCACCTGGTCAGCGATCGCAAGTACCTGGCGCAGCTCGCCGGCACCGACATGCGTTACATCGGGCTGCTCGGCCCCGCCGATCGCCGTCGACGCCTCCTCGAGGAGCTGGGTGAGGTCGGCGCGGCACTGGACGAGCGCGTACATGGGCCGGCCGGCATAGCAATTGGCGGCCGAGGTCCGGCGGCGATCGCGCTGTCGATCATCGCCGAAATGCACCAGCAGCTAATGCTGTCGCCAGGCGCCTAGACCTTTTCGATCTCTCCAGGCAGGAAGATCCTGACGATGGCGTCGGCGAGATCGTCCAGCCGCTCGCCGTCCAGCAGGTCCACACCACTGGAATTTTCGATCTCGAGAGACAACGCGATCAGCGTGCCGGAGCAGACGCGAATCATGTTGTAGAGGATCATCGGGTCGCCGCTGACGGCGACGCCTTCTTGCTGCAGTTCGCCAATGTAGCCACTTGCCGTAGCCGCTATCGGGCCCAGGAAATTCTCGCTCAGCCACTCCAGCCGGTCGCTTTGATAGCTGGATTCCTGCAGCACGATCTTGTGCAGCGCCGGGCGACGTGCTGCATGCCGCACATAAATACGGATCATTGCGGCAAAGCGCTCTTTGGGGCATTCATCGGCAAACGCCTGCTGTGCACCCTGCAACTCACTGACGAAGTCGGAGAAGACGTATTTGACGGCCGAGCGCCACAAGCGATCCTTGTTTTTGAAGTGATAAGTGATCAACGGGTGGTGGACGCCGGCCCGGGCGGCAATGTCCCGCGTGGAGGTGCCCTTGTATCCGTTTTCCGAGAAGGCCTCGAGGGCCGCGTCCAGCAGTTTTTGCCGGGTTCGCAGGCTGCGTTGCTGGGTTTTCCGCACGATTGTCTCGGGACTTGCGCTCACGCCGATACCTCCACTTCTGACCTTGCCGTTCTTTCCAGGGGTCTGCCCCTGACGCGTTCATCAGGCTGAAGGATACCGGAACCGATGATAATTAGTCCAACCTGGTTTATTTACAGTCGGTAATACTGGGCGCAGCGCCGCCAAGCGGACGTCGGCAAAATACTTATTCGAGGCTGAAAGACAGGCGGACTGCGGTTTTCTTCTCGACAGCAATGCCGTTTTCGACGACCGGTTGGAAGCGCCATTGCTCGACGGCATCGATCGCAGCCTGTTCGAAAGTTTCGCCCGGTTCGGAATTGATCACAGAGACTGCTCTTACGCGCCCATCGGTGGTGATCGTAAACGCCAGGTTCACGGCACCGGTGATGTTGCGGCGACGAGCCGACCGCGGGTACTCAGGGGCGACATAATTGATGCGTTCGAAGCGGCTGATCGGCAGCATCTCCGGTTCCCGAGGCAATGTGCCTGCGCTGCCCGTCGAATTGCTCTGTATGTTGACCACGCTGGCTGCCTGCGTCTGGACGCGTGCAGGGGGTTGCGGATCCTGCTCGGCAACGACGGTGGTCATTGCCGGGGCTACGGCCTCGTTACGGGCCGGCGGCGTATTGCTGGCCACCGGTTCGGGTTGCGGCCGTGATGTCGCGGTATCCGGGGACGCTGGCGCGACGGCTGCAGCTGCTGGCGGCGCCGGCTTCGGAGCGGCGGCGCCGACCCCGAGCGGAGATGCCGTTGCCACCGCATTTGCCTGGATTTCCGCTTGCGACTCGGCTTGCTCGCGCTGCGCAGCCTCCACCCGCAACCGTTCCAATTCTGCCTGGTCGTCGAGTTCAGCCTGGCGCTCCGCCGCTCGCTGCCGCTCTATTTCTGCGAGGCGCTCAGCTTCGGCCTGTCTGTCGGCCTCCGCGATGGCTTGCCTGGCAGCGGCAAGCGCGCCGACCGCCGCTGCGAGTTCGGCGCTGGAGGCATCGGTATCGGCAGCGTCGTCGAGCAGGCTTTCGGCCGCATCGAGTTCGCCCGCGTCAATAGAGCTACGCGCCTGCAAAACCAGTTTACCGGCAACGGCAATCAATCCTTGTTGCGCTGCCTGGTTGCTGGGATCGTTGGACAGTGCGAGTTCGAAATAGTAACGCGCGTTGTCATTTGCCGGTGCAACCAGGTTGCCGGCCGCGAGCCGGTCGTTAGCCAGTTCAATAGCATCGCCAACCTGCTGCTGATTGCGCGCGGCGGTCAATTCATCAGTGAGCAGATCGATTTCCGAACCGCTTGCCGTCGCGAAGGACCGCGCCTCGGAGATCAGGCGGCCGGCATCTTCGAAACGGTTGTCGCGAATCGCCGCGCGGGCCCGCTCTGCACGGTCACGGAGCAGCAGTTCGTTGACCTGGACGCGAAGAAAATTGAGGCGCGAATTCGCCGGATCAGCCTCGGCAGCGCGGCTGAGCGCGTCGTCGGCTTCGTCTGCATTGCTCGCGAGAATGGCGTTCTCCGCAATACTCAGCACCTGGTTAACAACCGCCTCGAACTCGGCCTCGACGGCCGGATCACCGGCGGCCTCGACGCGCAGTTCCGAATAAAGATCGAGCGCATTGGCCGTCGCCGGGGTCAGCAGGTCGCCGGCACGGCGGGCCGCGCGGGCTTCCTCGAGAAGTGCCTCGTAGGGTGCGGGGCCTGCGTCGACGGCTGCAGGCTGCGGCGCTTCAATCGCGCGCGGCACCGGCGGGGCAGGCGTGCTCGCCACGGCTGTCTCCGCTTCAGGGGACTGCGGCGTAGGCTCGCCAGCCATCAAAATCCAGGCCAGAACGACGGCAGCGGCAATGGCGCCGCCACCGACTGCGAGTATCTTGGGGTTCTTCAACGCTGACTCGGGCTCGCCCAGCGAGTCCAGGAAATTCTGCGCGCCGCCCGTGACGGAACCTGCAGCGCCGGTCAGCGATTTGCCGACATTGGCGGCAACGTCCGACATCGTATCCGTGAAGCTGCTGGTTTCGCCGAAGGTGTCGTCGAAGCCATCGTCATTCGGCGCATCGAAGGATTCGTTCGAGATAACGGGCTCGATTTTGCTCTCGGCAGCGGCGCGCGCACGCGCTTCGGCTTTTGCCTGCGCTTTCACCTCGGCTGCCGCCTGTTTCCTCGCAGCGGCTTCCGCTTTGGCCCTGGCTTTGGCCTCTGCCTTTGCCTGCTTCTTCGCGACCGCCTCGGCTTTTGCCCTGGCTTTCGCTTCGGCCTTGGCTTTTTTCTTCGCCTCTGCCTCGGCTTTGGCCTCTGCTTTGGCCCGTGCTTTCGCCTCGGCTTCTTCGCGTTTCTTGCGTTCCGTTTCGGCTTTCGCTTTGGCTTCTGCCTCGGCTTTGCGGCGTGCCTCTGCCTCGGCCTTGCGCTGCGCTTCTTCTTCCGCCTTGCGCCTGGCTTCTGCCTCGGCCTTGCGCTGCGCCTCTTCCTCGGCCTTGCGCTTTGCTTCTATTTCCGCCCGGCGTTTTGCTTCTTCCTCGGCCTTGCGCTTGGCTTCGGCTTCCTCGCGCGCTTTGCGCTCTGCCTCTGCACGGGCCTTGCGCTCGGCTGCCGCCTTGCGCTTCGCCTCGGCTTCGGCCTTTGCTTTTTCCTCGGCTTTGCGGCGCGCGTCGTCTTCCGCCTTCGCTTTCTTGCGCTCCGCGAGAGACGGGCCGGATTTGGGTTCGAAGGCCTCGTCCGGCGCATCCATGTGGTGTTTGACCGACGCCTCGATCGCGAGCCGCGCACGCCCCGGCGATACCGGCTTCAGCAGGAATCGATACACATGGCCGCGATTGATCAGGTCCATGAGCATTTCGCCGTCATCGCGCCTACCGGCGACGATGGCGACCAGGCGCGGGCAGTGCTTGCGTAATTGCTGCGTGAGCGTTTCGATACCGTCGTCCGACATCGCCGCGTCGGTAACCAGCACGCCGATCTTGTTCCTGCCGACAATGTCGTCCGCCTGATTCGTGGTAGCCGCTTGATGGACGTTGTGCAAACCGCGAGCAGAATCCTTGATCGTCGACAGGAACTCGTCGTCCTTGGTCAGAACGAGTACGTCGACGTCGCGTCCGCCGGTTCCCGGTGAGATCCGGATTTTCTCCGGCTTCAGTCCCGGGAACTGCCCGGTTCCATCGCTGATAATCGTGGCGCCGTGCTCGGAGGTTTCCATGACGATGTGTTCGGCGACCGGTTCGTCGACGTTGGCGCTGGTATCGTTCGCGGCACCGGCGAGCGCCACGAGTCGCGCACGTTCATGCGCTGATTCGACGAGATCGAACAATGCGGCCGGTTCAATTGAGCCACGCACGATTTCGAATACTTCCTGGTCGCCGACCAGCGCTTCGAGGCCGTCATCGGCACTACTGCCAGCNNTCGGGCGAACGTTTCTTGGCTTCCCGCAGGGCTTCGAGACCGCTCATGCCAGGCAGGTCCTGTGCCGATACGATGATGTGAATGGGTGTTTCGCCAAGCGTTGTCAGAGCTTCGCTACCGCTGGTCGCACAATGGACGGAATACTGGTCAGTGAATCCCGCGCTAAAGGAATCCAGCGTGCTTTGCTGACTGTGCAGCAGCAGTACCTGCGTTTTGAATTGCTCCAGCGACACCTGCGTCCTCCTTGGCGACTTATGTCTAATGGCGTTAATTCACACTGCGTGGCCGAGTATATCCCCGTGAATAATGAGAATTGTCGCTGGGCCCCGACGAGATTGTGAATATGTGAAGTGGTGCACAATCAGCGTGCAGGCCGCGTCACGTTTGCGCTTCAGGCGACATGGGTGTGGTCGGCGGGACGGCCTCGTGGCCTCGATTTGCGCTGCAGGCCGGGCGCTTGTCGGTGCCCCGGGACGGGACTCGACCGAGCCTCAGTTCACCTGGCCGCGGCTCGATATCTCAGCGGCAAGTTCGTTCACTGCGTCGTCGAGGCTGACCACTTTCTGGTGCTTGGATCCGAGGCGGCGCAGGGCGACGGTCTTTTCGTCGACCTCGCGCTGGCCGACCGCCAGCAGGACCGGGACCTTGGCAACGCTGTGCTCGCGGACTTTGTAGGAGATCTTCTCGTTACGCGTATCGGCATCGGCATGGATATCGGCGCTCTTCAGGCGATCGACGACTGCCCGAGCGTAGTCGTCGGCGTCCGAGGTGATGGTCAGTACGCGCGCCTGTAGCGGCGCCAGCCACAGCGGCAGATTGCCGGCGTGATGCTCGAGCAGGATGCCGATGAAGCGCTCCAGCGAGCCGAAGATCGCGCGATGCAGCATGACCGGCGTGTGTTTCTCGCCGTCTTCGCCGACGTAGGTCGCGCCGAGGCGGCCCGGCATGTTGAGGTCGACCTGCAGCGTGCCGCACTGCCAGTCCCGGCCGATCGCGTCGCGTAATACGAATTCCAGCTTCGGCCCGTAGAACGCGCCTTCGCCGGGGTTGTGCGTGTAGTCGAGTCCCGACGCCTCGAGCGCTTTGAGCAAAGCGGCCTCCGCCTGGTCCCAGACTTCGTCCTCGCCGACCCGGACTTCCGGTCGATCGGCAAACTTGATGCTGACGTCGTCAAAGCCGAAGTCCTTGTAAATGTTCAGGAGTTGTTTGCAGACGGCGATCGACTCGGCGGTGATCTGTTCGGCCGTGCAGAAGATGTGGGCGTCGTCCTGCGTGAATGCACGCACGCGCATCATCCCGTGCAGGGCGCCGGACGGTTCGTAACGATGGCATTTGCCGAATTCGGCGAGCCTGAGCGGCAGGTCGCGATAGCTCGTGATGCCCTGCTTGAAGACCTGCACGTGCCCGGGACAATTCATCGGTTTGATCGCGTACTGGCGCCCGTCGACGGTCTCGGTCGTGAACATGTTGTTGCCGAAGGCTTCCCAGTGGCCCGAAGCTTCCCACAGCGAACGACTGACGACCTCGGGCGTATTGACCTCCTGATAGCCACCGATCGCCAGCTGCTCGCGCATATAGCCGATCAGGTTCTGAAACAGCCCCCAGCCGTTCGGGTGCCAGAAGACGGCACCCGGCGCTTCCTCCTGGAAGTGAAACAGGTCCATGATCCNNTGCTTGTCACTGGACCACGCCGTGCCGTAGATGCGCTGCAGCATTTCGTTGGCGGCGTCGCCGCGCCAGTAGGCGCCCGATACGCGGGTCAGCTTGAACGCCTTGCCGAGTTTGCCGGTGGAGGGCAGGTGCGGTCCGCGGCAGAGATCGATGAATTCGCCCTGCCGGTAGACGGTTATGGGCTCCCCGGCCGGGATGTCTTCGATGATTTTTGCCTTGTACTCCTCGCCCTGGTCACGGAAGAACGACACCGCCTCGTCCCGGTCCCAGACCTCGCGTTCGATCGTTTCGTCGCGATCCACGATCTCTTTCATGCGGTCTTCGATGACCTGGAGATCGTCCTCCGTAAAGGATTCCTCGCGGGCAAAGTCATAATAGAAGCCGTTCTCGATGGCCGGGCCGATCGTCACCTGGGTCTCCGGCCAGAGCTCCTTGACGGCCTCGGCCATCACATGCGCGGCATCGTGGCGCAGCAATTCGAGCCCGTCGTCGCTGTCGCGCGTGACGATCTCTATCGCGACGTCGGCGTCGATGGCGCGGGTGAGGTCCCACAGGTCGCCGTCGACGCGCACGGCGACGGCGTCGCGTGCCAGGCGCTTGCCGATCGAGGCGGCAATATCGAGGCCGGTCACGGGCGCATCGTATTGACGTTCCGATCCGTCAGGTAATTGAATTTTTGGCATTTTTTCGAAGCGCCGAAGCGAGAATCGATTCGCGCGCTATTGTACAGAAACGGGACGCGCGTACAATTGCGCAGCCTGCCACGGATTGCCCCGGACTATGAGCGATACAGAGCCCAGAGATTTCATTCGCCAGATCATCGCCGATGACCTCGCGAGCGGAAAGCACGACACCGTCGTCACCCGGTTCCCGCCGGAGCCGAATGGTTTCCTGCACATCGGGCATGCGAAATCGATCTGCCTGAATTTCGGCGTGGCTGCCGAGAACGGCGGCCGCACGTTACCTGCGCTTCGACGACACCAATCCCGGCAAGGAGAGCGAGGAGTACGTCGAGGCGATCAAGCGGGACGTCCGCTGGCTGGGCTTCGACTGGGAGGACCGCCTCACGCCACGCGTCCGATTATTTCGATCAGCTCTACGAATCGGCCATTCGGCTCATCGAGATGGGCAAGGCCTATGTGGACAGCCTGACTGCCGACGAGATCCGCGAATACCGGGGCACCCTGACCGAGCCGGGCAAGGACAGCCCTTATCGCGATCGCAGCGTCGAGGAAAACCTGGATCTGTTCAGGCGCATGCAGGCGGGTGAATTCGAGGACGGTGCGCACGTGCTCAGGGCGAAGATCGACATGGCGTCACCGAACATCAACATGCGCGATCCGGCGCTCTACCGCATCCGGCACATCGCGCACCAGAACACCGGCGACAAGTGGAACATCTACCCGATGTACGATTTCGCGCATGGCCTGTCGGATGCCTTCGAGGGCATCACGCATTCGCTGTGCACGCTCGAATTCGAAGACCACCGGCCGCTCTATGACTGGTTCCTCGACCAGCTGGAACCGCCGCATCGTCCGCGGCAGATCGAATTCTCGCGACTGAACCTCGCCTACGCGCTGACCAGCAAGCGCAAGCTGAACATGCTCGTCGAGGAGGGCGTGGTGTCCGGGTGGGACGATCCGCGTCTCGCGACGCTCGCCGGCATGCGCCGTCGTGGTTATCCGCCTGCAGCGCTTGCGCGATTTTATTTCGCGCGTCGGCGTGACCAAGAAGGAAAACCTTATCGAGATGGGCGTGCTCGAGAACAGCGTGCGCGAATACCTCGACGACAACGCCGAGCGGCGCATGGCCGTGCTGAAGCCGCTCAAGATCGTGCTGACCAACTTCCCCGCAGGACGAGACCGAGATGATGACGGCCGTCAATCATCCGAACCGCCCCGAGCTCGGCACGCGGGAGATGCCGTTTACGCGCGAACTGTATATCGAGCAGGATGACTTCATGGAGGAGGCGCCGCGCAAGTTCTTCCGCCTGAAGCCGGGCGGCGAAGTGCGGCTGCGATTCGCCTACATCATCAAGTGCGAGGACGTCATCAAGGACGAAGACGGAAACCTGATCGAACTTCATTGCACGCTGGATCCCGAGACAAGAAGCGGCAGCACGTCGAGTGATCGCAAGGTCAAGGGGACGATCCACTGGGTGTCGGCGGAAAATGCCTTGCAGGCCGAAGTGCGCCTTTACGATCGCCTGTTCACCGTGCCGGACCCCGGCTCGGATGACGACGTACACGAGCACCTGAATCCGGATTCCTTGCAAGTCTGCGAAGCCAGGCTGGAACCGTC
>JABAHS010107247.1_pt2 | contig 15445 bp, 15 predicted proteins | sample 7062111 | NCBI WGS metagenome assembly JABAHS01 (sample SAMN14534600, study PRJNA622989) | marine sediment metagenome | biome: marine biome [ENVO:00000428]; feature: marine pelagic biome [ENVO:01000023]; material: deep marine sediment [ENVO:00002113]; isolation source: pool of 4 deep marine... | reverse complement strand
TTCTTAAATAAAAATCAGTAATATTCAGAGGGAATGGTTCCCAGAACAGCCCAACGAATGATACCCTTCCACCTGGTCTTACTGAATTTAGAGCCTCCTGCAGGCTTTCTGAATTTCCTACACATTCGATTATTACATCAACTCCCTGCCCATCTGTAATATCTTTTATTTTTGTATCTAAATCTTCATTATTTGAGTTAATAACTTGCGACGCGCCATATTCCTTTGCTATATTGAGCCTGTAGTCATGATGACCAATGGCAATTACTTCTGATGGGTCAAATAGAGTTGCCGAATATGTAGCAAAAAGCCCTACCGCTCCATCCCCCAAAACTGCAACTTTATCACCCGGCTGTATGTCACCACAAACTGCACCGTGATACCCTGTGGAGATATTATCACCCAGAAAAATAGTCTTTTCATCATTGCTGTCATCTTCCAGACTTTGAGGAACTTTTACTAATGTGCCGTCTGCATGTGCAACCTTAATATACTCGGCCTGACATCCCGGATGTCCTCCAAGCAGATTCCCAAATCCAAAACATCCGCCGTTAAGGCATGACGTTGTAAGTCCTTTCTTGCAATAATAACAATTACCGCAGCTTACCCAAAACGGGCCTATAACCTTGTCTCCTTTCTTTAGTGATTTAACATCACTACCAACTTCTTCTATTGTTCCTACAAATTCATGTCCAACTCCATCTCCTTCCTCAAGCTGAAAGTGCCCNNTGAAAGTGCCCTCTGTACACATGAAGGTCTGATCCGCATATACCACCCATAGTTACTTTTACTATAACGTCTTTAGAATCCTGAATTTTCGGTTCGGGTACTTCTTCTACTCTTACATCTTCAATTCCATAAGCTCTTGCTGCTTTCATAGCTCATCTCCCATATATTAGTTTCAATAATATTTTAACTGGTTTTTCTTTTTTGTATAATTGTTCAACTATTTAACAGATATACGTGTCTGGTAAGATGCATTGTTGCTGAAATTGTTCCAGGAATTTACTCAGGATCAGATGTTCTTTCCGTGTGATACTGTAACATCCGAACCCTCCGCAAGGAATGCTGAATGTGGTTTGCAAGAAAGTGCATCAACAAACTCCACCCCATATAGTCTTGCAATATCCACGCTGGTTTCTGTTTGAACTGAATCCCAATAGCTCCATCTGGGATGCTCAACACGATATTCCACAGTTACATCTTTTCTCTTACTATATCCCCAGTAATGTTGAGCTATAAATTCTTGCTCGCTGCCTGTTTTAAGCTCCTTTTTCTCACCATTTACCGACATGGAAATATAATTCCAATTATTATTTATTTTCCATGAATATTTAGCATGAGAAGGAGAACTGTCTTTGAACTCTAATTCACTATTTGTTTCAAAAGCAATATAGTTTTCGTTATATAAATTATTAGCCACAAAGGCGATCATTGTTTTAGGCACTATCTCTTTAATAAAAACAACCCCTCTGCGCAAACCATCAACTGATTTTCTTTTTACATAGAAACGAAGATTAATCTCTTCAAAATCCTTATGAAATGGTATTGAGATTCCTTTTAGCCTCGTATTAATAAATCTAAACCCTATAAGGCTTACAAAATGATTGTAGTTATAGTCATCAAGCTCGGTTCCATTTGGAATGTAAGGAATTAAGATTTCGGGGTCGATCAGGAAATTGACCATCGCCAGATATTTCCACTCGGCAGTCAAAAATATGTTGGCATGTTCTTTATCCATGATTGTTTTAATTAACTAATGAGCACTGACTGTTCGCTCTTTTGCCCACTTTCTTAAGTAGCTGATGCGGTCACTCATAGTCACTGTAAGTGGTTTTGTTACCCTTATCTCATCCAGCAGTAAAGTTGTGGATAATTCAAGATCATTAGAAAAAGCTGTATAGAGAGCCGATACAATTACCTGCTCAATTTCTGATCCGCTAAATCCTGTAGTTGCTTCAACTATGGATTTCATATCAAATTTACCGGCGTCCTTACCTCTTTTTCCAAGGTGAATTTCGAATATTGCCTCACGTGATTCGGGATCAGGAACGTCTACAAAAAATATCTCATCAAATCTTCCCTTTCTTAAAAACTCCGCAGGCAGCTTCTGTACATCATTTGCAGTGGCGACGATGAATACATCTCCGTTTCTATCCTGAAGCCATGAAAGAAATGTACCGAAAATCCTTGTAGATACCCCTGCATCATGATCCCCTGACACAGAGGAAAACGCTTTTTCTATTTCATCAATCCAAAGTATCACGGGTGAGAGTTTCTCTGCTGTATCCATTGCCCGTTTAAAATTCTTTTCACTTTCACCAATGTATTTATTATACAAATTGGATGGATCAAGTTTTAGTAGCGGAAGACCCCACTCCATTGCAACAGCTTTAGCGCAAAGGCTCTTACCACATCCGGGAACTCCAAGTAGCAAAATACCTTTGGGAAAGCTAAGACCAAATTCTCTTGCCTTATGCGGTTTTAGAATTATCTCTTTGCGCTTTGCTAGCCATGATTTCAAACTCCTTAGGTCGGCAACACTGTCCATTGTCTCTTCATTTGGATAATATTCCAGTAGTCCTTCCCTCTCCACTACCTTAATTTTTTCATCAATCACTTTATTTATATCATTTGGAGTAAGAGTCCCGTCTTCAACAATGGCTTTTGTAATAACCTTCTCTGCCTCCATTAATGTAAGACCCTTTAGGTTATTAAGCAATTTGTTGAGGTCTTCAGTATCAAGCTTAAACTGCACATCTATCTTTGACTGGAGGTCACGCAACACATGATGCAGCAGCTCTTCATACTGCTCGATATTAGGCTCAGGAATTTTTACTATTGCACAATAAGGTTTTAGCTGATCTGGAATATCAATATCAATCCCGGTAATTATTATGGCCCCTTTTTTACCTGCAAAGGTCTTGGCTGTATCTTTTAGTCTTGTAACAAGTATTCTGTCTTCAAAATAATCAGATAAGCCCTGAAAATGATAGACAGCGGCAAAACCCGAACTTTCCACATGCCCAAGCGCCAGGGGCAGTTCAACTGTTTGATATACCGAGCCCTTCACTTCTTCTCCATCCACTCTCCTAAGGCCCTTTGATGCAGACCAGATAAAAAACCCAATGTTCATCCTGTCTGCAATATGTTTAATCAGGGCATCAGCTCTCTCTTCCTCTGCTGTTTCAATAAAAATTATTGAATGATTAGAGTTTATTAGAAGCTCTATTTCCCTTAAGATGCTTGTGTTTGGCATAATCGTAAAAGTCCCGTTTAAACAGACTAAATCATATTTGTAGAGCGCAGGTATTTCAAGTCTAATTTAAAACCTTATAATATTTATATAAGCATTATTTAAAATAAATCAATTATAATTATATTTCAGATAGGCATATGAAAGCAATGATTTTTGAAAATAAAAAGAGCCCACTTGTGCTGAGAGACATACCCTCGCCTGTCCCTAACAGTGATCAGGTATTGATAAAAGTAATTGCATGTGCAGTTTGCAGAACAGACCTCCACATTGTTGACGGCGAATTAACTGAACCAAAAATACCACTTGTTTTAGGGCATGAGATTGTGGGTAAGGTAGTAGAAACAGGAATCGATGTAGATGGTTTTAACATTGGAGATATTATAGGAGTACCATGGCTTGGAGAAACTTGCAGCAGTTGTAAATATTGCAAGTCAGGAAAAGAAAACCTCTGTGATGATGCAAAATTCACAGGATATAATACCGACGGAGGATACGCGGAATATGCAGTAGCCAATCATAATTACTGCTTCAGAATTCCAGATGAATACTCTGCCGTCAGTGCTGCTCCTCTTCTTTGTGCAGGTTTAATCGGATACAGATCATACAAAATGACCAAAGATTCCAATCGGATTGGGCTCTATGGATTCGGTGCCGCTGCTCATATAATTGCACAGGTTGCAAAATTTGAAGCAAAGGAGCTTTATGCATTTACAAAAACCGGGGATAAAGAGGCACAGGAATTTGCATTAAAACTTGGATGCAAATGGGCAGGAGATTCAGATACCCCTCCACCTGATGAGTTAGATTGCGCAATAATATTTGCACCTGTAGGAAGTCTGGTGCCCGCTGCTTTGAGAAACGTAGTCAAAGGTGGAACTGTAGTCTGTGCCGGAATTCACATGAGCGATATACCTTCTTTCCCTTATGATATTCTATGGGGGGAGAGAGAAATTAAGTCGGTTGCAAATCTTACAAGAAAAGACGGTGAGGAATTCTTTAAAATAGCCCCAAAAGTTCCTGTCAAAACAGAAATTGAAACTTTCAAACTAGAAAAGGCAAATGAAGCGCTGGAAAGTCTCAGAAATGGTAAAATAAGTGGAGCAGCTGTACTGGTAATGGACTGATGAAGCAAAACAGAATTTTTTTATTAAGCGATGATTTAATATTTCCTAACCCGAGGCTTGCAGATTCTCATGGTCTGCTTGCAGTCGGTGGAGACCTTAGCACTGAAAGGTTGTTGCTCGCCTATGAAAACGGGATATTCCCATGGTATTCCGAGGATCAGCCAATACTTTGGTTTTCACCTGATCCCCGCTTAGTTTTATTTCCTGATAAGTTCCAAGTTTCTAGGAGTCTTCAAAAAACTATCAAAAAGAATCTATTTGATGTTAAATTCGATACTAATTTTGAGCAGGTAATAATCGAGTGTTCAAAAATAGAGAGAAAGGATCAGGACGGGACATGGATTACATCAGATATGATAGAAGCTTATATTAATCTTCACAAAAAAGGTTATGCCCACTCGGTGGAGACTTATGATAATGATGAACTTGTTGGTGGTCTATATGGAGTTTCATTGGGTGGAGCATTCTTCGGAGAATCGATGTTCCATAAAATCAAGGATGCTTCTAAGGTAGCGCTTTACTATCTTATTCAAAAAGTTAAGCAGTGGGAGTTTGATTTCATAGATTCACAGGTCGTTACAGAGCACATGAAAAGTTTGGGCTCTCAGGAAATTTCGAGAAATAAATACTTAGAGCTTTTAAGTAAAACTTTAAAGAAAGAATCCAAATCAGGTAATTGGTAATTCTAAACCAACCATATATACCTTGCTATAAACAGAATTGATATTAGGTGAATTAACCAATTCACTTCTCTGGCTTTTCCTGAAAATATTTTAAGAAGGGAATAAGATATTAATCCAAACGCTATGCCCTCTGTGATACTGAAAGAAAGCGGCATGATAATAATTGTCAAAAATGCAGGAATCGATTCTGTGTAATCATCCCAATTAATTATTTTCACATTAGTCATCATCATGCTTCCCACTATGATAAGAGCAGGTGCTATTACAGGATAGAGAAATTTACCTCCACCCACATCAATTCCCGCACCTACCATCTGTATGATTGGAGTGAAAAAGATTGCAGCAATCATTAATATTGCCGTTACAACATTTGTAAGCCCTGTTCTGCCACCGGCGCTTATACCTGACGAGCTTTCTATATAGCTTGTAACAGTAGAAGTGCCAAGAAGAGCACCAGTGCTTGTAGCAATGGCATCGGACAACAGAGCATTCTTTGCCTTAGGCAGTTTCCCTTCTTTCATAAACCCTCCAAGCTGCCCCACCCCTACGAGAGTTCCTATGGTGTCAAACATATCCAGGAACAAGAAAACTATTATGACCGTTATGAATTCGAGATTTGAGAATAGGTTTGGTATATGAAGCTTGAACAATGTTGGATCAATCGAAGGTGGGCTCGAAATAAAACCCTTAAATTCAACAATACCCAGAATTAAACCCATGACTGCACACCCAATGATTCCTGTTAGTATTGCGCCTCTGAATTTTATTGCCAGCAGAAATGCGATCAACACAAGACCGAATATTGAAATGAGAGTGTATTTGGAATGCAGATCTCCCATGGTTACATATGTCACAGGGTGAGAAATTACTATCCCAGACCATTCCAGGCCGATTAAAGCAATAAGAAGTCCGATACCCACAGGGATTCCATTTCTGAGTGGAGCAGGGAAAACATCCATTACTTTCTCCCTTAGGCCTGTTACGGATAACGCTATAAAAATAAGCCCTGCTATAAAAACAGCTCCCAGTGCTTCCTGCCAGATTATCCCCAGCGTTAAACACACTACATAAGTGAAATAAAAATTGTGACCCATTGCAGGAGCTAGGGCAATCGGATAATTTGTAAGAAACGCCATAAGTAGCATACCTATGGCACTTGCTAGGCATGTTGCTACAAGGGCAGAGCCATAGTCCATCCCGGCAGCTGAAAGCACAGCGGGCTGGACAAAAATTATATACGATAGTGTCGCAAAAGTGGTAAAGCCGGCAACTACTTCCTGCTTTACATTAGTATTATTCTCTCCTAACTTAAAAATCTTTTCAATCATATCCTGAGTCCAATATAGGGTTGAATAGTATCATAATATAAGTTGGAGAATCAAACAGAATAGAATCAAATTATATATTCTGTATTACTTAGAATTTATTTAGTATAATTGCTCCAGGTGGCTATAAGCCTGGAAAGAGGAGAAAATCATGGCAAAAAATTATGATGCAATAGTAATCGGAACCGGTCAGGCAGGCCCTTCACTTGCTGAGAGGCTTAGTCAGGCAGGCAGGAAAGTAGCAGTAATAGAAAGACATCTATTTGGAGGTACCTGTGTAAATACCGGCTGTATTCCCACAAAGACTCTTGTCGCAAGCGCAAAGGTTGCCAATATGGTAAGCAGAGCTGAGGAGTATGGAGTTAATATAAGTGGTGACGTAAATATCGATATGAAAAGAGTGAAAGCCAGAAAGGATGAAGTCTCAGGTGCATCAAACCAGGGAGTAGAGGGCTGGCTCAAAAACATGAACAATGTAGATGTATATGAAGGACACGGAAGGTTTATGGATAATAATTCAGTCCAGGTTAATGACGAAATCTTAAAAGCAGATAACATCTTCATAAATGTCGGCGGCAGGGCAAACATACCACCTATTGAAGGTCTCAACGAAGTTAAATATTATACCAATTCCGATATGATGCAGGTAGATTTTTTGCCAGAACATTTGATCGTAATCGGCGGAAGTTATATCGGGCTGGAATTTGCACAGATGTATAGAAGATTTGGAAGCGAAGTAACCGTTGTAGAGATGTCAGACAGGTTAATACAAAGAGAAGATGAGGAAATATCTCAGAACATAAAAGAAATCCTGGAAAATGAAGGAATAAATTTTAGGCTATCGGCAGAATGTATAACCGCCGGAAAGAACGGCCAGCATATTCAAGTGGGTGTTGATTGTGATAAAGGAGAAAAAGAAATTACCGGCTCTCATTTACTTGTTGCTACGGGAAGAGTACCAAATACACATGATCTGGGAATAGAAAACACTGATATCAAGGTGGATAAAAGGGGTTATATAGAAGTTGATGACAAACTGCAAACAAACGTACACGACATTTGGGCAATTGGTGACTGCAATGGAAAGGGAGCTTTTACTCATACGTCTTACAACGATTTTGAAATTGTAGCCGCTAATATTTTGGACAATGATCCGAGGAAAGTTACAGACAGGATTTTATGCTACGGGCTTTACATCGATCCCCCTCTTGGAAGAGTAGGAATGACAGAAGATCAGGCAATGAAATCTGGGAGGAAGCTGCTTGTCGGAAAAAGAAATATGAGCCGGGTAGGCAGGGCAAGAGAAAGAAGCGAGACCCAGGGTTTTATGAAAGTTATTGTAGATGCTGAGACAAAAGAAATCCTTGGAGCTGCCATCTTAGGCATAGAGGGAGATGAAGCTATACACTGTATACTGGATGTGATGTATGCAAAAGCACCTTATACTACAATTCAGAGAGCCGTTCATATTCACCCGACAGTATCAGAACTGATACCTACCGTACTAGGGAGTTTAGAACCGATTAATTAATTATAATGGAAATAAAGTCATACAATTTAGAAAAATACCAAAAAGCGATTGATGCCCAAGTAAGTAAATTTGAGGAGCAGGATATTGTCCAAAAACTTTTTGACCAGGACCATACAATCTGGAGTGATAATCCTGACGAAATAAGCAACAGGCTTGGATGGCTTGATAGTCCATCAGAGATGCTTGAGAATGTAGAAGAAATAAGCTCATTTGTTACTGAGTGTAATGAGGAAGGATTTAAGAAAGTGCTTCTGCTAGGTATGGGAGGTTCAAGTCTAGCACCGGAATTGTTTAATGAGATATTCAACAAGAATGGAGCAGGTCTCGAACTCAGAATTGCCGACTCTACACACCCGGATAAGGTTGCAGAATTAAGAGACTACTTTGATCCGAAAGAAACACTTTACATAGTTTCTACTAAATCAGGCGGCACAGTAGAGACAATTTCACTCATGAACTTCTTCTATAACCAGTGCAGTGATGTTTTAGGAAAAGAAATTGCGGGAAGTCATTTTACAGCTATTACAGACCCCGGTAGCAATCTTGAAGAGATGTCAGATGAATTAGGGTTTAGAAAGTGCTTCCTGAACGATCCGAATATAGGCGGCAGATTTTCTGTGCTGTCATATTTTGGGCTTGTACCCGCAGCGCTTGTGGGAATTGATATAAAACAGCTAGTTCTTAATATTCTGCAATTCCAGAACATATTGGATACAAATACTCTAAAATTAGATGATCCAAATAACCCAATCTATCTCGGTACGATTGCCGGCATTCTTGCAGAACAAGGGTTGGATAAACTTACTTTTATATTATCTCAAGAACTAATAAATTTTGGCGACTGGTTAGAGCAGCTAATCGCAGAGAGCAGTGGTAAAGAGGGTAAGGGCATACTACCTGTCATAGAAAAAGAAATTGAAGATATCAATACATATTCTGCAGATAGATTATATGCTTGTATTAGTCTTAATAATGATTGTTATGACACCGCCAAGAGGGTTCAGGCTGCGGGATTACCCCTAATCACCTTTGATCTTAAGGACAAACTGGAGCTTGGGATAGAATTTTACCGCTGGGAAATTGCTACGGCAATTGCCTGCGCAGTGCTTAAGGTAAACCCATTCGATCAGCCAAATGTAGAGTCTACAAAAATAATTTCAAGACAGTTTCTTTCTGAGTATAAAGAAAAAGGTGAAATTTCAGAGCCTGAATATATCGAAGTCGAAGACGGGTTAAAAATAGTCGGGAGCAATAATTCACCTAATCTCTCAGATGCCATATCAGGTTCATTTTCCGGAAATCTAGATAATAAATATATATCCATTCAGGCGTATATATCTCAGAATATAGATACGATTATTAAGCTAGAAGAGATTAAAACTGCATTATATAAAGAGATAGGAATTCCCGTAACAATAGGTTTTGGTCCAAGGTTCCTTCACTCCACAGGACAGCTTCATAAGGGTGACAGTGGAAATGGAATCTTTTTACAAATTGTTTCTGAGCCAAAAGAAGATATTGAAATTCCTGACAGTGCTGGCAATAATAATTCGTCACTTAGTTTTGGAACACTCATGAAGGCTCAATACCTGGGTGACAGAAGCGCTCTTGTAGATGCAGGAAGAAAAGTTCTTACAATTAATATTGGAAATAATATTACATCGGGTTTAAACAGCATATACATAGTATCGGTACTAAATAATGGATGTAAATGAACTTAGAAACAAAGCAGCTATAGAGGCTGTAAAAAATGTGGAGTCAGGAATGGTACTTGGCCTAGGCACGGGTGCAACTGCCAATTTTGCACTACAGGAAATTTACAGATTACTAAAAGAGGATTCTTTAAAAGATATAGTCGGAATACCTAGTTCAAATCAGACTGAAAAATTGGCTTTAGAACTTTGCATACCCCTTATAACATTTGAGCAGAAAAGTGTAATCGATTTAAATATAGACGGCGCAGATGAAATCGACCCAAACATAAACCTAATTAAAGGCGGTGGTGGTGCGCTGCTTAGAGAAAAAGTAATAGCTCAGGCAAGCAAAAAAAACATAATAGTCTGCGATGAGAACAAATTATCTTCTAAGCTTGGTACTAAATGGGCACTCCCTGTACAGATAATGGAATTTGCATATAGACCCGTTGCCAAATTCATAGAGGACTTAGGTGCAGAAGTGGTTATAAGAAAAAGTCAGAGCGGAGAAATATTTAAAACCGAACAGGGAAATATAATATTAGACTGCAATTTTGGACAAATTGAAAATCTAGACGAATTAAACCTAGCGCTTAACAGCAGAGCGGGAATTGTAGAACATGGACTTTTTCTTGGAATTGCCGATCAAGTGATCGTTGGTAAACCAGACTCGGTTGAAACCTTAACAAAATAGCTCTTCTAACATGACTATTTATAACCTTATCAGTTTTGGCGGCCTTTTTATACTCCTTGGTTTTGCATATTTACTCTCAAGCGATAAAAAGAACGTTAACTACAGAGTAATCATCTGGGGAGTTTTAATTCAGCTTATTTTCGGCATATTCATTTTCCTAGTCCCTTCCGGAACAAAGCTATTTCTCTATTTAAACGACATAGTGGTTCAGATAATGAACTCTTCTGCTGAAGGTGCAAAGTTCCTTTTTGGCAGGCTTGCCCTTCCCCCCCGGAACTGAGGATGAATATGGACAGTCCTCGCTGGGTTTTTATCTGGCCTTCCAGGCACTCCCTACAATAATCTTCTTCTCTGCCCTTATGTCCATTCTTTACTACTATGGAGTAATGCAAAAACTTATAAAAGGATTTTCATTTCTTTTTACGAAGTTGATGCGCATATCCGGAGCGGAATCTCTTAGCGCAGCCAGCAACATATTTGTGGGTGTGGAGTCTGCTTTTGCTATAAGACCCTTTCTGAACCAGATGACAAGATCAGAGCTGTGTACAGTTCTAACTGCAGGCATGGTCACAGTCTCATCTAACGTTCTTGCGCTCTATATTTTTATTTTACAAAATGAGTTTCCCACAATTGCATCTCACCTTATATCCGCCTCTATTCTCTCTGCTCCTGCTGCAATAGTGATGTCCAAGATTCTGCTTCCCGAATCCGGCAAACCAGTGACTCTTGGACTACAGGTAAACCCATCATATGAAAAAGAGAGTTCTATTTTCGAATCAATAATTAATGGAGCAAACGGCGGAGTAAAACTGATAGTAGGTATAGCAGCACTCCTTGTAGCTGTGCTTGGGCTTGTGGCTCTTTTAAACCTTTTCTTAAGCTTTATTGGTGTCCCAATGAACTCAATTCTCGGAACGAGCTTTACATTATCCCTTCAAAATATATTTGCATATATCTTTTATCCCTTCACATTGATTATAGGAATACCCCTTGCCGATGCATTCAATGTATCTAAATTAATTGGCGAAAAAGTTATACTTACTGAAGTTGTAAGCTATCAGGATCTTGCAGTGGCTATAAAAGATCAGGTTATTACTAACCCAAGGTCTATAGTGGTTACCACTTATGCACTCTGTGGATTTACACACCTTGCTTCACTTTCAATTTTCGTTGGCGGTATTTCCGCGATTGCACCTGATAGAAAACTGGACATAGCATCAGTTGGATTCAGGGCACTTATTGCAGCCACCCTTGCCTGCCTCATGACTGCTTGTGTATCCGGAATCTTTTTTACAGGTTCATCTATCCTGCTACAAAATTAGTTGAATCTTAAAACTAATTATTGAATAAAAATTAATTATTGTAAAAAAATGCTTGACTTATTTTAATTAGGTGTATATACTCCTAATTAAGATGACAAAAGAAAATAAACAATTCAATTTATCAAATGTAATAGAGTGTACAGCATGCGCTGGTTTTAATACTCGTAAACTCAATAGAGTTATAACCCAAATATTTGACGATGCATTCAAGGACATGGATTTCAGAAGCACTCAGTTTACCCCACTTGTAATGATTTTCGCTTATGGTCCTATTACAGTTAATAAGCTTTCTGAAAATCTTGTTATGGATAGGACAACACTTGGAAGAAACTTAAAACCTCTTGAGAGAGATGGGCTAATAAAAATAGAACCTGGGATAGATAAAAGACAAAAACTGATTTCAATTACGGATAAAGGCAAAAAACTTCTAAACAGGGCGTATCCTATCTGGGAGAAGACCCAGAAAAAAATATTGGAACAAATTGGTGAAACTGATTGGCAGGGCATGCTTAAAGATATAAACACCATGCTCCCAAAACTGCAAAAAGTAGAATAAAAAAAATTTAAATCTATATGTGCATATACACATATTAAAAGGAGGTAAGTAAAATGAGTAAACCAAGAATACTAGTAACATCGGCTGCAGGACACACGGGATCGGTTGTTGTAAAACAACTGCTGAGTAAAGGATTTCCAGTACGTGCATTTGTACGCAGACATGACACACGTTCTGAAAAGCTTCAAAGCGCTGGTGCAGAAATATTTGTAGGTGACCTGTTTGATATGCGAGACTTAAGGTCAGCACTTTTAGGAGTACAGCGAGCTTACTACTGCCCGCCTTTTGCGCCAAATCTTTTGCAAGGCTCTATGTTATTTGCACTTGCTGCAGAAGAGGCAAAACTAGAAGTAGTTGCACTTATGAGTGGCTGGAACCCTCACCCCTCACATCCATCGGTAATCACACGCGAGCACTGGGTTACTAACAACATATTTCAGTGGATGCCTAATGTAGATATAGTTTACGTAAATCCCGGGCTGTTTGCATTCACTTACTTCTTTGGTCTACCGGCAGTTGCTAACTTTGGAAGACTAATGCTTCCATATGGTAAGGGCTTAAATGCTCCCCCATCAAATGAAGATATCGCATCTGTAGTAAGTTCCATTCTACAAAACCCAGATCCACATATTGGAAAAAATTACAGACCAACAGGGCCAAAACTAATTTCCGGTCAAGATGTTGCTGATATATTCGGTCAAATTCTCGACAGAAAAGTAACTTATCAGGATGTACCCACATGGATGTTCACAAAAGCTGCCAAGGCACAGGGATTCTCCAATTTCGAGATTGCCCAGATACGCCACTATGCTGAAGAAGTAAGAGGCGGCACATTCAAAATAGGAGCTCCAACCGATCATGTAGAAAAAGTCACAGGCCGTCCTGCCGAAGACTTCGAGACAACCGCTCGCCGTTATATACAGCACCCAGAACTTGTAATTCCTAATTTTAAGATAGGTGGCATATTAAGCGCGTCCTGGCTTATGATGAAAACAATTACAACAAAGGCTCCCGATTTAGATACATGGGAATCAGAGCGAGGATATCCATTATTAGACAAGCCAGTCCTTGCTCATGATAGTGAAGAGTGGCTACAAAGCGCAAGAAATAAAAACCTGGCTCTCATAGATAACAAGCAATCTGTTCTTAGGGCTGTTGTATAAAAAAAGTATATCAAACGTCTTAAATTAAATTATTTAAATGGAGGTAAGTAAAATGAGTAAAAAGAGATTTGAGGACAAAGTAGTATTGATCACAGGCGCGTCAGGAGGCATAGGCAAGGCTTCAGCATTAGACTTTGCAAAGGAAGGAGCAAAACTTGCACTGGTATCGAGGTCAAAAGAAAAGCTTGATAAAGTAGCAGATGAAATCAAGCAGCACACAAGCGAGGTATTAGTAGTACCAACCGATGTCTCAAGCCAGGAAGAAGTAAATAAAATGGTATCTGAGGTCATTGGAAAATTCGGAAGAATAGACTACCTGTTTAACAACGCTGGCAGCTCATATGTAGGTGGTGTAGAGAAAGCCGATTTTGTTGATAATGTTAAGAAAATGTTTGAAGTCGATTATATTGGAAGCGTTTACACTGCACAGGCCGTGATTCCTCATATGAGAAAGCAGGGATCAGGGCATATAATGAACATGTCATCAGTTGTTGGCAGAAAAGCTTTTCCCAAATTCGGCGGATACTCAAGCATTATGCATGCAATTACAGGGTTTTCTGCTGCATTAAGACAGGAGTTAAGAGACAGTGGTATACATGTATCCACAATACATCCTGCCCTTACTCAGACCAATTTGTTAGATCATGTAGATCCCGAGGACATGCCGCCGCCATTTAAGAATATGACTCCAATGCCTGTAGAAAAAGTTTCAAAAGCTGTACTTAATGGGTTCCATTATAAGCACACTAGAATAGTAGTACCATTCCAGCCCAAGCTCGTACTGTTCTGGGATGCGGTATCTCCGGCAATAGGTGATTTATTCGTAAGGCTTTTATCAAAACGGTCCTTTTCTCGAATAATAGGAATGTATAAAGGCAGCGTTTATCAGCATGACAACACCTAAATTTTCTAGGAGGATATTATGAGAAAACTAAGCTATTTGCTTATTGTTTTAGTATGTTTCATAACCGCTATAATAGGCTCTCAAAAAAGTCATTCAGATGAAAATAAAGAAAATTTAACATTTGTGGATTTTAAAACTACAGATATTCAGAAGAGAGAGATTAATACAGCTGACTTGAGAGGTAAAATACTTCTTATAGGAGTTTCGGTTGAGGATACTTCTGAGCATATGATAGAATGGCAGACTGAGGTTGGTTATCACACGGGAATCACCATGGACGGTTATGATGAAATCGTAATCATATCCATAGCAGATGTAAGCAGTTTCTCTCGGTTTATGAGACCTTTTGCAAGAAGAGTTCTTAAGGGCACCCATAAAAAGGCAAACAAAAGGTTACTTGAGCGGTTTGAAGAAAATAATACAGAGCCACCAGAAGACATACAGGACAGGGTTAACTTTATCCCCGATTGGTCTGGAGATATAGTAAAAAGTCTTGGGATTGCAGATAAAGCCGATAAGCGTGATATGTTTGTAGTAGACCACAAGGGAAAAATTGTGGCTCATTTTTCAGAGAATACGAAAGATAATAAAGACAAAACATATTCAATAGTGCAAAATCTACTAAACAAAATTAAAAAGTAAGGAGATATAAGATGGATCTTGAAATCATATGGGCAAGCGGAAGTCCATATTCATGGAGCGTGCTGCTTGCCCTCGAGGTAAAAAAGCTTGAATACAAATCTACACTCATAGAGCTTCTAAAGGGTGAGGGCAGAACACCGGAATTTCTAGCATTAAACCCAAGAGGAAAAGTGCCCGTGTTGAGAGATGGCGATATGAATATCTATGAATCACCTGCGATACTTAGCTATCTGGACAGAAAATATCCTGAGTATCCAATATTTGGAGACTCTCCGGAAAAAAATGCAGAGATCATGAGAATAATTAGTGAATACAACAGCTACATAGAACCGCATATAATGCACCTTATTTCATCCGCCTTCTGGAGTAATCCGCCAAATCAGATCGGGCTTGAAGAAGCAAAGCAAGCGCTCTTTTATGAGCTGTCTAATTTTGAAAAAGCTCTGACTGAAAAAAGCTGGCTTACAGGTGAACAGATAACAGCAGCTGATATTGTGATCTTCCCGTTTATGCAGCTTCTAAACAGAACTGAAGCTAAACTCCAGGAT
>JABAHS010040979.1_pt1 | contig 15450 bp, 17 predicted proteins | sample 7062111 | NCBI WGS metagenome assembly JABAHS01 (sample SAMN14534600, study PRJNA622989) | marine sediment metagenome | biome: marine biome [ENVO:00000428]; feature: marine pelagic biome [ENVO:01000023]; material: deep marine sediment [ENVO:00002113]; isolation source: pool of 4 deep marine... | reverse complement strand
AGCGACGCGATCTCCTGACGCGCGTGCAATCTCAACAAGATTGCCGCGTCGCCCTCCGGGCTCCTCGCAATGACGAGAGAAATTGGGGTCGAACCGCAATTTTCGATTGCGCTGGTCAGGTTCACGCTGGAGAATTGCGGTTCGACCCCAATTTCTCTGCGCCAATGTTCGATACGCTCTCCGATCGCCTGAGCCAGGCGGCCAGGAACCTGTCCGGCAAGGGCAGGCTGACTGACGACAATATCAAGGACACCGTCCGCCAGGTTCGCCTCGCGCTGCTCGAGGCAGACGTCGCGCTGCCGGTCGTAAAGTCCTTCATCGAGCACATCCGTGAGCGGGCGCTCGGCGAAGAGGTCGGCAAAAGCCTGACCCCGGGCCAGGCATTCACGAAGATTATTCATCGCGAGCTGGTCGATGTGCTGGGTGGCGAAACCGTGCCGCTCGATTTTCGCGCGCAACCGCCTGTCGTGATTTTTCTCGCCGGCCTGCAGGGCGCGGGCAAGACCACCACCGCAGCCAAGCTGGCGAAACAACTGATCGAGAAGGAGAGGAAAAAGGTGATGCTCGTCAGCGTCGATGTGCATCGTCCGGCGGCGATCCTGCAGCTCGAGACGCTGGCCGGCGAGGTCGGCGCGAGCTTCAGCCCCAGCAATGCCGATGAAAAACCCGAAGCGATCGTCGATCGTGCGCTCGACGACGCCCGTCGGCAACACGTCGATGTGTTGATCGTCGACACTGCGGGCCGCCTGCACGTCGACGACGAGATGATGGGCGAGGCCGTCCGCGTGCATGGCCGCGCCAAACCGCACGAGACGCTTTTCATCGTGGACAGCATGGCCGGCCAGGACGCGGTCAATTCAGCAAAGGCGTTCAGCGATGCGCTGCCGCTGACCGGGGTGATACTGACCAAAGCCGATGGCGACGCGAAGGGCGGCGCGGCGCTCTCGGTTCGCGAGGTCACGGGCAAACCGATCCGTTTCATCGGCGTTGGCGAAAAGATGGACGCGCTCGAGGTCTTCCATCCCGACCGGATGGCCTCGCGCATCCTCGGCATGGGCGATGTGCTGACCCTGGTCGAGGAGATCGAGGGCAAGGTCAACAAGGACAAAGCCGAGAAGCTCGCAAAGAAACTCAAGAAAGGGCGCGGCTTCGATCTCACGGACCTCAAGGATCAGCTCGAGCAGATGATGAACATGGGTGGCATGGCCTCGATGCTCGAGAAGCTGCCGATACCGGGCGGCGTCGATCCGTCGGTGCTCAAGGACCCGGCCCACGAACAGCAATTCCGGCGGCAGATTGCGATTATCAACTCGATGACGCCCGGCGAACGTCGCTTCCCGAAGACGATCAACGGTTCGCGGAAAAAAAGGATTGCCAGGGGCGCCGGTCTCGAGATCCAGGACGTCAACCGCCTGTTGAAGCAGCACCAGCAGATGGAGCGGATGATGAAAAAGATGTCCAAAGGGGGCATGAAGAAGATGATGCGGGGCATGCCCGGCGGCGGTATGCCGCCCGGGCTCCGGTAGGGCGATGACTGCCGTAAGCACTGCGATCCGGCGCCGAAAACGAGCCGATTTTGCCGTTTACAGGGCGCTAAAACAGGGTTTTTGAGGTGATTTTGCCGCTACCTCGCTGGTAATCGGCCGGATTGCCGATCGCTGCCGCATTAGTGATACTACAAGTTCATTAAAAACAGTTAGTTATAACGATTATACTTTCTTGCTCGTTCGCCGGTTTGTGCTTCACATTCCGTTAAAAATCAGTACAATGCGCCGTTTACTCGGGCCGGCCCGAGCGTAGGCATGTCTGCCTGTCACTAGTATTAAGCGGAATTTTAATGGTTACTATTCGTCTTTCGCGCGCGGGCGCGAAAAAGCGGCCCTTTTACCACCTGGTGGTCACCGATAGTCGTAACAAGCGCGACGGTCGGTATATCGAGCGACTCGGTTTCTTCAACCCGGTTGGCAAGGACTCGGAGGAGAATTTTCGGGTCGACCTCGAGCGTGTCGACTACTGGATCGGTCAGGGCGCACAGCCTTCGGATCGGGTGAAATCGCTCCTGAAGGTCCACCGCAAGAAAAGCGCGGCAAACTGACAGGGGCCGCCGCGGAAGAGGGCGGTGTGGCTACGGCAGACCAAAAGCCAATCATTGTTGGCAGGATTTCGGGTCTGTTCGGTGTCCGCGGATGGGTCAAGATTCATTCCTACACCGAGCCTCGTGAGGCCATTCTCGACTATCGCGATTGGCTGATCGACATCGGCGACGAGTGGCAGCCGATGGCAGTCGTCGAAGGCAAGCCGCACGGCAAGACGATCGTCGCGCGCCTCGAGGGCATCGATGATCGCGACGAGGCTGCCGGCTATGTGCAGGCGACGATCGGCGTGAACCGATCACTGCTTCCCGAGACGGCGGACGGAGAATTTTACTGGTCAGACCTCGAAGGTCTGACGGTCAGGAGGGCAAACGGCAAGGTGCTGGGCACTGTCGCCTATCTCCTTGAGACCGGCGCCAATGACGTGCTGGTCGTGCGCGAAGAGGATCGCGAGGTACTGATCCCTTTCGTGATGGGACTGATTGTAAAGGATGTCGATCTCGCCGCGGGCGTGATCGAGGTCGACTGGGACTGGGACTGACGGCATGCAGCTGCAGGTTGTCACTCTGTTTCCGGACATGGTGAGCAAGATCGCCGAATTCGGGGTGGTCGGCAGAGCCATCGAGAGACAGATCGCGTCGCTCGGCTGCGTGGACCCGCGTGACTTCACGCACGATACGCACCGGACGGTCGACGACCGCCCTTACGGCGGCGGCCCGGGCATGGTGATGAAGTTCGAGCCACTGCGAGCGGCGATTGCTGCTGCGAAGGCGGCGCTGCCGGAGGGTTCGCCGGTGGTTTGTCTCTCGCCGCAGGGGCAGGTGTTCGATCAGCAGGTCGCGAATCGCCTGGCAGACATGCCCGGCATTGTGCTGCTGGCGGGGCGCTACGAAGGTATCGACGAGCGCCTGCTGGAAGCTGCGGTCGACGAGGAATTGTCGCTTGGCGATTTCGTGCTGAGCGGCGGCGAGATCGCGGCGATGGCCGTGATTGACGCGGTAGTGAGGTTGTTGCCGGGTGCGCTCGGTGACGATGCGTCTGCGGAGCAGGATTCGTTTATGAGCGGCCTGCTGGACCATCCGCACTACACGCGGCCGGAAGAGATCGAGGGTCAGCGGGTGCCGGAGGTGCTGTTATCCGGCGATCACGCGAAGATTGCCCGGTGGCGATTGAAGCAGGCGCTCGGGAGAAGCTTTGTGCGACGCCCGGACCTGCTGAAAGAACTGGATTTGAATGACGAGCAGCAGGCGCTGCTCGATGAGTTCCTGAAAGAACGAGAATCGGATTAACCGGCGGTACGCCGGGCAGGTGAATGACAATGAGCAAGATAATCGACGCAATCGAACAAGAGCAGATGACCAAGGAAGTACCGGAATTTTCCCCGGGAGATACGGTCGTCGTACAGGTAAAGGTCAAGGAAGGCAATCGTGAGCGCCTGCAGGCCTTCGAGGGCGTCGTGATCGCGAAGCGCAATCGCGGTCTGAATTCGTCGTTCACCGTCCGCAAGATTTCGCATGGCGAAGGCGTCGAACGAGTCTTTCAGACCTACAGCCCGATCGTCAGCGAGATCAAGGTAAAGCGTCGCGGTGACGTGCGGCGTGCCAAGCTGTACTATTTACGTGGCCGCACAGGGAAGGCCGCCAGGATCAAGGAAAAGATCTAGCCCTGGTTGAAAACCGTTCAGCTGCCGCGATGCGGCGTCGAAAACGGCCTCAAAATGCTTACGTACTCCCCGTGTACGCTGCGCTTTTTTCGGCCATTTCGCCTTGCCTCGCAATCACCTGCACGATTTTCCAGCTTGGGAATATCATTCGGAATTCCATATTTGAGACTATAATCTCACAAATGGTAAAAATCCGTATTCACGCCTGAACCAACCCCTTTGGGCAGGGTCTGTCGAGGCATGAGCATTGTGCATGGAATAAGCGCGCGTTTTCGCTACCTGGTTTTGCTGATCGCATGCTGGCCGCTGGCCGGCTGCACGGTCATCGTTTCCAATGCCGCCAACGGCTTCGCGGAGAACCTGTCGGCCGCGGTGCTGAACCAGAACGACCCTGAACTGGTCCGTGACGGGGCGCCATCCTACCTGTTGCTGCTCGACAGCTTGCTCGAGGGCAATCCGGAGAATCCGGCAATCCTGTCGGCGGCGGCGACGCTCTATGCGACCTACGGCAGCGTGTTTGCCAATGACCCGGAGCGGGCAGCACGGCTCACCGACCGCGCGCGGACCTACAGCTCGAGGGCAATCTGCAATTCCTATGCGCCGTCCTGTGCATGGAACGGCATGTTGTTCGAGGATTTCGAGGCAACGCTCGGTGGACTTCGCGAGAAGCACGCCGATGTCGTATTCAGCCATGCGCTGGCATCGGCAGCATACATCCGCGCGCACAGTGGCGACTACGCGGCGATCGCGCTGCTGCCGCACACGGAGGCGCTGTTCGTTCGCTATCTCGATATCAACGATGGATCGGACGATGCCACGGTCAACACCTATCTCGGCATCCTGAATACGCTCTTGCCGCCGGCGCTCGGCGGTGACCCGGAAAAGGGCAAGGCATATTTCGAGCGGGCCATCGTAATGTCGGACGGCAGGGACCTCAGTGCCAAGGTCGAGTATGCCAATGGTTATGCCCGGCTGATGTACGAGCGTGAACTGCATGACCGCCTGTTGAACGAAGTGCTGGCAGCGGATCCGGTCGTGCCGGGCGCTACGCTCACGAATGTACTGGCCCAGGAACAGGCCGCGAATCTGCTGGCGACGGCGGACGATTACTTTTGAACGCTGGTGAGACGAGGATGTCTCATCGGAGGATGATGATGCGATTAATTAAATCTACCTTTATCACGCTTCTGTTCGGTCTCGCGCTGGGTGCGCCGGCTGCCTATGCGGTCGACATCAAGATTGCGACGCTGGCGCCGAACCAGTCCCAATGGATGCAGGACATGCGCGCGGCCGGCAAGGCAATCGAGCAGCGCACCGACGGCCGCGTAAAGCTGCGCTTCTATGGCGGCGGCACGCAGGGTACCGAGGACAAGGTGCTGCAGAAGATCAAGATCGGCCAGCTTCATGGCGGCACGTTCTCTGCGACCGACTTCATGAAAGACTATGGCGCGATCAATATCTACGGTCTGCCGTTTGTCTTCGAGTCCTGGGACGAGATGCGCTACGTGCGCGAGCGCATGGACGAACAGCTGCAGGCCGGGTTCGAAGATCTGAACTTCGTGACCTTCGGCATCGCCGGGTCGTTCTCGATGGTCATGTCCAACGAACCCATCCGCAGTCACGAGGACATGAAGGGCAAGAAGGTCTGGCTGCCGCAGGGTGACTTCGTCAGCTACGAGGCCATGCGCCGTTTGCAATTGTCGCCGGTTGCTTTGCCGATCACCGACGTGCTGACCGGTCTGCAGACCGGCCTGCTCGACATCGCCGCGATCCCGCCCGAAGTCGCGGTTGCTCTGCAGTGGCACACGCGGGTCAAGTATGTGACCAACATGCCGGTCGTCTTCGGCATCTCCTTCCTTGCTATCAGCAAGCGCACGTTCGATCGTCTGTCGGCGGAGGACCAGGCGATCGTCAGCGACGTCCTGTCGGGGGTTTATGCGAGTATCGACGAGAAGTCGCCGGCAGAATCTGCCAACGCCATGCAGGCGCTGCAGACCATCGGCATCACGCATGTCGAGCCGGCGGACGGTCAGTTCGCCGAACTCCAGCAGACGATGAGCGAGTTCAATCGTGAGATGGCGGTGGATGGCGCCTATCCGCTGGAGGTGTACGAGGAGATGCTGGGTCATATCGCCGAGTTCCGTAACGGCGTGGGCGCGGCAATACCGAGCGGCAATTAGTTTTGTCCAGCCCTCCCGTCCTGGCGGATCGCCTCGAACGCTGGGGCACTGCGCTCGAAAACGGGGCGCTCGTCATCCTGCTCGGCGGGCTGATGCTGCTGGCGGTCGCACAGATCGTCCTGCGGGTCTTTTTCAGCTTCGGTTTCGTCTGGGCCGACGAGCTCGTCAAGCTGTTCGTGCTCTGGATCGCCCTGGTTGCGTCGATTGCCGCGAGCCGCAGCAACCGCCATCTGCGCATCGACGTGCTGTCGCATTTCGTTGCCGAGAAATACGCGAGGATCCCGAGGATCGTCGTCGATGCATTTGCCGCCTTCATGTGCGGCGTGCTGGCCTGGCATTCCTGGCGCTACCTGCAGCTCACGATTGAATTCGAGGACACCGTGCTGATCGACGTCCCGGCATGGATGGCCTATGTGCTGCTGCCCCTCGCATTCGTGCTGATGAGCTATCGTTTCGCGCTGTCCGCCGGCAGCGGCCTGCTGAAGACGTTCGGCAAGAGCGGGGAGGGCGCAGAGTGATCCTCAGCGCGCTGCTCGTCCTGCTCGCCATATTCGGCGCGCCGTTGTTCACGGTGATTGCCGCGAGCGCGATGCTGGGCTACCAGCGCGAGGGCATCGACCTGATGGCGATCGCGATCGAGATTCTCGGCATCGCCGGCATGCCGATGCTGTCTGCGATACCCTTGTTCACGTTCGCCGGCTACCTGTTGAGCAAGAGTAATGCGCCGCAGCGCCTGGTTCGGGTGACCGGCGCGATCCTCGGCTGGATGCCGGGTGGCCTGGCCCTCGTGGCGCTCGCCGCCTGCGCGTTCTTCACGGCGTTTACCGGCGCATCAGGTGTCACCATCATCGCGCTCGGCGCGATCCTGTACCCGGCGCTCAAGCAGGATGGCTATCCCGATAACTTCAATCTCGGGCTCGTCACGACATCGGGTAGCCTGGGTCTCCTGTTCGCGCCTTCACTACCGCTCATCCTCTACGGCGTCGTCGCGGAGATCTCGATCGACGACCTGTTCAAGGCCGGCGTGCTACCGGGCATGCTGATGCTGTTGCTGCTCGGCGGCTACAGCCTCTGGGTCAGTCGCAACAACCGGCAACCGCTCAAGCAGTTCTCCTGGAAAGAGGTCGGCGCCGCGCTGTGGGAAGCCAAGTGGGAGATTCCACTGCCGATCTTCGTTCTCGGTGGCATTTATTCGGGATTCTTCGCCGTATCGGAAGCGGCCGCAGTAACGGCGCTGTACGTGCTCGTCGTCGAGGTTTTCATCCTCCGCGAGATCAAGTTCAGGGATCTGCCGGATGTGATGCGCGAATCGATGCTGCTCGTCGGCGGCATCTTGATCATTCTCGGCGTGTCGCTGGCGTCGACCAACTACATGATCGATGCGGAGGTCCCGCAGAAGCTGCTTGCCTATATCACGGAGTTCGTGTCGAGCCAGGCGAGTTTCCTGTTCCTGTTGTTCATCTTCCTGCTGATCCTCGGCGCGATCCTCGACATTTTCTCGGCGATCGTGCTCGTCGTGCCGCTGATCCTGCCGATCGCCGCGCAATATGGCGTGAACGAGTTTCACCTGGGCATTGTTTTCCTTGCCGCGATGCAGCTCGGCTACCTGACGCCGCCGGTCGGCCTTAACCTGTTTATCGCCAGTTACCGCTTCGATCGACCTATAATGAACGTATATGCAGCGACGTTCCCGTTCCTCGTTATCCTGATGGTCTGCGTGCTGATCATCATGTACTGGGCGGACCTGTCGCTCTGGCTGTTGCCGAACTGATCTGCTTTCCAGGCGTCATAATCAACATGAATAACAATAAAAAATCCCTTTGGCTGCCGAATTACATTGCCCTGCTCGCATTCTGCGGGCTGAGCGCGACGGCCTGCGCGCAGTCAATGCCGGATCTCAGCGAAATCTCGCTGCCAACGGGTTTCTCCATCGAAGTCTGGACTTCCGAGGTGCCCAATGCCCGTTCGCTCGCCCTCGGGGAGCAGGGGACGGTGTTCGTATCGACGCGCCGGGACGGCCGGGTATATGCGGTAACGCCGTCAGAATCAGGTCCGCCGATCGTCACTACGATCGCCGAGGGGCTGCGCATGCCGAACGGCATTGCCTTCCGTGACGGCGCCCTGTACGTGGCCGAGAATCACCGGATCATTCGTTTCGACGCTATCGAAAGCATGCTCGAGTCGGTGCCGGAGCCGGTCGTTATCATCGATACCCTGCTGCGCGAGCGCCATCACGGCTGGCGCTACATCGATTTCGGCCCGGACGGCAAGCTGTACATCGCCCTCGGCGCGCCCTGCAACGTTTGTGAGCGAGCAGGCTCGGCCAATATCAGCCGCATGGATCCGGATGGCAGCAACCAGGAAGTCTATGCCGATGGTGTTCGCAACTCCGTCGGCTTCACCTGGCACCCGCAAACGGGCGAAATGTGGTTCACCGACAATGGCAGGGACATGCTCGGCGACGACATCCCGCCCGGTGAACTGAATCACGCGCCGATCGCCGGCCTCCACTTCGGTTTCCCTTACTGCCACGGCACCGATGTCCCGGACCCCGAATTCGGCGAACGCCGCGGCTGCAACGAGTTCGAGGCGCCCGCGCAGGAACTCGGCCCGCATGTCGCGCCNNGCCTATGAAGTTTTCGCCGACGGCTGGTTGCAGGATGAGGAGGTATCCGGCCGCCCGGTCGATTTGCTGCAGCTCGCGGACGGATCGTTGCTGGTCTCCGATGACCAGAGCGGACTGATTTACCGCATCTCCTATTCGCGCCCGATAGACGAGGGCGTGTCTCCGTAAAATTCAGGGCGTCTTATGCGCAAAATGATTGTTAACTTGTTCCGCTGGTTGTGGGCCGGCGCCGATACGCTGCGGAAGATTCTGCACCTGGTCGTCTTGCTGGTGATCTTCTCGATCATCCTGAGCGCGATTTTCGCCTCCGCGCCGAGCGTGCCGGGCAGCGCCGCGCTGCTCATCAAGCCTGCCGGTCGTCTCGTGGAGCAGTTGTCCGGCGACCCGTTCTCAAGGGCCCTCGCCGAGCTGACCGACGATGCGGAGCCACAGACGCTGGTCCGTGACGTCGTCGACGCGCTGGCTTACGCCAAGGACGACGCGCGCATCACGTCGGTAATGCTCGACCTGTCGGCATTGCCGGGCGGGGGACTCAGCAAGCTTCGGGTGGTGGCCGAGGCGCTCGTCGAATTCCGCGAATCGGGCAAGCCGGTCATTGCCAAAGCAGACTATTTCGGGCAGGGAAGTTATTACCTCGCGGCCCATGCCGATGAAATCTACATGCACCCTGAAGGGGTGCTGGCGCTGTACGGATTCGGCGCTTACCTCAACTACTACAGGGAGGCGCTGGACAAGCTGCAGGTCGACTGGAACGTATTCCAGGCCGGCACCTATAAATCGGCGGTCGAGCCTTTCACGCGCAATGACATGTCCGCCGCCGATCGCGAAGCGTTGGGCAATGTCATCGACCAGCTGTGGGCACAGTACAAGACGGACATTGAATCGGCGCGATCGCTGGAGCCAGGCACGATTGACAGCGTCCTTGAAGACCTGGTGGCGACCGTCGAGTCCACGAACGGCGACCTCGCGCAGGTTGCGCTGGACTTCGGTTTTGTCGACGGGCTGTGGACCCGGGAACAGATCAGGCAGCGGATGATCGAGGTCGCCGGAGAGAACGGCGAGGACTCGGCCTACCCGGTGGTCGGCCTTGGTACCTACGTACAGCAGATGCGGATCCTGGATGGTGATGAGGCCCGGCAACAGAATGTGGGCATCGTGGTGGCGTCCGGAGAGATTCTCTACGGCGATCAGGATCCCGGCACCATCGGTGGCGACTCGACGGCGCGGCTCCTCCGGCAGGCGCGCGAAGACGACTCTGTCAAAGCGGTCGTGCTGAGAGTGGACAGTCCGGGAGGCAGCCTGCTCGCCTCGCAGGTCATCCGCGATGAAGTCGAAGCACTGCGGGAAGCAGGCAAGCCGGTCGTTGCGTCGATGAGCAGTGTCGCGGCGTCAGGCGGCTACTGGGTCTCCATGTCCGCCGACAGGATCATGGCGACGCCCTACACGATCACCGGATCCATTGGCGTGTTCGGCATGTTCGCCACCTTCGAGCGGTCGCTCGGCGCGCTGGGGATTTCTACGGACGGCATTGCGACAACGCCCTGGGCGGGCCAGTTGCGCCCCGACCGAACGATGTCCGAGGAAGGCAAGGCAATCTTCCAGGCGATGATCGACCGGAACTATGCGGACTTCGTCGGCCACGTGGCTGCCGGGAGAGGCATGGCGGAAGATGTTGCCGACAGTATCGCCCAGGGCCGAATCTGGACGGGAGCCGATGCGCTCGCTAATGGCTTGGTGGATGAACTCGGCGAACTCGAGGACGCGATTGCCGCGGCTGCCGCGCTGGCCGAACTCGACGTCGACGGTGCAGGCCGCAAGTACTTCGAGAGGAAACTCGACCCGGCGGAGCAGATGCTGCTCGACCTGATGCGCGATGCGAAAGCCTGGGGCCTCGATCTGACGCGGTATGCCAAACCGGAGCCGGCGGTCGAGCGGCTCGCGGGCATCGCGGCGGATGTGTTGTCGCCTTTGACTCGCTTCAACGACCCGAACGGCATCTACTCGCACTGTTTCTGCGTCTTCGAGTGACGGCGGCCAGGGGCGCTGTCGGTCGATAACGACCTGCGAATCCGGCTGATTGTCCGGGTGGGCCCGGTGTGGTCTATGAATCCTCAGCTTGCTCTTTGCCCAGGTAATGCTTGATTGCGCCTGCGATATGCAGGATCAGCAGCAGCGGCAATACCACGGCGCCGATGATCTCGTGAATCTCCTCGACGGGTTCGTGCAGCGCGGCGAGACTTTCGAGCGGCAGATAAACGCTGAACCAGCCAAAGACATTCATGCCCTCGCCCTCGGTGAACAGGTAGAGCGGGCCGGTAATCACCTGCAGCGCCAGGATGACGAGTAAGGATCGATGCACGATGGAGGCGATCCTGCGTTCCGCCGCGGATCCCGGCAGCGCAGGCTGGAAACCCTCATAGAGCCGGTATCCGATCCGCCAGGCGATGAATAGGAAAGCAAAGAAACCCAGCGAAATGTGGACGCCGATAACATAGTCCTCGGCCGCCTCCGATGTCGCTTCTGCGGCGACGATCCCGAGTACGAGCATTGCGACTACAAGGATTACGGTGATCCAGTGGTTGACCGTCGATATGCCCGAGTAGCGATCTGAGCGCTCCATATCCGACTCCTGCATGTTTGTAAAAATCGGAACGCCGGAACCCATGGGCAGAACGCCGGGACGATCCGCTAATGGCACAAAAACTACGCCTGGGAAAGGACTTCGGTAATCAGGAATGGTACTTATCCGCCGTAATCGGCCGGCTGTCCGCTCTCGAGCGCTGACGGCCATTAACCCATTCGGCAGTCGCGGCGCCGCATTCCGTGCGGGGCGGTCTTCGCGTTACCTGGGATCCCAAAACCTGGTGGCGATTAGCGCAAAAAATGCGATCGTCGTGCCGATGGCGATGATGCTGTGCGCTCTCTTGTTCGTCGTTATGTAGGCCCATATGGCCGCGCCAAGGACCGCGCCTTGAGCGTATCTGCCGCTATGCCAGAGGGCTTCATCCGAAAGCAGGTTGCCATCGACCATGACGGTCAGCGCCGCAAGGAAATACGCTGCGAACAGCGGCCTGCGAATGCGAAAAAAGTGCGCTTCGAGGTCCGTGTTGTCACTTTGTAATTGTTGCGGAATTAACAAAGAACAGGAGAAAAAGAGCAGCGTCGGTGCGATCAGCATGTAGACGTAACTCGGGAATGTCCACTGGACGTCGCGGAACTCCCACGATGCCCACCAGATCAGGAAGATAAACAAGAACAGATTGATTATCCAAAGGGAGTGCGGAAAGTAATAGCGAATCGCAATCGTGGACTGCGCAACCCGACTGATGCCGAGCAGGATCTGCGCTACCGCCAGCGCGAATATGACGGAAGTGATGATCAGGATGAATTCAAAGAGATCCAACGTTTGCTCTCCAGTTTTCCTGCGCTAACTACTTATCTTAAAGAGCGCCTTGCGGCAGGCGTCCGGGTGGCTGCTTTCGGCCACGAGCGGACTCTAAGAATGCTGCTCCGGCGTTTCCATCTCGCGAAATTACAAATGTTCCCTGCTTAGCCAGGTATCAATTGATTCTAATAGCTCCCGGGCTTCAATAATCTTTTCCCCTGTAATTAGTTCGCCAATGATGTGAACTTGTGCCGCGTTCAGCAGTAACGATCGAAGGATTTGCCACTCGCGAGAGTTCGGCGGGAAATTCCACATAGGATCAGCTTGATGGACAAAGTCTTCCCCGAGCCGCTGTCTAATCAGTTCGTATCCTTCATCCAGAGCGCGGTCTCCAACTCCTGTAGGAGTGTGTGCAAATATCATCCCTTGACCGTAGTAGGTGCCCAATAGCTGCCGATCGAGGAATACATCATTATTGTTTTGGAGGATCACCTCAGCAAGCTCCACGGACTCGTAAAACCTGATTATGGCGTCGCGAATCTCCCGATCGTCGATCACGCGCAAATTGCCTGTGCTCAACAAATCCTCGTAAGCAGCTGTAGGCACCTTTAGAGTGACCCGATCTGCTCGCAGCATATCGTTGTGTATGCGATCGCGGTCGTAGGGGCCTGGCCCGGACAATGCAGCATATACGTCCAATGCCGATTGTGCGGCTATCTTAGAAAACTGAACGTGCCTCTCTAATAGCTCAATTGACGAAACGAGATCGCGTTGAATCAATAACAATGATTCGAGCTCATCTTCAGATCGCCCCAAGTCGTCCCACCAAGCCTGGATGCCGAATGCCAGCAGGATGCTGACGACTATAATTGAGCCCTCAGCTAGTATGCGAGCCCAAGAAATATTCAGTCTATTTGCCATGATCAGGTCGAAGATGTGTGGCCGCATTGGGTCATTAGCGGCCTGCCCGTAGTTTAGCAGTCGATCGGCTGTTTTCGGCCAGAAGCGGCCACTTGGTCGGGATCTCGCCGGTTTGTATTAGTTTCCAAGTTCTGCCAAGTGCTCGCGTAGCAATTCCAGGATGTCGTCGGCCTCATCTCGGGCACTTTCGTGATCAAAAGCCGCGCCCAACATCCAAGCGCGACGCATGGCAAGCATAGACCTAAACTCCGAATTCCCGGCTAGCTGCATATATGCAGGAGGAATAGGCTCGGTCCCGGGACAAACAAGATACAGTTCTGGTTCCAGACAAAACCGGGGGAAACCGTGTTCGGCAAGATAAGGTACGATCTCGCTCATCACGTAACTACGCGAAGTCAAATCATTCGTATGAATATCTTCAAGCCAATCCGGCCATTTGACAAGTCGAGCACGGATGTCCCTATTACTGATTCGCTCGAGGCGGCCCGATGCCAGGAGAGCGTCCAGGGCACCACCTTGATCCAGTATGTTGACTAATGATGCGTAGGTAAATGCCGATTCGATAGAACGCAGGTTCATTTCCGTCACAGATTCCGAAAGAAACTGCTCAATAAATTGTACTCCGGCCCTGTTGAATTGTGCCCATTGATCCAGCCGATCCCTTAAATCGAGAAACTCGACTTCCAGTCCTATCAGTATCTCCTGCTCCTCAAGCTTATCTTTTCGTTCGTCCCACCATGCGTCTATCCAAAACGCCAGTAGAATGCTTAAGACAATTGCTACTCCCTCGAGCAGGAGCCAATTCATAGATTGCCGCGATACTTTCGAGGTCGCCATAACAGGTCTCTGAGAACTGTTTACAAAATAAGAAGAACTGCAGTCATGGTAGAACTTACTAGCGTGCGCTTTCGGTCAATAGCAGCCACTCGTCAGTTTAGCAGTCGAGTGACCGCTTTCGGTAAACAGTGGATGTCTGGCGCGATTCAAAAAGATAAAAAGTCAAGTTGTAAATCTTCGCAGCCCGCGGCTTTTTCTCTATTGCTTTTTCAAAGTTGCCAAAATTTTTTCGACGGATTCTCTGACTTCGTCGATATATTCGACGATGAGCCATGTTGCATACCACTGCTGAACGATTGCATTTTCAAACTCAAGATCATTGAGAATCGTGGAAATATCAATATCAAATGAACTAGGCCCCAGATCGCCAGCATCAGAGTTTGAATCCAAATCTCTAATGGGGTAGCGAGTGCGCATATAGTCGCCATACAGGTAGACTTCTCGGTACAAAAAGTCGTTCAGTTCATCAACACGCTCTACCGTACGAATCCAATTTGCCAATTGAGTGCGAAGTTCCGGGCTTCGAAATAGCGTGAATCCGCCGTCGCTCAATACCATGTCTAGCGTACTGCTCGGGAATCGCAACTCAATGACATTCCCGACTATTCCAATTGCACTGAAAACATCGATTTCCGTCGATTGCGCGGACGGCCCGATCGCGTCCAACAGAGTTCGAGAAGCCGCAAGCCTGCGCTGGTAAAACTCTTCGTGGCTATTAAGGTCATCAAGATAGGCCTCAAAGTCCTGAACGAGACCCACAATTGCAGCGGCTTCTTGCGTACGCGCACCTCTGTCCTGCCACCACGCATCAATAGCAAATGCCAATAGAATGCTCGCGACAATCGCTATCGCTTCCACGGCGATACGCTTCCAGGGTACTTTTTGGTCGTTGGTCACTCGAAATTTTTATTGCTAGTTTTCCGGCCGCTTTGGGTCATTTGCGGCCACTTGATACTTCCTGGATATTAGCACCTGAGAGGCTAGTTTCGGGGGTATAGCGGCCACTGGACACTCGGCTGCCTGGCGCAGATCTGCGAGTGGCGAGTGTCCGCTATGCGCCAAAACTAGCCGCTCAAATGCTAATATTTCCCGTATTGGAAAGGGCCGCTTTTGACCCAAAGCGGCCGGTCGCACAACAACCAAGAATAAGAAGATAGAAATATGAATTGGGAGGCAATTGGCGCGATTGGTGAAGTGGTTGGTGCAATTGCTGTCATCGCGACCCTTCTTTATCTGGCGATCCAAATTCGTCAGAACACGAAGGCTGTAAAGGGTGCAACACTTAATGCGATTACTGAACGTAAGCAATTTGAGTTACGTTGGAGCAGCGATATCTCTGTTGCCTGGCGAAAGTCCCTTAATGAGCCCGAGAAATTGTCGAAGGACGAACATTGGCAAATGGCTGAGTGGATGTCGGCATGTTTTGTCGCTCGAGAAAATGAATTCTTTCAGTTCAAACATGGCCTAATCGATGAAGATACTTGGGCGGCATCAGAAAACATAATCAAATTGGCAATTTCTAGTAGTTGGGCTCGTAGATGGTGGGAGGAATTCGGAACCAATGCTTTTACAGGTCCATTTATCGACGTAGTCAACAAAGTATTAGACGCCGATTACATCGACTACGCGAAGATTGTCCAAAACATTGAAAACCAGTGATCATCTATGACGCTTAACAAATCGCTGCACCGACCGCTTTTGGCCGAAAGCAGCCAGTCGCCTGCTAAACTGATGAAAGGCTGCTG
>JABAHS010147628.1_pt1 | contig 15461 bp, 13 predicted proteins | sample 7062111 | NCBI WGS metagenome assembly JABAHS01 (sample SAMN14534600, study PRJNA622989) | marine sediment metagenome | biome: marine biome [ENVO:00000428]; feature: marine pelagic biome [ENVO:01000023]; material: deep marine sediment [ENVO:00002113]; isolation source: pool of 4 deep marine... | reverse complement strand
TCACGTGGCTCTATCCGCCGGAGCTGACGTCGATCAACATCGACGCCGAGTGGGCGTATCGCCGGGCCCTGCCGCGCATCGGACGGCTCGGCGCCCGCGCGGCCGACGCGACGCTGGCCGCCGGCACGGCCGCCTTAGCGCGGCCCCTGCGCCCGGTGGCCGCCGGCCTGATGCGCCACCACGGTCCGCAGGGCACGCTGGCGCGCACTTGGCCGACCGGCAGCATGGTCCTGTGGGTGGCGATCCTGCTGGCGGTGTTTCTGGTCGCGTATTACCTATAACGCGATCCCGAACGAGCACGGCCCGCCATCAGGACGACGAGCATTTTTAATTAGTTCCCGATCGACATGGGCCCAACCGCCAAGCGCGCCAAGAAGATTTGTTGAGCAAAAAGGCTTGGCGGTCTTGGCGGCTTGGCGGTTGGATGCATCGCTCAGAGGTTCCGCCGACGATTGGGTGACCGCAGACGAAGCCTCCGCCTCGCCGACGGGTCGAACGAATCCCTCAGCCCGACTCGCCGCTCGGCTCGTCCGCCGACGCCACGTGGCGCCAGAGACACCGGCCGGCGCTCGCCTCGTCGATGCGCTCGAGGAACGCCGCATGCGCGGCGAGCTCCTCGTCGGTGGCGCGCACCACCGGTAAAGGGGGCCTCGAGGGATCGAGCACGCGCACGGGCGCCGCTCCCGCGGCGGCGGTCTCCGCCGCGCCGTCGAGCGACAGCGCCGCCTGGCCGCCGGTCATGGCCAGGTAGACGTCGGCCAGGATCTCGGCGTCGAGCAGCGCGCCGTGAAACTCGCGCTGCGCGTTGTCGACCTCGTAGCGCTTGCAAAGGGCGTCCAGGCTGTTCTTCTGGCCGGGGTGGAGCTGGCGCGCGAGCATGAGGGTGTCGACGACGCGGCAGCAGTCCGCTACCCGTCGGCGGTCGCCGCCGAGCAGCTCGAGCTCGTAGTCGAGAAAGCCGACGTCGAACGGCGCGTTGTGGATGACGAGCTCGGCGCCCTCGATGAAGCGCAGCAGCTCCTCGGCGATGTTCGCGAAACGGGGCTTGTCCGCGAGAAAGGCCTCGGTGATGCCGTGGACCTCCGCGGCGCCCTCGTCGATCGCGCGGTCGGGCTGGAGGTACTGGTGGTAGGTGTTGCCGCTCGGCCGGCGATGGATCAGCTCGACGCAGCCGATCTCGATGATGCGATGGCCCTGGGCGGGCTCGAGACCGGTGGTCTCCGTGTCCAGCACGATCTGGCGCATGACGGCCTAAGATAGCCGGCGGCGGCGCGCCGGGCAACCGGCGCCGCCGATGCTCACAGGGACCGCGCGGGGTCCCGCTCTCGCCCGGCGTGATCTGCCCCGGCATGGCCGCCGGGTCCCGGATTCGGATCGACGCCACCGCGGACGGCGCTCCTGGTGAGGCCCCGAGCCGCCGTTACGCTGCCTGCGGCGCCGGACCCATTCGCCGCCCCGCCGCCGGTCTTGCGGAGTCGGCGCCGACGGACCTGCCAGCGCCGCGGTCCAGGTCTACGATTACCCACACGCCCGCCCACAACCCCGTGCGCCGCCACCGAAAGAGCACCGTGCGCCGGGCGCCGGGGCACTCGCGAACCCGGCGGCCCTAGGTCGCCGGCGGCGCGACGCCTCGCGGGCGAGCACCCGTGGATTCCGCTCATCCCACCTTGGGAGACCGTGTGGTGGTCACCATGAACGGCAAACTCCCGCCCCACCGCATGTGGTGAGCCCGCCGGGCGGCGGGCCAGCCCGGAGGCGATAGCGAGCGCCGCGCCGACCCACGGCTAAGCGCCCAGCTCGTCGATGGCGCGGTTCGCCAGGCGATCCGCGCGCTCGTTCTCCGGATGGCCGCTGTGTCCGCGCACCCAATGCCACTCGACCCGGTGTCGCTGCATGGCCGCGTCGAGACGCTGCCACAGGTCCTTGTTCTTGACCGGCTTCCGGTTGGCGGTCTTCCAGCCGTTACGCTTCCAGCGCGCCATCCAGTCGGTGATCCCGTTGCGCACGTACTGCGAGTCGGTGGTCACACGCACGCGGCAGGGTCGCTTGAGGGCCTCCAGCGCCCGGATGGCGGCCATGAGCTCCATGCGGTTGTTGGTGGTCGCGCGCTCGCCGCCGCGGAGCTCTCTCTCGCGGTCGCCGTAGCGCAGCACCACGCCCCAGCCGCCGGGGCCGGGGTTGCCGCGGCAGGCGCCGTCGGTGAACGCCTCCACCTCAGCGCCCATGACGCACCCGGTGGGGCGTGGGCTCGACCGGCGCCGGCGCGAGCACTCCCTTGCGCGGACGCCAGCGCGGTTTGAGCGGCGTCATGGCCATGACCTTCTTGCGCGCGATCAGCACGTAGATCGCCGGCGGCAGCGGGCACCACCGGCCCTGCAGCCGCTCGAGGAACCGCAGCCGCTCGAGCGCGCCCTCGTGGCGCAGGGGCGGGCGCATGAAGAAACCGCGCACAGCCACCGGCTCGAAGCCGAGCAGCAGCAGCCAGTCCTTGAGTCGTCCGCCGCTGAAGAAGCGGCCCCGCCACGGCACCCGCCGGCGCCAGCCCACCGCCATCCGCCACAGGCCCCAGAGGCTGTAGGGGTTGAACCCCATGATGATCACGTGCCCGTCGGGCACCAACGTGCGGTCGACCTCGCGCAGCAGCTCGTGCGGGTGGGTGGAGAGCTCGAGCACATGATCGAGCACCAGCGCATCGACGCTGTCGGTGGCGAACGGCAGCATCTCGGGCAACGCCGCGAGCCCTACCCCGGCCGGATTGGCCGTGTCGGGATCGACCACGACACGGTGCGGGATGCGGCTCGCGTCGATGCGCTGGCGCCCGGCCGGCGCCCCGACCTGGACGATGTGATAGCCGAAGATGTCCGGCAGAACGCGGTCGAGCTCGGCCTGCTCGGCCTCGGCCACGCGCCGACCGAGGGGTCCGCGGTACCACGCGTAGAGCTCGCGGCGTACCTCGGGGTCGATCAATGGGAGCGCGTGCCTCATTCCCGGGCAAGGATACCGGCCGGCCTGCGCGGGCGCCACCGGCGCCGTGACGGCCGCCACAGTACGAATCCGCTTCAAGAGATTATCCTACGCGCAGGATTTGCGGGGCTACGTCGGCGATGGCACACTGAACCGCGCCACGGTTGCGGACCCATAACAACAACGCATGACGCGGATCCAACCGAACGGACGGAAAGGCGCCGGGGCCGTGGCGGCACTCCTGCTGGCGGGCTGCGCGGCCGGGCCCGGCGGTGGGCCGGTGTCCTCCGATCCCGGCCCGCCACGCCTGGCAGAGCCGGTCGATGCCGGCCCGGCGCCCCCGGCGACCGCACACCCCACTCCGTCGGCCGAGCCGTCGGCGACGTCCGCCCGGGCCGCCCCCGCAGCCGAGACGATCGCGCTCGTGTACGGACCCGAGCCGCTCTGGGTGGCGCTGCCCGACCTGTGGGACCGCCTGCGCGCGGGCCTTGCCCTGCCGGCCGTCGATCATCCCCGCATCGACGGGCCGCTCGATTGGTACGCGAGCCATCCCGAGTACCTCGCCCGGGTCGTCGACCGCGCCGCCCCCTTCCTGCACCGTATCCTCGAGCGCGTGGAGGCGCGCGGGATGCCGACCGAGCTGGCGCTGCTGCCGGTCGTCGAGAGCGCCTTCCGCCCCTTCGCCTACTCTCACGGGCGTGCGGCCGGGATCTGGCAATTCATCCCGGGCACCGGCCGGCGTTTCGGGCTGAAGCAGAACTGGTGGTACGACGGCCGGCGCGACGTGATCGCCTCCACCGAGGCGGCGCTCGACTATCTGGAGGACCTGCACGCGCGCTTCGACGGCGACTGGCTGCTGGCGCTGGCGGCCTACAACACGGGCGCCGGCAACGTGCAGCGCGCCATCCGCCGCAATGAGCGCCGCGGCCGGGCCATGAGCTTCTGGGACCTGGCGCTGCCCCGCGAGACCCGCGGCTACGTGCCCAAGCTGCTCGCCGTCTCACGCGTCGTCGCCGAGCCGCGGCGCCACGGGGTGCGGCTGCGCGCCTTGCCCGACGCGCCGCAGATCGCCGTGGTCGGGGTGGGCTCGCAGATCGATCTCGCGCTGGCGGCGGAGCTGGCCGGCGTCTCCGTGGAGACCCTCTACCGCCTCAATCCGGGGTTCAACCGCTGGGCCACCGCCCCCGACGGGCCGCACCGGCTCGTGCTGCCCATCGACCGGGCCGAGGTCTTCCGTGGGGCGCTCGCCGAGGTGCCCGCCTCGAAGCGGGTGCGCTGGACCCGTCATCGGGTGCGCGCGGGGGAGACGCTGAGCGGCCTCGCCGGGCGCTACCGCACCACGGTGGGGGTGCTGCGGCGGGTGAACGGGCTGCGCGGCCACCTCATCCGTGTCGGCCAGAACCTCGTCGTCCCGGTCGCCTCGCGGGAGCCGGCCGGCTACAGCCTGAGCGCCGAGCAACGTCGGGCGACCCTGCGCGAAATCGAGCGGCGGGGGCGCAAGACGGTGCACGTCGTGCGCCCGGGCGACACCCTCTGGGAGATCGCCCGCCGCTACGAGGTCGCGGTCCGGACGCTGGCCCGCTGGAACGGGATGGCGCCCGCCGACCCGCTGCACCCGGGCCGGAAGCTGGTGATATGGGTCCCCGAGCGCGAAGCGGCGCTGGATCTCCCCCGGCTGAACGCCGCGCCCCCGGGCGCCCTGCAGGCGGTGCGCTACCGCGTGCGCCGCGGTGACTCGCTGTCGCGGATCGCCCGGCGGTTCCGCGTCAGCGTGGCGGACCTGCGCCGCTGGAACACCCTGCCGCGGGGGCGGTATCTGCAGCCGGGTCAGGCACTGAAGCTCTACGTGGACGTCACCAAGCAGACCGGGCGGCTGTAAGCCGGCGCATCCCGCCGGTCGTCAGTTCTGCCCGTAGGCCGCGGTCGCGGCGGCCAGCGCGCGGCCGCGCTCGACCGGCACCCCGAGCTCGCCGAGCACTGCCTCCAGCGCGCTCAAACAGTAGAGCACGTTGCGCCGGCTGGCGGCATAGCCCATCAGGCCGATCCGCCACATCTTGCCGGCCATCGCGCCGAGGCCCGCGCCGATCTCCAGGCCATACTCATTGAGCAGACGCCCACGCACCGCGGCGTCGTCCGCCCCGGGCGGGATCGTGACCGCGTTGAGCTGTGGCAGGCGCTCGTCCTCGGCGACGGCGAGCTCGAGCCCCATCGCCTCCAGCCCGAGCCTCAGTGCGCGATGGTGGCGGAGGTGACGTGCCCAAGCGTTCTCGAGGCCCTCCTCCCGCAGCATCACCAGCGCCTCGTGCAGCGCGTAGAGCGCGTTGATCGGCGCGGTGTGGTGGTAGCTGCGGCCGCCGTCGCCGCTCCAGTAGCCGAGCACCAAAGCGAGATCGAGGAACCAGGACTGCACCCGCGTCCCGCGGTTCTTGACCGCCTCCATCGCGCGCTCGCTGAAGGTCACCGGCGAGAGCCCCGGCACGCAGGACAGGCATTTCTGGGTGCCCGAGTAGACGGCGTCGAGCCCCCACTCGTCGACGTGCAGCTCGCACCCGGCGAGCGAGGTCACGGCGTCGACGATCGTCAGGCAATCGTGCCGGCGGGCGAGCTCCGCGAGCGTCCGGGCGTCGGAGCGCGCGCCGGTCGAGGTCTCCGCGTGCACGAAGGCCAGGATCTTGGCATCCGGGTTGGCCTTGAGCGCGTCCTCGACCTTGTCGGGGTCCACCGCGCGGCCCCATGCGTCATCCACCACGACGGCCACGCCGCCGGCGCGCTCGACGTTCTCCTTCATGCGCCCGCCGAACACGCCGTTGCGGCAGACGACGACCTTGTCGCCGGGCTCGACGAGGTTGACGAAACAGGTCTCCATGCCGGCGGAGCCGGGCGCGGAGACGGGCATGGTCAGGGCATTCCCGGTCTGGAAGGCGTAGCGCAGCAGCGTCTTGAGCTCCTCCATCATCCCGCCGAACGCCGGGTCGAGATGGCCGATCGTGGGCCGGGCGAGGGCCTCCAGGACGCGCGGGGGCACATCCGAAGGGCCGGGACCCATGAGAATCCGTTGAGGTGGGTGAAACGAGCGTGGCTCTGCGCCAGGCATAGCGCTCCCTCTGATCTCTGTTGCCTCTATCGCGAAGGTCGTCCGGGCGAGGCGGCGGTCGGGGGGCCCCGCCGCGGCGAAAAGAAAAGAGGATACCGAAAATGGCGGCCAAGTCAAAAGCCGCCGCCCGGGCCGATTCCGGGGACCCACCTAGCCGTGCGGCTCGTAGAGCCAGCAGCGCGTCGTGCGGGTCTCGCTGAGCTGCGTCTCGTCCGGGTAGCGCCGCCGGCAGATGTCCATCGCGTGAGTGCAGCGCGGGTGGAAGTGACAGCCCGCGGGCGGCTCCACCGGCGAGGGCAGATCGCCGGGCAGCCGAATGACCTGCCGGCCGCTCGCCGCGTCCACGGTCGGCACCGCCGAGAGCAACGCCTGCGTGTAGGGGTGCTTGGGATGGTTGAGCACCTCGTCGACGGTGCCGTGCTCCACGATCCGCCCGAGATACATGACCGCGACGTCGTGCGCGAGATAGCCCACCACGGCCATGTCGTGGGTAATGAACAGGTACGAGAGCTCCATCTCCTCCTGCAGTTGCTGCAGCAGGTTCAGGATCTGGGCCTGCACGGAGACGTCGAGGGCGCTGGTGGGCTCGTCGCAGACGATGAACTTCGGCTCCACGGCCAGCGCCCGCGCGATGCAGATGCGCTGGCGCTGCCCCCCGGAGAACTCGTGCGGATAGCGATCCTCTATCCCGCCGCCGAGGCCCACCGCCTCGAGCACCTCCGCCGTGCGGGCCCGGCGCTCGGCGGCGTTCTTGGCGATGCCCTGGGCGAGCATACCTTCCTCGACGATGTCGCCGACCATCATCCGCGGATTCATGGAGGCGTACGGGTCCTGGAACACGATCTGCAGATCGCGGCGGCGGCGGCGCAATGCGCGACCCCGCAGCCGCGTGAGCTCGGTCCCGTCGAGGCGGACGTGCCCCGCGGTCGGACGGATGAGCTGCAGCATCGCCTTGCCGACCGTGGTCTTGCCGCAGCCCGATTCTCCGACCAGCGCGACGGTGCGAGCGGGGCGCAAGCTGAGCGAGACGCCGTCCACGGCGTAGACGTGACCGGCCACGCGCTTGAACAGGCCCTTGTGGATCGGGAAGTGGACCTTGAGGTCCTCCACCACCACGCGTGACTCATCCCGCGACGGCGCACGTCGCGCGCGCTCGGTCCGCGCCGAGATGCCCGGCCGGCCCTGGGGCGGAGCATGGTCGAGATACCGCTCGTCGTAGAGATGACACAGGACCGCGCCCCCGTCGGGCTGGCGCAGCCATCGAGGCTCGACCTCCCGGCAGGTCTGCCAGGCGAGGTCACAACGTGCGGCGAAGCGGCACCAGCGGAAATCCTGAGTCAGCGCGGGCACGGTCCCGGGGATCACGGCCAGCCGCTGATCGCGCTTGTCCATGTCCGGCAGGGATTCGAAGAGCTTCCGGCTGTAAGGATGGCGCGGGTGCGAGAAGAACACCTTCCGCGGCGCCGTCTCGACGATCTGGCCCGCGTACATGACGCCCACGCGGTGTGCCACCTCGCCGACGACACCCAGATCGTGCGTGATCAGCAGCATCGCCATGCCGAGCTCGCGCTGCAGGCGCACGAGCAGCTCCAGGATCTGCGCCTGGATCGTCACGTCGAGCGCGGTCGTGGGCTCGTCGGCGATCAGCAGCTCGGGCTCGCCCGCGAGGGCGATCGCAATCATGACCCGCTGCTTCATCCCGCCCGAGAGCTGGTGGGGGTATTCGCCGAGGCGCCGGCGCGGGTCGGGGATGCCTACGGCATCGAGCAGCTCCATCGCCCGCTCACGCGCGGCTCGTCCCCGCAGACCGCCGTGCCGGCTCACCCCTTCCGTGATCTGGCGACCGACGGTCAGCACGGGGTTGAGCGAGGTCATGGGCTCCTGGAAGATCATGCCGATGCGCCGGCCGCGTATCCGACGCATGGCGGCTTCCGGCAGCTCGAGCAGGTCGGTGCCGCCGAGCGCTACTCGACCGGCGATGATGCGCCCGGCCGGCTCGGGCACCAGGCGCATCAGCGACAACGCGGTGACCGACTTCCCGCAGCCCGACTCCCCGAGCAGGGCGAAGGTCTCGCCTCGTGCGATCTCGAAGCCGACACCGTCGACCGCCCGCACTATGCCCTGTGGCGTGTCGAAATGGGTTTTGAGCCCCTCGATCCGCAGCAGGGGCTCGGCGGTCTCCGGCCTCGGTTGGGGGCTAGCCGTGCTCATCGTGTCGCGTCATTGCGTGCCCCGACGCAGGCGCGGGTCGAAGGCGTCGCGCACCGCGTCGGAGAACAGGTTCGCCGACAATACCAGGACGAACATGAACAGAAAAGCGGCGGCGAGCGACCACCACACGATCGGCTCCCGCGCGAGCTCGAGCCGGGCGCTGTTGATCATGTTGCCCCAGCTCGCGGTGGTCGGGTCCACACCGACGCCGACATAAGCCAGGACGGCCTCGGCAAGCACCAGATTGCTGAAATCGAGCACGACCTGAATCAACACGATGTGCATCACGTTCGGGACCACATGCCGCCCCAGAATGGTGAAATGGCCTACGCCCAAGCCGGTGGCCGCCTGCACGTAGTCCATCTCGCTGAGCTTCAGCGTCTCGCCCCGAAGCAGCCGGCAGAGGCTCGTCCAGCTCGTGATCCCCAGGATGATGCACAGAAAGAGCAGCCTCAGATCCGCCCGCTCGGCGGTCGTCTCGAACAGCTGCGGGTGATTGGCGATGTAGACCTGAATCATCAGGATCGCCGCGGCGATCAGGAGAACCCCGGGGATCGAGCTGATCGNNCCCGCCATGACGCCCATCAGGATCGCGAACGGCAACATGATCAGCGTCGTCAGGGTCCCGATCACCAAGCCGGTCCGGATGCTCTTCACCGCCGTATAAAAGACGTCCTGCCCGACCTTATCCGTCCCGAAGACGTGGTACTTCACCGCCAAATCGATAACAACCACACACAGGACGATCAGCACGCTCGCGGNNCAAGACGATCAGCACGCTCGCGGTGACGATCGCCGTACGCCATGGCACCTCGGTCCGCCCACCGAGCACGCGCGCCAGCATCTCGTGTGCGCCGACGCGTCTGCGCACGGCCAAGATCCCCACCATGAGTCCCGTCAGGGCGATTGCGACGATCAGACCCTTCCCGGCGCCGACCGCAGCGGTCCACGCGATATCCGCCGCCCACTCCTGCTCCGGATCCGCCAAGTGGGTCCCGCCGTGCTCCAGTCGAGGATACACCCTGTCGATCGTCCCATCCGGACGCTCGACCGTCTCCTTCGTATACAGCCGCGTCGCGAGCGGTGCCGAATACGTCTTCTCCACGTTCTCCCGGAGCCNNATGCATCTCCGAAGCGTAATACCGCTCGTCGTCGTTGCCGCCCTCCAAAGCGGGGCGATAGTGCACCGAGTCGAGAAGGCCGACCACCACATAGGCGAGCAGCACCACCAGCGTGGCCATGCCCATGCGGCTGAGGAACACGCGCCGCCAGGGCTCGCGCAGGTGCGGTTGCCGGTGCGCGTACCAGGCGAAAAGCCCGAGGCCCGCCACCAGCAGATAGATCAGCGCGTCTGTCCAAAGGACGACCGGCATAGCCTCAGCCCAGCCGAATCCTCGGGTCCACGGCCGTATACGAGATATCGGTCAATATGAGTCCCACTATGTAGAGAACGGATCCCAGGAACACCATGGACCGCACGATCGCGAAGTCCTGGCCATGAATCGCCTCTATGGTGTAGCTCCCCAGCCCTGGGATACCGAAGAACGACTCGAGAAGCAGACTACCGAGGAACAACCGCGGCAGAACGACGACCACGCCCGTGAGCACCGGGATCATGCCGTTCTTGAGCACGTGCCGGAACAATACTCGCCGCTCGGCCAGCCCCTTGGCTCGTGCGGTGCGCACGTAATCCTTACCGAACTCTTCCATGAACAGAGTCCTGTACCATCGCGCCTGCAGGCCCACGCCGCTGAGCACCCCCACGACCGCGGGCAGCACTAGGAACTTGGCGGCGTGCCAGCCGTCGTCGAAACCGGATATCGGCACAAGATGCATGACCTTGCCGATCACGTACTGGCCCCCGATGATGTAAAACAGCTCCGATATGGACATCAGCACCACGAGCGCGATCACGCCGCTCAGATCCACATAGGTCGATCGGAAGAACACCAGGACCAGGGCGATCGTGATCGTCGTGAGCATCCCGACGAGGAAGACCGGTATCATGAGGGCGAGGCTCGGCCACATCCGCTGCCGGATGTCATGACCGATGTCGCGGCCCTCGTCCGAGCGGCCGAACTGAAGGGCGAACAGCCCCACCGATTTCTGGAAGAAAATCGTCTCCGTCACCTGGCTGGCGCCTTGCTCCGAGGGGTTATAGAGCAAGGGCCTGTCGTAGCCGTGGCTCGCCTTCCACCGCTCGATGGCCTCCGGGGTCACGCGCTTGACCCCCAAGTGCATCCGCGCCATGTCATCTGGCGTGTTCACCACGAAGAATAAGACGAAAGTGATCAAGTTCACCCCGATCAGAATCGGAATCGCGTAGAAGATCCGCCGGACGACGTAAGCCAGCACCGGTCTCAACCTCTCCCTTCGGCGCCCGGGGAGCGGTACTCCCGCCGGATGTGGGTGACGGCGGCGGGGATCACAGCGGCGACCAGGGCGGCCGCGAACAGCCACAACGGCCAGAGCACCGGTCCGTTCCACTGTCGGCGTTTTACGGCCCGCACCGCCGGATCGACCCGGAGATACTTCATCGTGTTGTTGGCCATCTGGTTCGTCTTGAAATTTTGATGCCAGCTGTGCGTCAGCGTGAAATCCTTCGGATAATAGCCCCACACCCAGGGGGCGTCCCGGCGAGCGATCGCCACCACTCGGTCGATGATCTCCTGGCGCTCGGGCCCGTTGCGCATATTTTTCATTTGCTCGAACAACCGATCGAACTCCGGGTTGCGGTAGTTCGCTGCGTTCTCGCCGTTCTTCTCGAATTTCCTGTTGGGGCCATAAAGCAGGAACAGGAAGTTCTCCGGATCCGGATAGTCCGCATTCCAGCCCCACATGAAGATCTGGGCGGTCCCCTTGAGCATCTTGTCCTGGAAGCGGTTGTAGGTCGTATTACGAACGACAAGCTGCACGTTGAGCTTGCGAAACTGCTTGCGGTACCAGTCGAGCCGTGCTTTGGCGTCCGGTCCGGTCATCCCCCCAACGTCCAAGTGCAGCACGAGCGGCCTGCCGGTCCGGGCGCTGACGCCGTCGGGATAACCCGCCTCGGCGAGCAGCTCGCGCGCGCGGCCGATGGGCTTGCGCACGGCCTCGCCGTCCTGCCACTCATAGACGTAGGGATTGATGCCTTGCTCGCCCGCCCGGTAGCCGAAAATTCCCGGCGGCAGGGGGCCCTGAGCCGGCACACCGCGGCCGTTCAAGAAGATAGAGATATACTCCTCGAAGTCGACGGCGATGGATACGGCGCGCCGCAGCTTGCGGGCCGCCTCGCCATAGCCGCCCACCACCGGATCGCGCATGTTGAAACCCATGTAGAAGACCGAGGGCGCCACCGCCTTCTCGAGCTCGATATCCTTGGCGCGCATGTTCTCCGACAGGTGGGCCTCCCCCTGGCTCCCGATGCGGATCGCCTGGTCGAAGCTGTCGGAACTCACACCGGAGACGTCGTAATACCCCTGCAGGAACTTGTTCCAGTACGGGATGCTCTCTTTCTCGAGGCTGAACAGGATCCGATCCACGAAGGGCAGCGCCATGCCGGCGTCATCGAGCAGCCCGGCCTCGCGGTCTGCGGGCTCGCCTGCGGCGGGGTAGCGTTCACCATGGAAGTTGGGGTTCCTCTCGAGCAGCATGCGACGATTCGGATTGTTCTCGGTCAGCATGTACGGGCCGGTGCCTACCGGATACCAGTCGAGGGTGATATTCCGCTCCTCCATCCCGGCCTGGCGGTGGAATCTAGCGGCCTCGGGCGGCACCGGCGCGAAGAACGGCATGGCGAGCCAATAGAGGAGCTGCGGATAGCGGCCTTTGATCTTGATCCGGTAGGTATATCGATCGATCACCCGCGCCCCCTCGAGCGGATAGCGCGTAAGGTCGAGATAGCCCCCCTCCCCCGCGCGGCGCTGCCTGCTCCGGGCTTCGGCCAGTGTCCTTGCGTAGGCGCCCAGCCCCACGATGTATTCGCTCATCAAGCTCAATATCGGCGAGTTGAGGTCTGGATGAGCGAGCCGCTTGATCTGGTACACGTAATCGGCCGCGACCAGCTCCCGCGTGCCGGTGTGCTCGAAATCCGAGAGCTCATCGATGCCCTGGAGGTCGGCCGGGTTGAGGTCGTGATAGCGATGGCTGCCGTCCGCGCGCTTGGCGAAAGCGGGATGGGGCTGGTAGTAAATGCCGGGCCGGATGCGGACCTCGTAGACGCTATAGGCGATGCGCTCCGCGGGCGCGTCATCGGGCAACGGTCGGCTCCGGGCATCGAGGTATCGTACGGTCGGCACCTCCCGGGCGGTCAGGGGCACCAGCTCATAGGGGCGCTTCAGGTAATGGTATTGCAGCGGAGGCTCATAGATCTGGCCGGTGAACACGATCTCGTTGGAGCTGTAGGACCGGGCGGGATCCAAATGCTTCGGGCGCTCCTGGAAGGCCCGATAGATGACGTTCGCCTGCCGTTCGGCATCCGGGTAAGGATTGTTCCAAGGGCCGGGGCCGCACCCGAGCAGCCCCGCGACGACCGGACCGAGCGCCGCGAGCATGCCGAGGCGTATGAGCGCGCCGCGGATCGCCGCTTTACGGTGCTTACTCTTCGGCCTCATGAAGGCTCTCCGTCGGCGCCGAGTTTCCGACGCCGCCCAAGGACCCGCCCGATTATAACGACCCGCGCTCGGCCGCCGCAGTTCCCCGCACCCCATACCGGCGTTTACCTTTTCACAGCGGGGGTTTTCGGGTAGGGTAGGCGCACGCCGGGATCCCCGGGGTCCGGCCGGTGCAGACGACGCAACGGGATGAGGCAGGCATGGGGTTTCTCACGGGCAAGCGTGCGCTGGTCGTGGGCGTGGCGAGCAATCGATCGATCGCTTGGGGCATCGCCAAGGCGATGCACCGTGAGGGCGCGGAGCTCGCCTTCACCTATCAGAACGACAAGCTCAAGGAACGCGTCGAGAAGCTCGCTGCGGAGTGTGGATCCGACCTCACTTTGCCGTGCGACGTCACCGACGACACCCAGGTCGACGCCGTCTTCGAGCGTCTCGACGACTACTGGGAACACTTGGACGTCATCGTCCACTCCGTCGCGTTCGCCCCTAAGGACCAGCTCGAGGGCGCCTACCTCGACGTCGTCACGCGGGACGNNCCTACAGCTTCGCCGCGCTGGCCAAGGCCGGGCGAGATATGATGCAGGGACGCAACGGTGCGCTGCTCACACTGACCTATCTGGGCGCCGAGCGGGTCGTAGGCAACTACAATGTCATGGGCGTCGCCAAGGCGAGCCTGGAGGCCAACATGCGTTATACAGCCGCGACCCTCGGTCCGGAGGGCATCCGCGCCAACGCCATCTCCGCCGGGCCGATCCGTACCTTGGCCGCCTCGGGCATAGGCGGTTTCCGGCAGATCCTCGATCACGTGGAAGAGACCGCCCCGCTGCGGCGCAACGTCACCATCGAGGACGTGGGGAACGCGGGTGCGTTCCTCTGCTCCGATCTCGCCTCGGGCATCACGGGCCAGGTGCTCTACGTGGATTCCGGTTACAGCATCGTCGGTCTGGGGTAGTCCCGACGCCCACACGGCCCGACGCAAAGACCGCAAAGGAAACCGTAGCGCTGGGCCCAGACGACGCATAGACGATANNGCATAGACGATACGCCCGCTAGGGGCGGCTCCTCCACCAGCCGCGGGGGGGCTCTCATGCCGGGGCCTATGTGCGCCATCAGGCTCTTTGAACCGTCTCCGCATCCTCGACATCGTCGCATCTTGGCGTTGAGCCGTCAGGCGGCGGCACGCGGCACGAGGATGCCCTCCTCGCCCTCCAGGCGCCCCACGATGACTGCGCCGCAGGAGTCGCTGAAGACGTTCACGCTCGTTCGCATCATGTCCAGGATGCGATCGACGGCGAGAATCAGCCCCACGCCCTCCATGGGCAGGCCGATAGCGGAGAGGATCACGGTAATCGCCACCAGGCTTGCGGCGGGCACTCCCGCCACGCCAACGGAAGTCAGCAGCGCCGTGAAGACGACGATGAATTGCTCGGCGAACCCGAGTTGCAGACCGTAGGCCTGCGCGATGAATAGGGCGGCGACGCATTCATACAGCGCCGTGCCGTCCATATTGACCGTCGCGCCCAGCGGCAAGACGAAGCTCGTGGTACGGTTGGACACCCCCGCGTTCTCCTCGGCACATTCCATGGTCAACGGGAGCGTCGCCGAAGACGATGCCGTGGAGAAGGCCGTCAACAACGCAGGGGCCATCGCCCGGTAGTGCCGCCACGGATGAACCCGGCCGACCAGCAGCAGGNNGAGCGCCGCAACCACGGTGACGAAGAACAGGGCGAGCGGTTTGAATCCCTCGAAGCCCGTGCTCGCGACGGTATTGGCGACCAAGGCGAATACGCCCAGGGGGGTAAAGAGGATCACGAAGCCCGTGATCCGCATCATCACCTCGAAGACCGCCTGCCAGAAGCCAAGCAGACCCTCACCGAGGCGCGATTCGATGCGCGCCGTGAAGTAGCCGAATAGGATGCTGAAGACGATCAGCCCCAGCATCTGCCCTTCCACTGCGGCCGCCACGATATTGGGCGGCACCATCCTCAGGAGGACATCGACGAAATCGCCCGCGTCGCCTTCGACGCTCCGGGCCACCTCAGCGCGCGTCGCATCGAGCCCGATCACGTCACGGGCGGGCTCGCCGCCGACCACGCCCGGGGCCACGACGTTCACCAGCACCAGCCCGACGAGGATCGCCAGCAAGCTCGTCAAGAGATAATAGAGCAGGGTCCTACCGCCGAGCCGTCCGATCCCCCCGCCCGCGCCCATGCCCGCGACCCCCGTAATGATCGCGGAGACGATCAAGGGAACGATGAGCATCTTGAGCGCATTGAGAAACAGCGTGCCGAGGAACGTGTAGACGTCGACCACGCGGACACCGAGCAGCGAATCCCCCTGATCGGTCGCCGCGCCGGCCGCCACCGCCAGGGCGAGCGCGATCAGGATCTGCCAGTGGAGCTTGAGTCTCACGGCTCAATCCTCGAACGTCACACGATACGGCGTTGACACGAATGTCCCGGGATCGGTGAATACGTGAGGAATACCTGTCACTCGTGGGCCGGCTATCCGCGTCCCCCGGGCCTCTATGCTCAACGTTGACCCCAGAGGATCAGAGATTGTCCTCGTGGACGACGACGTCGGCCTGCCGGCGCAGACCG
>JABAHS010038302.1_pt1 | contig 15469 bp, 16 predicted proteins | sample 7062111 | NCBI WGS metagenome assembly JABAHS01 (sample SAMN14534600, study PRJNA622989) | marine sediment metagenome | biome: marine biome [ENVO:00000428]; feature: marine pelagic biome [ENVO:01000023]; material: deep marine sediment [ENVO:00002113]; isolation source: pool of 4 deep marine... | reverse complement strand
CGGGGTTGATGGCGTATCACCTCTGGCTCGCGCGCGACCGCCGGCCCGCGGGTTGCTTCGAAGCATTCCTGCACAATCGCCACATCGGCCTGGTGGTCTTCGTCGGTATCCTGCTGCACTACGTGTTCAATCCGTAGCGCACTTTGCGGCTAGGCTGCTTCCGGGAGGCGTTCGAGCATGGCGCGCTCCGCGTCGACGAACTCGATGATCCTGACCTTGATGCCGTCGAAACCGGGATCGTGCTGCATGCCCTGCCAGAATATCCCGTATTCGAGCCAGCCCAGGTCCCTGAAGCCCTTGTCGACAGCAATGGCAAGCTGATCGATCGCTTCGTCCGGAAGACCCCTCGCGGCAAGGATCTCGGCACGGCGCACGTGCAGCACCGGCGTCGCCCAGCCGCTCTCCCACGCGCGGTCGACGAGGTATCCGCAGCGCTCGAGCAGCGTGGCTGCGAGGTCGTCCCGGCCCAGCCTCTGATAGGCGAGCGCGAGCAGTTTGAGTACCGCCATTTGATCGTAGGTTATCCGCGCCACGCCCTCGGCTCCCCCCGCCGCCCAGAGCAGGTGCTCCGCGGCTTCTTCGTCACGCTGCTGCAGCAACAGCGCATGGCCGTACTGCCGCACGGTCACTGCCTGCTCGAAATTCAGCTCGCCGCCGGGCTGGACGTCCAGCCGTTCGAACCACGAGCTCGCTTCCTCGATGAACGAGTCGAAATCTCCATTGCCGAGAAAGACGTCCCAGCGTGCCATGCGGCTTTGATAATCGCTGGCGCCGAGTCGGTCGAGGACAGTCACCAAGTTCAGTGCCTGCTCTTTCAGGCCAAGCATCATGTAGGCCCGGGCCAACGCCGCGATATTCGGAACGAACCCGGGATGCGATTCGTGTATTTCCACGCCGTTCCGGACCGCTTCCGACAAGTGTCCATACTGCGCAAGCCAGTGCGTCTTGGCGGCAAGCACCGTAAGCCTCACGGGTTGCAGGCTTATCGACTTGTCGAGTAACTCCCGGCCATCCTTGAACTGGCCCATGAGCATCATGAGGCTGCCCAGGTTGAAATTCAGGTTCGCATTCAGGGGATCGAGAGCGAGCGCACGCAGGTACGCGGCGGCAGCATCCTTCAGCCGGCTCTGGTGCACGAGGCTGAGACCGTAATTCACCTGTCCCTGGAAATAGTTCGGATTGATTGCCAGTGCTCTTTGAAAATGGCCGTTAGCTTCGTCAAAGCGGCCTTCCCGGCTTCGCAGCATTCCGAGCGTCGCGTGAGCCTGTTCGAGTTCCGGTTCCAGTTGCAGGGCTTTATGAACCAGTGGCAAGCCCAGGGAGAGGGCTTCAGCAATTCTCATGGAACCGTCGTAGGTCTTCAGCAGATAGTCGTACGCGAGCCCGTCGAGCGCGAGAGGAAACTCCGGGTCGAGAACGAGAGCCTGCTCGAAATACTTCACGGACCTGTCGACAGCGTCCGGGTTGCGCGCCCGGAGATACGCGAGGCCACGCAGATAGAGATCGTATGCGATCGCGTTATCGGTACCGCCGCGCGTCCTTCTCTCGGCCACGGCGACGAAACGTTCGACCCGCAACGCATCGGTAATCGCCCGCGCGATTTCTTCCTGAACTTCGAACACATCGTGGAGCTCTCGATCGAAGGTCTCGGACCAGAGGTGATAGCCGTCGGCGGCATTGATGAGTTGCGCCGTTATGCGGACCTTGTCGCCAACCTTGCGTACGCTGCCCTCGAGCACCGTGCTGACGCCCAGCGCCCTGCCGATCTCGTGCACGGTTGCGGTCTTGTCCTTGAAGTAGAAAGAGGAAGTCCGCGCGGCTACGTGTAGATCCGGTACTCGCGATAACTCGTTGAGCAGCTGTTCGGATATCCCGTCGCTGAAATACTCGTTTTCGGCATCGCTGCTCATGTTGACGAACGGCAGCACCGCGATGGAATTCGATTGCACTTCCCGCGTCGCGGCATAGGGTCGCTGATCGCCGCGCGACTCGAGCACCTGCGTGACAACCGCCGTGCCGAGCCCGGCCACCGCGGCTACCAGCGTCACCAGAATCACGAAATCACTACGGCCGAGACCCCGATGTGGTTCGCCCTCGCGTGCCGCCGTGCGTCGGATGCCCTGTCCCGTGATGTCGTAGCGCCAGCCGAAGACGGCGGCAAGCGGCAGGGCAAGAGCGGCCCCGATCCAGACATAGCGAATCGCCGAGGCCGGTACGCCCCATCCCGGGAATAGGAGGTCAGCAGCCTGCAGCCCCCCCCAGGCGCCGACTATGTAGAGCGCCAGCGTACCGAAAAAGCGCCGCCTTCGCGCTTGCGCGAACAGCGACTTGAAGCGCGGTGGAGCCATGCCTGCCGTCCCACGGCACCGGGCTCATTGCAGTCCGGCACCCCGTCTGCTGCACACCATTATGCACCCGGGGGTGTTACCGCGCCAGCACTGGCGCGCGATCGTCGCGGCGGGATCAACCGCCGATGTAGTACATCTCCGGTTTCTGGATCTCGCGCCCGTGGCGGCGCAGCTCGGCGCGCTGCTCGCTGTAACGATCCGACCGTTTCGTCCACACGCGATGGATGATGCTGAAGAGTTCCTCGTCGGATGCGCCTTCGCGCAACGGCTCCCGCAGGTCTGTGCCCTTCGTCGCAAACAGGCAGGTGAACAGCTGGCCGTCGGAGGACAGCCTCGCGCGNNCGTAGCGGCCAGCGTTCGCCGATGCGTGCCCGCAGCTCGGCGGAGGGCACGGTATCCGATTCCCTCCAGTGATTGATGTTGCCGACGTCCATGTACTCGATCATGCGCACGATGACGCCCGTGCCGCGGAAGCGCTCGAGCAACTGCAGCATCGTGTGATCGTTGACGCCGCGCTGGACGACAGCATTGATCTTGAGGGGCGTGAGACCGGCGTCCACCGCAGCGTCGATGCCGTCGAGAATACGGCCCAGACCGCCGCGGCCGCCGCTCATCTCGCGGAACACTTCATCGTCCAGCGAGTCGAGGCTGACGGTCACGCGATCGAGGCCCGCGGCCTTGAGGCCGGCAGCATGCTGGCCGAGGAGGATGCCGTTGGTGGTCAGCGCGATCTCCTCGATCTTCGGCAGGGCGCGCAGATCGCCGATCAGGTCGCCGAGCGCCGGCCGCAGCAGTGGTTCGCCCCCGGTGATGCGCAGCTTGCGCACGCCGGCCGCCGTAAACAGGCCCGCGAGGCGCACGATCTCGGCAAAATTCAGGCGCTCGTTGGTCTTCAGGAACTGGAAATTGCGGTGATACTTTTCTTCCGGCATGCAGTAGGTGCAGCGGAAATTGCAGCGATCCGTCACCGAGATCCGGAGATCCCGCAGGGTCCTGCTCAGCCTGTCCTTCACGTGATTTTCAGCGACGCGCATGCCTGGATCCCCCCTGACGTCCGGCGCTACCGGTCAGCCGCCGGCCACGGCGGGTATTATGCTGACCACATCGCCGTCGCGGACCGGTGTATCGAGCCCGGACACGGCTTTCACGTTCTCCGAACCGATAAAGACATTTACATACGGCCGCAGCTCCCCTTCTCCCTGCATCACGCGCTGCAGGAACCCGGGATGACGCGCACCGATCTGCACCAGCGCGGCACCCACCGTATCGGCGTCGGCGTCGAGCACCGATGCATCCTCGACGAAGGGTCGAAGCGGCATGGGAATGCGTACCGTTACGTTGCTCATCGGGTCACCACCGCGACAACCGGCCTCTCCGGCCGTCGCATACAACAGAGCACCACGCGATCGAAGCGCGATGTCATCGCGATCGCCGCATTTGCCGCGGCTCGCGCCAGTTCTTCTTTGTCGTCATTGTCGACCATGTTAATGACCGGCGCAACACGGCCACCGGCGGTGCGGTACAGCGCGCCCCGCTCGCCAGCGAGCAGTCGGCCGACCGCCTCGGGCGTGACCCGCTCGCCGGGGGCGACGCCCGTGACGCCGGCAACGCGATCGACGCGGTGTGCGACCCGCTCACCGAGCGGCTCGCCGAGCGCGCGCGCCGACACCACCGGAATCACGAGGTCCGCCCCGGGAACGACGATCGGTTCGTCCGGAGACGGCGCCTTGATCCAGCGCATCCTCGCGCCATCGGCTTTCACGAAGGTCGCGTCGAAACACCCCTCGTCGTGGATGGCCCGGATCGTCTCTGGCGAGGCGCCTGCGTGGCGACCGGGCTTGCTCGAGGGGCATGCATACGCGACGCAGCGGGACGCAGCGGCCGCCCGTACCCGCTGCCGCAACCTGGCATCGTCGTCAATAATGCTTTGCAGGCCGAGTTCATCGGGGAACACGGTCGTGTGCACGGTGGCGGTCAACGCGAACCGGCCGCGATGCTCGCGCGCCAGCTGGTAAAGGACCGACTTCTTGCCGCCCGCACCCACTGCGCAGACGATACCTTGGCGAGCCTCCAGCGCGTCGATCAGCGTCGTCATCACACTGCTTGCCGCACGGCTTTCACGCTGAGCACGCGCGGCAGGTAGCTCGCGAGTTCATCCCAGCTCTCGCCGGTGTCCGCGCTCGCGAACAGCTGGCCACCGGACGTCCCGAAATACACGCCGCAGGGCTCTCGGGAATCGATAGCCATGGCTTCCCGCAGCACGGTCACGTAAACGTGTTCCGCGGGCAGGCCCGCGCTCGCCGATTGCCACGTCGCTCCCGCGTTCCGGCTCCTGAATACGCGCAACTTGCCGTCCACGGGTGCGCGCAGGTGCGAACTCGACTCGGGAATCTGCAACACGGTGTCGGGGTCGTTCGGGTCGGCAACGATCCCGTAGCCGAAATCGCTTGGCAACCCGGCGGTGATTTCCGTCCAGCTGCGGCCGCCGTCGTCACTGCGGTAGGTGCCGTTGTAGCACTGCCGATAGAGGCGGCTCGGTACCTTCGGGTGCATGATCACACGGTGCACGTTGTGGCCGCTCTCGGGATACCGGTCGGGCAGGTTCTCCGCGCGCACGCCCGCGTTGGCCGGCTGCCAGGTCTCGCCGCTGTCTTCGCTCCGGTAAACGCCGCCGGCCGATACGGCAGCAACGATGTTCGCGGGCCGCAGTGAATCGACGTAGACCGAATGCACCGCGAAACAGCCCTTCGAAGGCTCCCATGTGGAACGGGTCGGGTGCTCATTGAGGCCGGTCACCGGCTGCCAGCTCGCGCCCCCGTCGTCGCTCCTGAACAGTCCGGCCGGGTCGATGCCGGCGTAGAGCGTGTCGCCGGCCAGTGCGAGGTACCAGACGGCTTTCGTCGCGCCGCGGCGGCTTTCCGCGGGATGTTCCGGCGCTGCTGCCAGCGATGTCCACGACACGCCATCGTCGGCACTGGTGTAGACGTGCGCGCCCCAGATCTTGTGCGACGTTGCTGCATAGAGCCTGCCATCGGGCGCCTCCAGCGTGTGCAGCACGGAGTAACCGGCGAGATGCGGCCCGTCGATACGCCACCGCCCGCCCGCGGCGTCGCTCATGACGCGAAACAGCCCTTTCGCCGTGCCGACCAGCAACATCATCGCATCAGCGCCGCGCAACCACCGTCACGTCTCGAGCAGTCGCGGCATCAGTTCGGCAAGATTGCAGGGCCGCGTGCGAATGTCGAGCTGGGCGCTGAGCAGTTCGTCCCAGGCCGTCGCGCAGGCTCCCGTAGAGCCGGGGACACAGAAGACGTAAGTGCCGTTGGCCACGCCTGCGAGTGCCCGTGACTGGATCGTGGAGGTCTTGATCTGCTGCCACGAGATCACGCGGAAGGTCTCGCCGAAACCGTCGATGGTCTTGTCGAGCAGCGGGCTAACGGCCTCGGGCGTTCCATCACGGCCCGTGACGCCGGTACCGCCGGTCGTGATCACGATGTCGACGTCCCTGTCCGCTATCCAGCCGGCCACAACGGCGCGAATCGTGTAGACGTCGTCGGGCACGATGCGCTTCTCGGCAAGCCGGTGCCCGGCCTCGGTGAGCCTGCCCGCGAGGAGCTTGCCGGACTTGTCGGTGTCTTCCGTGCGGCTATCGGAAACGGTCAGAACGGCGATATTCAGTGCAACGAATTCGCGCTCCTTGGAACTCTTGCTCATAGCGGGCTCACTGTGTGTCGATGTTGCGCAGGATTTCGCTCATACGAAAGCGGCGAACGGCTGCACGATTACCTCGTCACCCTCGGACACGGGACCGGCGTCTTCGGGCAACACGATAAAGCAATTGGCGGCGGCCATCGAACTCAGGACACCGGACCCCTGGTGACCGGTCTTGTGTACGACGAGCCGGCCGTCGTCGCCGCGGGAGAGCACGCCGCGCTGGAACTCGGTGCGCCCGGGCTTCTTGCGCAGCGCCGAGGCCGAAACGGCCGGCATCGTCAGCGGCGGCGCCGGGTCCGGCATCCCCGCCAATGCCTGCAGCGCCGGCTGCACGAGCTGGTAAAAGGTCGCCATGACGGAATTGGGGTTGCCCGGCAGGCCGAAGAACAACGCGTCGCCGATGCGCCCGAAAGCCAGGGGTCGGCCCGGCTTGATCGCCACCTTCCAGAAGCCCACCGTGCCGGTGCGCGCCAGGGTTTCGGTCACGTAGTCCGCGTCGCCGACGGAAACGCCGCCCGAGGTCACGATGGCATCCGCAGCATCGGCCGCTGTTGCGAAGGCCTGCTCGACGGCGTCACGCTCGTCCCGGACGATGCCCATGTCGAGCACCTCGACGCCGAGCCGCGTCAGCATGCCGAAGATCGTGTAACGATTGCTGTCGTATATCTGTCCTTCGCCGAGCGGCTCGCCGACGCGCCTGAGTTCGTCACCGGTGGAGAAAAATGCTACGCGCGGACGGCGCCGGACGCTGACCTCGCTGACCCCGAGCGAACCGAGGACGCCGATCTCGGCCGGCATCAGGAGCGTGCCGGCACGGAGCGCAACACTCCCCGCAGCGATGTCTTCGCCGGCCTGGCGCACGTGCTGGCCGGTCTTCTGCCCGACAGCGACGATCGCTGCGTCGCCATCACGCATGACGTTTTCCTGCATCGCGACGGTATCCGCGCCCGCCGGCATCGGCGCGCCGGTCATGATGCGCACACATTGCCCTGTACGCACTTCTCCCGCAAAAGGCCTGCCTGCCGCCGAAGTCCCGATCACCTCGAGGCGCGTCTCGTCATCCTCCGACAGATCGGTGCCGATCAGTGCGTAGCCATCCATGGCGGAGTTGGTGTGCGAAGGCACGTCGATCCTCGACACGACGTCGGCCGAGAGCACCCTGCCGAGAGCACTGCGTACGGCCAGGGTCTCGCCGCCGCCAACGGGCCGCACCTCGGCGAGGATGCGGCTCAACGCTTCGATGAGTTTCAGCGCCGGAGCGTCGTGGCCGTCGGCGCAACAATCGACGTTAGTCTTGCTGCTCATATCCCGTTTTTCTTCGTTCAGGTACGCGTGCGCCGCGCGAGCGTTTCTTCGAGTGCGCACCTGTCGTCCGGTGCGTTGATGTTGGCGAACGATTCCGCCACATCGCTGAAATCCACTCTCTCGTACCCGTGCCGGGCATACCACCGGTCGATCTTACGCTCTCCAGCGTCGAGATAACCAGCCAGGTCGTCCAGCAGGTCGCGGGACAGCAACGCAAACACCGGCTGCAAACGCTCGCCATCGTGGGCGGCCGCTATCGGCGAACCGGAAGACTGCGCCGCCGCATACAGTCGTTGCACGAGTTCTGCGCCAATCAGGGGCGAGTCGCAGGGCACGACGGCGATGTAAGGCGTTCGTGCCGCCCGCATTCCGCTCGCTATGCCCGCCAGCGGTCCCCGGAACTCCTCGTCACCGTCGTCGACCACTTTACTGCCGAATTCGCGGTAGCTGTCGTAGCTGCGATTGGCGTTGATCAGCACTTCCGCGACCTGGGGCCGCAACGCGTCGATCACCCAGGCGATCATGGGCCGGCCGCTGATCGGCACCAGCCCCTTGTCCACGCCGCCCATGCGCGTTGCCTTGCCGCCGGCGAGAATTACGCCGGTGACCTCGTCACAAACAGCGGCATCCCGCGGACTCAAACTAGTCTACCCCTGCGCTGCCGCCCGGCGCGGCCGCATCCGGGAAAAAGAGCTGCTGGCCATCCACACGATAGGCTGCAATGGCCCGCTGACCTCTCTCTGAAATCAGCCATTCGGCGAAAGCCTGCGCCTCGACTGCGTGCACGTGGGGGTGCCGTTCGGGATTAACAACGATGACGCTGTACGGATTGTTCATGCGCACATCGCCTTCCACGAGAAGCTGCAGACCGGCTTTGTTGCCGAAGCTCACCCAGCTCGCGCGATCAGTCAGCGTGTAGGCGCTCATCGCGCTCGCCGTGTTGAGCGTTGTACCCATTCCGGATCCCGACTCGCGGTACCAGGCGCCGCTGGCCGGCTGCGGATCGAAGGCGGCCGCTCGCCAAAGTTCAAGCTCCTTCTTGTGCGTTCCGCTGTCGTCACCCCGGGAAACGAACACGTGCTGACCGTCGCCGATGCGACGCAGCGCTGTCGTAACCTGGGTCATCCCGCGTATGCCGGCCGGATCGTCCCCGGGACCCACGATCACAAAGTCGTTGTGCATGACCGCTTGGCGCCGAAGGCCCAGCCCATCGGCCACGAACTTTTGTTCGGATGCTGGATGGTGGACGAGCAGTACGTCGGCATCGCCGTTGGTCGCGAGGCGAATTGCCTGCCCGGTTCCGACAGCCACGACACGAACTTCAATACCGGTCTCCACGGTGAATTTCGGCAACAGGTAGTCGAACAGCCCCGAGTTTTGCGTGGACGTTGTCGAAGCGACGGTGATCGTCCTCGATTCGTCGCTTGCGGCGGGCACGGCGAGCACGAAGCCGATGAGTAGTGCCACCAGGCGCATCTCGAACACTTTGGGAGACAGCTTGCTGCCGCTCCTGTCGGATGGTTTCCCGATCATTGCGCCCCGTTCTCCTGCACCCGAATCATGCTAGTCGAGCAACTCTCCCGCCACGAATCGCGCCGCCGCCGGATCTTTCGGCGCCGCAAAGAAGTCGGCCGCCGGGGCGTGTTCGAGCAGGCGCCCGTCATTCAGAAACATGACGTCGGAGGCAAGCCGCCTGGCCTGCGCGATGTCGTGCGTCGTCATCAGAATCTTCGTGCCGGCCGCAGCAACGGCGCGAACCAGCTCCTCGACACCGCGCACCGCTGCCGGGTCCAGGTTTGCGGTGGGCTCATCGAGTAACAAGACCTGCGGTCTCAGCACGCAGGCGCGCGCAATTGCCAGGCGTTGCCGTTGGCCGCCCGACAGGGTGCGCGCAGCCCTGGGGCCGAGGCCCTCGAGACCGGCCTGCTGCAGCGCGGCTTCGACCAGGTCGTGGCGTCGCTCCTTCGGCACGCCTTTGACACGTAATACGTGTATCAGGTTGCCGGTCACGGTGCGGCGCAGCAGCACGGGGTGTTGCGCTGCCATTGCCTGTTGCTCGCGCGCCTGGGCAACGGGAAGATTTCCCCAGCGTATCTCGCCGCTGGTCGGAGTCAGCAGGCCGTGACACAAGCGCAGCATCACGCTCTTTCCGGCTCCGTTCGGTCCGAGTATCACCGTCCGGCCCGAGGACCCGATCCAGAACGACACGTCTTTGATAATTGTGCGGCCGTTGATTCCGAAGTGCAGCCCGCGCACAACCAGCGGTAGCAACGGATGGTCATCGCTCCTGTCCGGCGGTGACTGCCTGCGAAGTTCTGTCATTGATGCTTCGTCAACCATAACGCCGCCGTGCTGCGTCAGAAATTACCAGTGCGGTCGCGTTTACGCCCAGCGCCAGCGTTACGAGTATCAGCCCAAGCCCGAGCGCCAGGGCAAGATTCCCTTTGCTCGTCTCCAGGGCGATCGTGGTAGTCATCACACGCGTCGCATGCTGGATGTTACCGCCGACGATGATGACTGCACCGACCTCGGCAATGGCGCGGCCGAAGCCCGCCATTATCGCCGTCAGCAATCGGAAACGCCCGTCCCAGAGCAGGGTCGCCACACTTTGTAGCGGCGTGCAGCCCAGTGAACGCAGGTGCTCGTCGTATTCCTCGTGCAAATCGGCGATCGTCTGACGCGACAGCGCCGCGATGATGGGCAGGACGATGATGCTCTGGGCAATGATCATGGCTGCGGGCGTAAACAGGAGACCCATTGAGCCCAGCGGCCCGGCGCGGGATAACAGCAGATATACGACGAGCCCTACGACCACGGGCGGCAGACCCATGAGCGCATTCAGCAGGATCACGACGCCGCGTCGGCCGGGAAAGCTCTGTAGTGCAATGAGCGCGCCCAGGGGCAGCGCGATGACCGACGCGATCGTGACAGCGCCGAGGCTGACCTGTAATGACAACAGGACGATTTCCACCAGGTCCTCGTCGAGCGTCACAATCATCGACAGCGCCGCAACGATTGCAGACCAAAACTCGTTCATCCTCAGAATCCGGCCGCGTCTTTCGCGACCAACCCCCTCGCACTGGTCATCCGCCCCTGTACCCGTTCCGGCCGGAATGCTGGCCGGACAGTAAATGGCATTCTTTCAGATGCCTCGGCATGACGCCAGCAACAAATAGTCGCATTGTCACCGTAGCCTTGCGACAATTTGTCCCACAACATGGGCTTTAGACGAACGTTCGAGCGAACACGACAGCCGGAGAATTCATGCCCGAGTCCACGTCGATTCTTCTCCTCGGTGAGGGATCCGAGATGTCCCGCCTGCAACGCAGGCTTGCAAGGCATTTTCTGACGGTCGAATGCGCGCATACATTCGACGAGTCGCGCGAACTGGCCCAGCGTTGCCGCTTTCACCTGCTGGTAATCATCGATCCCCAGGACCCCTGGACCGCAATCCGCGACGCGCTCAACATCGGCGGCGGCGTGCCGTCCGAGACCCTGTTGATCGCGGACCGGTCCAGTGCCGAGACAGCAGTAGAAGCGCTGCAGAGTGGCGTATCGGGTGTGCTATTGAGACCGTTCTCGACAGAGGAGCTTGTCACAAAGATAAGTTCTATTTGCGGGGAGGGCGCCGCGCCCTCGTCTTCTCCCACACGCGACCCCCGGCAGATACTGGTCGGGAATAGCGAGCCTGTGCGGGAAATCCGGGCGCTGATCGAAACCCTCGCGGATGCGCCTGCGACGGTACTTATCGAGGGCGAACCTGGCACCGGGAGAAAACTTGTGGCCCGGCTGCTGCACGAACGCAGCGGCCGGGAAGGCCCTTTCGTTCGCATGGACTGCCGCGTAATCGCACAGCCCGGCATGCAACGCGAACTGCTCAGCCGTGCCCGGGAAAAGTCGGGTAACGGCACCCTTTTTCTTGAAGCTATTCATGAAACATCTCCCGACCTGCAGGCCGACTTGTTGCGCAGCATTGAGGAGAACGAGATATACCCGCCGAGCACCCGTATCGTCGCGTCGGCGTCGACAGATCTTGCGAGGCTCGTTACCGGGCATCGTTTTCGCGCGGATCTGTATTGCAGAGTCGGCGTGATTCGTGTCGGGCTTCCACCGCTTCGCGAAAGGCGGGTAGATGTCCCGTTGCTCGCGGCGCACTTCGCGAACAAGCTCTCTGCCGACATGTCGCTGCCGTTGCTCGAGTTGCGTCCTGCGGAACTGGACAGGCTCGCGGAATATGACTGGCCCGGAAATGTGCGGGAGCTGCGCGATGTAATCGAGCAGGCCTTACGTCTTGGCAGACTGCCGGCCGACGCGCTGGTGAACCCGGCGAGGCAACTACCCGGGGTTCCCGATTATCCGCTAGACTGGACGCTCGAGCAGGTGAAGCACCATCACATGGCTCGCGTTCTCGCAGCCAGCGATGGCAACAAGTCGGCCGCGGCGCGACGCCTGGACATCTCTCGCAAGACACTGGACCGAAAACTCGGGACCTCGGGTCGCGAGTAAAAGGAGATAATCGAGCATGACGAGCATTGACGAAGATCGCCTGAATGTCGCGATTCGCAAGTTTCTGAAGGTGGTCGGGATCACGTCGCAACGTGAAATCGAAAAAGCCGTGCGCGATGCGGCCGAGGCAGGGTCCCTGCCGGAGTCGGCCAAGCTACAGGCCAAAATGGTCTTATCCATGCCGGCACTCGGGCTCGAGCACGTCATCGATCACGAAATCGATACGGGTAAGTAGGCGCGCCCTTCGGCGCGTCAGTCGGTACCAGTCCAGATCAGGTTGCCAAGCTCGGCGAGATCGTAACCGCCGAGCATGTTTGCCTGGCGCCGGGAGTCGTCGCCGCGCAGGTAATCGAGTAGCCGCTGAAACAGCCTGCGGAAGAAAATGCCTCGGTGCAAAGCGAGATCGAACGCCTCCCAGCCGATGGGCACGAAGTCGAGGCCGAACTCGTTTGCCACCGCTCGCACACCCGGGCCCACCTCCGCCTGCCCCATCGCGATCAGCGACGCCGCCTCGCGCTCGGTACTGGCACGGCCGGTTATCCGGCGGCTCGCTGGATTCAGGTCGTGGCGTGAAATCAGCTCGCGCAGGAAACGCTGCGAGCCTGCGCCCTCCTGTCGCTCGACCCAGCGAACTTCGCGCTCGAACAGCCCTTCGACACCGATCTCCGCCGACCAAAAGCCCGGCGATACCAGCAGACCCTGCTCTCGGCGAAACAGCCGCACCAGCGCCCAGTCGCCGGCCTGAGCGTACTGCCGTATCAACGCGGGATGGCGCTGATAGCTTTCTTCGGCCGGGCCCCAGTGGATGCCACAGACATCTGCGCGCTTGCGAGCGAGCAGCGTTAATCCGAGCTGGCTGCCGGTCGCCGCATAACTGACCAGCGCCCTCGACTGCAGCGCGCTGGCCACTTGCGTGACGGCCCGAAACAGCAGCGGGTCGTCGCTACCTGCGATCACGATGCGGTCGGTCAGCAGTCCGCCATGACTCGATTCGAGCAGCCACTGATCGACGAGGTCGCGCGGGAACAGCCACTTGCCGGTGAGCTTGGTCGCCGGAATCTTGCCCTCGCGCACCAGCGCATAGATCTTCTTCTCGTTGACCTGCAGGTAGGCGGCGGCCTGCTTCACGGTCATGAAGCGCGGCGGCTCCACGCCGTTGGAATCGACGCCGACCGTCCCGACTGGCCTGTCCTGCCCTTCGTTGTCTTCGTTGGCGGAAGTCAAATCATCCTCACTCGCGTCATTGCGCTAATATTGGCAGAAATGAGCCATACAGATCGACATACAGTTGCCGTAATCATGGAGCGCACCCAGGTCAGGCGCGGGCCGTGGTCCGTTCCGAACTGGCGCGCGGTGTCCGCCGTCGCCGGCGAGCACGTGATCACCAAGGGTAGCGGACGCAGCCCGATTTACGAGCGCGATGACGAGGCGCAATACCTGTGGTCCGGGCTGCCGCTGCAGCTCCATCGTGATCTGGCCGAGGAGTACTGGTACAACCTGACCGGCGACAATCCGTCGTTGTACGTAATCTGTCATGAAACGCCGGAAGGCGAACTGACGCCGTTCCGTGTCACTGCGGATCACGATTCAGCCACGGTTTGTCTGGAGAGCGACGACCAGGTGTTCGCCGTACCGATCCCCCCGGAGATCTATCAGCATCTCGAGAAGTTCGTCGTCGCAAACTTCGTGCCGCAGGAACGCAAAAAGCGCAAACGCAAGAACTGGTCGGAGACATCGGGCTGATGAGCGAGAGTCGACACGACGAGCGGGAAGGGTTTCTGACGCGCTGGTCACGCCGCAAGACGCTTTCGCGGCAGGGAGAGGATCTGCCGGAACCTGCCGAGGACGCGCACGGGGAACCGCGGGAGGCGGCCGAAGCGCGTCAGCCCTCCGCCGCCAGTGAAGATGTGTCGTCGCAGCAAGCCATTGAAGAGGCCGGCCTGCCGGAGGAGGGGGCGCCGGAGTTGCCGCCGCTCGAATCGCTGGACGAGAACTCCGACTACAGCGCCTTTCTTGGCGACGGCGTACCGGCGGACCTGAAGCAGAAAGCCCTGCGCAAGCTGTTTCACAGCCCCAAGTTCAACGTGCGCGACGGCCTCGACGACTACGACTGGGACTTCTCCAATCCCGAGCCGCTGGGCGACATCATCACGGCCGAGATGCGCTATCGCGTGGAGCGCGAACTGGAGCGACTCGCGGGCCTCGACGAGGACGAAGAGCGCGAGGAGGACACAACCTCAGTGGCCGCGGTCGACGCAGCCAAGCACGAGGAGCACGACGAGGCCAACAACGAAGTTGACGCCGAGGCCGACAATGACCGATCTGAACCTTCCTGACACCACAGCAAACGGCCGCGCGAGAATGGAGGCGTTGGACCTCCGCCATAGGCCGGAGGTTGCCCCAACATCCGTCGTCAGCTTCCTGTCCCACGGCCGCGTGCTGATCGTCGGCGACGAAGCGCCGGCGCTATCCACAGCCGGACGGCTCGGCGAAGGCCTTGTTGCGACGCTTTTCTGCCCCGCGGAATCGCGGCCGGCAACCGCAACGGTCGACGGCCTTACAGTGGTGCGCGGCGGCAAGCCCGTGCTTTCAGGCAGCCTCGGCAGTTATACCCTGAGCCTCGCGGAACCAGAAGGCGAAAGGGAATCACCGGCGGTGGCCCTGCTGACCCAGGCACGCTTCGATCTCGTGCTCGATCTGGGCGACCCGCCTCTGCTGCAACAGGAGGTGGTGCCGCCGGGCTACTACGCTCCGCGCGGTGACGCGGAGGCGCTGGACCATGCCGTCGAAGAACTGCCCGAGATGCGGGGCGAGTTCGAGAAGCCCAAGTATTTCAACCTCGACCCGGAGATCTGTGCACACGGGCGAAGGGGTATTCGTGGCTGCACCCGTTGCCTGGACGTCTGTCCTGCCTGGGCGATTACTTCAGCGGACGAGCACGTCAGCGTCGACCCGAGTCTCTGCCAGGGCTTCGGCAGCTGTGCGTCCGTGTGCCCGACCGGCGCGATCACCTACGCCTACCCGAGCACCGCCGACCTGCTCGGCTACATTCGTACGCTCCTTGTCACCTACCGTGACGCCGGCGGCAAGGACCCGTTGTTGGTGTTTTTTGACAATGCGTCAGCTGCCGCGCTTGACGGCGAGCTCGGCGCAACCCTGCCCGAAAGCGCGCTGCCGGTGGAACTCGAGGAGGTTGGTTCGATCGGTATGGATGCCTGGCTGACCTGCCTGGCCTACGGGGCGTGCCGCCTGCTCATACTCACAGGCAGTACTACGCCGAAAAGCATCGGCGACGTGCTCGAGCGCCAGATCGGCTACACCGCGCCGATCCTCGAGGGGATGGGATACCCCGGAGCCGCGATCGAAGTGCTCGATTGCGGCGATCTTGCCGCGGTTGCCGCGGCAGCCGGGTCCACACCGGGTATGAGCCTTGCCAATCCGGCCCGTTTTGCGCCGGCCCCGGAGAAACGAGTGCTACTGCGCACCGCTATCAACCACCTGCTGGAGCAGGCACCGAGCTGCAGGAAGACCGTGGCGTTGCCGGCCGGGGCGCCGTTCGGGCAGGTCAAGGTCGATGCAAGCGCCTGCACGCTGTG
>JABAHS010002991.1_pt1 | contig 15475 bp, 13 predicted proteins | sample 7062111 | NCBI WGS metagenome assembly JABAHS01 (sample SAMN14534600, study PRJNA622989) | marine sediment metagenome | biome: marine biome [ENVO:00000428]; feature: marine pelagic biome [ENVO:01000023]; material: deep marine sediment [ENVO:00002113]; isolation source: pool of 4 deep marine... | reverse complement strand
ATGCGAGCGACGGCTATGGACCAGGAAGTGGCTCTCGCGCAGGGAATCTCGGTGGGCCGCATCTTCTCGCTTGCCTGGATCATGGGCGGGGCGATGGCGGCGCTCGCCGGAACGTTCGCCTCGTCGGACCTCAGCGGTCTCACGCAGAGCACCTACATCGTCGCATTGAAGGCGCTTCCCGCCATCGTCGTCGGCGGCCTCGATTCCATCGGCGGCGCCGTGGTGGGTGCCCTGATCATCGGGTTGGCCGAGGCCTATACCGCCACCTATCAGAGCCAGTACCTGAGCTTCCTCGGCGGCAACTTCAGCCAGGTCGTGCCGTACCTGGTGTTGCTGATCGTGCTGCTGATCAAACCCTACGGGCTGTTCGGAACCGAAGAGGTGGAGCGCGTATGAGAGGCCGTCCCGCACTGTTCACCCGCTATGAGGCGGATGGCGCCATATTCCCGAACAACACCCAGCGGTTGTGGTTCGTCGTCGGTCTGGCGGTGGTGGCCGTGTTGCCGATCTGGTTGCCGCGCGACTGGATGATCCTGATTGCCACCTCCTTCATTGCCGCCATCGGCGTCATGGGATTGAACTTGATCACCGGTTACGCCGGGCAGGTGTCGCTGGGGCATGCGTTCTTCCTCGGGATCGGTGCCTACGCCGGCGCTGCCCTCGGGGGCGAGGCGACCGAACGAGTCACCGGCCTCGGGCTCGATATCCTCATCTGGCTGCCGGCGGCAGGGTTGATCGCCGGGGTGATCGGAGCGATCATCGCCCCGGTCGCCGTGCGGCTGAAGGGCCTCTATCTGGCGTTCCTGACGCTCGGCCTGGTGTTCCTCGGCGAGCACATCTTCCGCGAGTGGGAGACGGTGACCGGTGGCCCCGGCATCGGGCGGGAACCTGCTCAGTTGAGCTTCCTTGGGTGGCGATTCGACATCGACGGCAGCATCGGCGGGTTCGACGTCACCCGTGAACAGCAGATCTACTGGCTCGGCCTGGTCGTTCTGATCATCATGGGCTTTTTCGCCAAGAATCTGGTCAGGTCCCGCATTGGGCGGGCATTCGCCGCCATCCGCGACCGTGACATCGCCGCCGAGGTGATGGGCATCGACCTCACCCGGTACAAGGTGCTGGCCTTCGCCGTCTCGTCGTTCTATGCGGGCGTCGCCGGGGCGCTGCTGTTCACGGTGACGGGTTTCGTCAACACGGCCTCCTTCAACCTGCTGCTGTCGATCAACTACATCGCCATGGTGGTGATCGGTGGAGCGGCGAGCATCGCCGGTTCGATCATGGGTGCAGCGTTCCTCACCCTGCTGCCGCGCATGATCGATGCTGCAGGCGACGTGCTGCCGTTCCTGGAGGTAGGGTCACAGGGAATACTGAGTACCTCCCAGCTCGAAAGGGTCATCTTCGGTGTACTGATCATCGCTTTTCTGATCTTCGAACCGATGGGGCTATACGGGATATGGATTCGCGTGCGCAACTACTGGAAGGCATGGCCTTTCTCGTACTGAGGGTTCCGGGGCAACCCGGATGACATGGAGGAGGAACAGTGAGACGAATGAAAGGGTGGCGGATTCTGGCGCTCATCGCCGTGTTCGCCCTGGTGGTGGCTGCGTGCTCGCAGACGGAAGACACCACGACCACGACCGAGGCGGCTGAGCCGACCGCAACCACGGCGGCGCCGGAGCCGACCGACACGACGGCGGCGCCGGAGCCGACCGACACGACGATGGCCGAAGCCATGGTCACACTCGGAGCCGGCGTCACCGAGGAGCCCTGCCCCGGCGGCAACCCGGACCACGGCTGTATCTACCTCGGCGTGCTGACCGATGAGTCGGGCCCATTCGCAGGGGCTTCGGCGGGTCTGTACGGAGGACAGAGCCTTTTCTGGGCAACGGTCAATGCGGAAGGCGGCATCGGAGACGCATTTGATGTGGCAATTCCCGAGAGCCTGAAGAAGGACACCGGATATCAGCCCGAGAAGCTCGTCGCCGACTACAACACAATCGCCGAGGACGTCGCCGCGATCGCCCAGTCGCTGGGTACGCCGCAGACCGTTGCGGCATTGCCCGACTACGAGCGGGATAGCACCATTGCGGCTCCGATGTCGTGGTGGTCGGGTTGGGCGTTCGAAGACCTCGTCATCGAGTTCGGTACGGGCTACTGCTTCGAAGCGATGAACGCCATCGACTGGGCGGTGCAGGCCATTCCGGCTGCCGGCCGTACGTTTGAGACGATCGGCATCCTCGAGTTCCCGAGCGACTACGGCTTCGACTACGCGGCCGGCGTCAAGACCGCCGCCGAGGCCAACGGTCTGACGGTGAGCTGGGAGGAGACGGTCATTCCGGTGTCGGCGGGCGGTGACCCTGCCCAGACCGAAGCGGTGGCGAAGATCGTCGCAGATCCGGCCGACGTCATCATCCTGGTGACCGGTCCGTCCGAGACGGCGGCCATCGTCGGTGGCGCCGCCCAGCAGCTCGGCGCCAACGTGCCGATTTTCATCGGCGCAGCGCCGTCGTGGAACTCGGCTCTCCTTGCTTCGGCCGCCGCGCCGGCGTTCGAGCTGGGCATCTACTACCAGTCGTCGTTCGTCGGGGGCTGGGACTACGACTCGGTGGGCCATGAGAAGATGCGGACTGCCGTCACGGCGGCGGGCTTCCCGCCAAACGACTTCTTCATCTCCGGGTGGGTGTCGCAGTACGGTATCAAGGCCGCCCTCGAAGCCGCCTACGAGTCCGGCGACCTGACGCATGAAGGCATCAAGAACGCAGCCTTCGCGCTGACAGACGTCGACTACGAAGGCATGATGCCGTCCCGGTCGTTCGCCGGTGACCCCAACGACGTGTTCCCGCGGGAGGGCGTGGTCGGCGGATACTCGGCCGATGCGACCACCGGTATCGCCGTGCTGCAGGACTTCTTCGTTGGTCCGACCGCTGAGGCCTACGAGTTCACCGAGGCCTGCGCCGGGTAGCGAAGAACCGATTCATCAACGAGATACTCGGGGGCCGCGTACGCGGCCCCCGAGGCGCGTATGTGAGGTGTGCTCCCCGCTGTGTGGGGGCCGACCCGGTGGAGCCGGACTGAGCACCAGGTGTCCTCCCCGCGTGGCGGGGAGGACACTGTCAACCCCTGTACGCGACAGGCCATTTCGCGTATGGGTGCGGCATGCAGAAGCACACCAACCCCAAGACGGCTCGCGCTCGAGAGTTGCGGAAGTCCCCGACGTGGGCCGAACTCCGGCTCTGGGAGGCGCTACGGCGCCGCCGATTGGGTGCGAAGTTCCGGCGGCAGCATCCAGTCGGTCGGTTCTTCGCAGACTTCGCGTCCTTGACTCCTCGGCTGGTCGTCGAGGTGGACGGCGCGACCCATGATTTCGAGTCGCCGGGGCGGCGGTCGCAGCGTGACGCCTATCTACGAGCGAAGGGGTTCGCCGTGCTGCACTTCACCGATGAGGTGATTTACGAAGAACTGGAGGGCGTGGTGGTTGTGATCCGGCGGACGCTGGCCGACCCCGACTACCAGTGGATTCACGAACGCCATCCTTGGTAAGTGGGGACCCTTGTTTGCTCCTGGCCGGGGTCGCGATGTGCTACCGCTCGCCGGCCATCCGCCACAGCGCAGGAAGCAGCAATCCGGCGGCGGCGATCTTCAGCAGGTCGCCGATGACGAAGGGTGCGAATCCGGCGGAGAGCCCGGCGGCCAGGTCGACGTCGAGAACCTGCATCAGCCACGAGACGCCGAAGAGGTAGATGATCGTGTTGCCGGCCAGCATCGCCGGGATCGCCGTTGCGACCCTACGGTCCTGGCGGTGTTCGGCCAGGTAGCCGACGGCGGCGGCGGAAACGATGAACCCGGCGAGGTAGCCGGCGGTGGCGCCGGAGGCGTAGCTCCATCCGCCCTCCGCTCCCTGGAACACGGGGAAGCCCGCCAGACCCACCGCCACGTACACAGCCTGCGTAGCAGCGCCGAGGCGCCATCCGAGCACCGCTCCGCTCAACAGCACGGCGAAGGTCTGCCCGGTCAGCGGTACCGGCGTGAAGCCGAGCGGGATCCGGACCTGCGCGGCCAGTGCGGTGAGTGCGGCGAAGCCGACGACGAGAACGATCGCAGAGGCGCGCGTTCGTGGCAGGATGCGAGTCGACAGTACGGGGGCGTGGGCTTGCAAGAATGGCTCCTCTCGACCTGAGGGTATCGACTTGAAAAGCCGAATGTTGGTTACCGGCATCCTGATCGGTTTGCTCGCCGCCTGCAATCCGCAGTCGGAATCCACGACGACCACGTCGGTGGTTGCTCCGCCGGTGGTCACCACGACGTCGACCGTCCCTGCCGTGCGCACCGGTCCGGGCGTGGAGGACGGTCTGATCCGGGTCGGCGTACTGGTTCCGCGATCGGGCCCGCTCGCAGCATTCGGTGAGTCGGTCGTGCGCGGCCAGTCCGCCTACTGGCGATACGTCAACGATGTGCTGGGAGGAGTGGGCGGCGAGTACGAGGTGGAGGTCACATTCGTCGACCATGCGTACGACACCGACCTCGCGGCGGATGCACTCGACGCGCTCGCCGGTGATGTCCTCGGACTGGCCGGTGGATTGGGCTCGGCCGTCGACGAGGCCCTGGCCCCACTCCTCGAGGACCGCAACATGATGATGGTGGCCGGTTCGCTCAGCTCGGAATGGGTCGGGCACGTCGCGGTCGTCCCCAATCTCATGCTGCCAACGTATCGCGACCAGGTGGCTGCCGGCCTTGCATGGGCCGCCGGCCGGTCCATGGGGACGCGAACGGCGATCCTCTACCAGGAGGGCGCCTACGGAGACGATTGTGCCCGGGGCTACGACGGTGGTCTGGTCGAGGCGGGTCTCACCGACGTCGCCCGCGTGGCGCACGCCCCCGGAGCAACCGACTTCGCCGACGCCGCCGGCCGTCTCGGCGAGGCGGCACCGGATCTCGTCGTCGTGTGCACGACCCCGGACGCGCTCGTGCGGATCATCGCCACCGCCGGGTCTCTCGGTGTACAGCCGGTGTGGCTGCTTCCCGCCCAGTCGTTCGACGCCGGTGTCCCGATCTCGCTCGGCGGTGACGCCGGTGCGGAGGCAGGTCTGGCGCTGCTCGCCGACGCGCGCGTGGTCGGCGCCGGTCCCGGCCCGGGATCGCCTGCGTTCGAACTCATGGCAGACGTGTTGGGCGCCGGTGTGGAGACCGACTGGTACACGCAACTGGGGTACGCGCAGGCGGCGACGTTCCATCTCATTCTCGAAGAGGCGCTGCAGGCCGGGGACCTCTCCCGTGACGGTCTCCTGGCGGCGGTAGCCGGATTGGACGGGATCGACATGGGCCTCGACGGACCGCTGTCGTCCCTCACCGGTCCCGCTCCCGTCGATGCCGCTGCCGTCGGAGTCATCGATGCGGGCGCCCTGGAGGCACCGTTCGGCATCCCCGCATCCGAGCCGTACGTCGCCACCCCCTTCGCCTCCATCCCGTAGCGCGAGTCGTCACATCCTCAAGGACGGCCGGATGGCGACCGATGCTCCCGTATGCGTGCACGTGCCGCCGTTCTCATCACCATCCTGCTGTGTCTCTCGGTGCTGCCTGCCTCGGCTCAGGACGGCCCGGCCCTCCCGCAGCGCGCCGCCGTCGATGCCTTCACCCAGGCGCTCGGAGTCCACGTCGGCAGGGTGCAGATCGACGCCATCGGAGTCGACGAGGTGATTCGCCAGGGGGTCGATCTGTCCGTGATCGATCGCGGCGTCGCCCACTGGTCGGGTACGGCAGGCCCGGGATCTCCCGGCAACATGGTGCTGGCCGGCCATCGCACCACCAAGACGGCACCGTTTTTGGATCTCGATCGGCTACGGACCGGTGATGTGATCGAAGTCACCGGAGTCGACGGCCGCACGGCCCGGTACGAAGTGAGCGAAACGCTGATCGTGACGCCCGACGAGATGTGGATCGTCGACCAGACGGCCGAACCGACCCTGACCATGTTCGCCTGTCATCCCAAGGGATCGGCGTCCCACCGCATTGTGGTCCGCGCCGATCTCGTCGACCGACCGGTGGTGGACTTCCCCTAGCCGGCCGCCGACGGGCCGGGACGGCGCCCTCTCGTGACCGTCGAATCGGCTCCCTCCGTCATCCCGTTTGTTGGGGCCTGGCGGTACCATCCGCCGCATGGATCTCGAAGTCTTCACGGACGCCGCCGGGGACGGGCCGCCCGCTCCCGTCGTCGCTCGCCGCCCACGCTGGCCGTGGGTCGTCATCGGGATCTTCGTGCTGCTCATCGGTCTCACGGTGGCGGCCTGGAATGTGACGCTCCCGTACTTCGCCATGTCCCCGGGTCCGCTCTACGACGTGACCGACTTCGTGCAACTCGCGGACGACGAGGTGGTTCCCCCTGAAGGTGAGCTCTACATGCTGACCGTCGTGCTGCAAGAGGTGAACGTCTTCGAATACGCGCTGGCGGCCGTCGACCCGGCTGTGGACCTGGTCGAGCGCGAACGGATTCGCCCCCACGAGATCTCCAGAGAGGAACAGCGGGAGATCAACCTGCGATCGATGAACGAGTCCAAGACGACCGCCATCCTGGTCGCGCTCGAGAAGCTCGGGTACGACGTGACGTTGACCGGCGACGGAGTGCTCGTCTCTTCTCTGCTCGAAGGTGTGCCGGCGGCCGAGGTCCTACAGGAGGGTGACATCATCATCGCCGTTGACGGTGTCACCGTGATGCTCGCCCCGGACGGCGTCGCCGAGATCACCAGCCACGAGATCGGTGACATCATCACCCTGACCGTCCTGCGAGGCGAAGAGACCCTCGATGTGGATGTTCCCCTCATCCAACACACCGAATTCGAGGACCGGCCGATGGTCGGCTTCCTCGCGGAGACGGCCAATCCGCGCTTCGAGTTCCCGTTCGACATCGACATCGATTCGCAGAACATCGGCGGACCGTCCGCCGGACTGATGTACACCCTGGCCGTCATGGACGTCCTCAGCGAAGATGACCTGACCAAAGGGTGGCGGATCGCCGGAACCGGAACCATCAGCTCCGACGGGACCGTGGGGGCGATCGGAGGCATCCGCCAGAAGGTGGTCGCCGCCCAGGACGCCGGCGCCCAGTACATCTTCGTCCCGGTGTCGAACCTGGAAGCAGCTCGGTCGATCGTCGACGACGACGTCGAACTCATCGCCGTCGAGTCCCTGGACGAGGCGCTCGAGTTTCTGGACCAACTCCCACACGCGTAGGCCGGCAAACTCCAGGAATCCCACTACCGAGCGGGTATCGTTCGGGCAATGGCCGACCTCGTCTCTCCTGATCAGATTCGCAGTCGCTCCTTCCGGACGGCGTTCCGAGGCTTCGAGCAAGCGGAGGTCGCCGAGTTCCTGGACAGGATCGCCCGCACGATCGAGTTTCTCGATTCCGAGCGATCGCGGCTGACCGAGCTCGCCGGCGAACCGCGCGACGGAGACCTGCAGACCGAGTTCCAACGGGTGTCGGCCGAGGTCGCCGAGGTGCTCGAGGCGGCGCACCGTGCTGCCGAGGGCATGCGCGAACGGGCCGCTGCCGAGACGGCCGAATGGCGACGGTCGGCAGAGGACGACGCCCTCCGGCGCCGGCGCGAGGCGCAGTCGGATGCCGAGGCCCTGCGCGGCGACGCGTGGGCAGCATCGAAGGAACTTCTCGACCAATCGATGGCCGAGGCCAAGCGAGTGGCCGAGGAGGCACAACGCGACGCGCTGGCCGTGGTCGGTCACGCCGAGCGGGAATCGCACCGCACCCAGGCTGCTGCCCGGCGGGAGTCGGATGAGCAGGTTCGGGCGGCCAAGATGGAGGCGGAACGCCTGATCGTCGGTGCCCGGGCGCAACACGATGAGATCATCGAAGCGGCCAGGAAACAGGCCGAGGCAGCTCAGGAGAGGGCCAGGGCGCTCGAAGTACGCCGTGACGAACTGCTGGCGGAACTCGAGACCGTACGGTCCAAGATCCACGCCATGGAAACCGATATCGGTGAGCGCCGGAAAGCTTCTCCGCCCGAGAGCTCCCAGCCGGCGACGGTCCGGCTGATTCCGGCCGATCGGCCCGACGAGGAGCGGGAGGAAGGACCTCGCGCCAAAGGTAAGTGGAGCACCGATGAGGCGATCAGGATCATCCCGGCCAGGAAGCCCGAGATGGCCGATGAGCCGGTCGATGCTGCCTCGCTGGCGGACGAGGTCCGGCGTCTGCGAGATCAGGCGGCACTCGCCGACCTCGCCGGATCTCCGGTGACCGAAGAGGTCGATATCGAGGTCGTGGAAGATGCCTCGGGCGCGCTGTCGGGCCCCGAGCCCACGGAACCGGCGGCCGAGCCGAAGCCGATTACCGCCGAGCCGGCGGCCGACGATGAGAAGGCGCAGAGTCCGGTCGGACAGGAGACCCTCGCGGAAGCCGGGCCGGCGCCCGCCGAAACGCCGTCCCCGGCCGTCGATGCGAAGCCGTGGGCCCTCGACTCGCTCTTCGCCACGCTTCGCAGTGATTCGGAAGAGAAGGCACCGCCGGCGGCCGCACCCGAGTATCCGGTCGAATCGGAACCCGAACCGGAAGTCTCTGAGGAACCGGTCTCCGAACCGCCTGCCGGCCCCACCCCGGACGGGGCTGCCATCGCGGAACGCGATCGCGTGCTGCTGCCGATCGTGAACCGGGTGCTCAGGGGCGTCAAACGGCAACTGACCGAAGCGCAGAATCTGACCCTCGAGGACGTGCGAGTGAACGAGGCGTGGGACCCGGAATCGATCGACCTTGCCGAAGAGGTGAGAGGCGACCTGGTCGTGTTGGTCCAGGAGAGCTACGCCGCCGGGCATTCCGCTGCCGGTGAGATCCTCGGCAAGGATGTCGGCCGGGCGAAGCCGACCGGCGAAGATGTGCCCGACCGCTCCGGCGAGTTCGCCTCTGCCCTGTTCGACGCTCTCTCGCATGTTGCCGGACCGGCCGGAGAACAAGGTCCCAGGGCTCTGGCGGCGTCGCTGTCGCGGGTGTATCGCGCCTGGCGCACCGATGAGGCCGAACGGAGACTGAGAGGCTACGCGCTGCGGGCGTTTCATCGCGGCATGCTGGCCGGCGCCTCGGAATCCGGCGCCTCCAGGATCCAGTGGGTGCTGTCCGGGCGGGGATGCACGACCTGCAGGGCCGCTGCCGGGGTCGGCTCGGTTTCCATCGATTCCGACTTCCCGGGGATCGACGGAGTGCCGCCCGTGCACTCTGATTGTGGCTGCACGATCGTCCCGGGTTGACCCGTTCCCGGTGCTCGGTACCCGGTAGCCGGCGTCTCCCATAGAATGGCCCGCACATGATCAATCGAGAACCCACCGAATATGCTGCCGGGCCGCGCCGTCGCGGACTCGGGATCTTCATCGTCATCGTCGTCGTCGTCCTCCTGGCTCTGCGGACGCTCGCCACGTTCTGGACCGACTTCCTGTGGTTCAGTTCGCTGGACCTCGTCTCTGTCTGGTCGACTCGATTCTGGACGACCGCGGCCATCGTGGCGGTTGCCTCGGTCGTGGCGTTCGGCTTCCTCATGGGGAATCTGGTGCTTGCGGACCGGCTCTCTCCCCGGTTCCGGATCGTCGACCTCGGTGAAGATGAAGAGGTGGTCGAGCGGTTCAGCGAATGGATCGAACCCCGGATCAGGAGGGTCCGACTCATTCTGGCGGTGGTGTTCGGGGCGATGCTGGGCATCGGTACGGCAACGCTCCTCGATCAGGTGCTGGCGTTCTTCAACGCTTCTGATTTCGGTATCGAGGATCCCCAGTTCGGCATCGACGTCGGCTTCTACGTGTTCCGGCTGCCGTTCTGGCGTGAGCTCGTCGGTTGGTCGTTCCAGCTGGCGGTCGCCACGTTGATCCTGGTGGTGGCACTCCACTACCTGAACGGCGGTATCCGGCTCAGGCAGGGGCGTCCTCCGGAGATCGGCCCGGGTGTGCGTGCGCACATCTCGGTGCTGCTGGCGCTGCTCGCCGTCCTCAAGGCGGCGTCCTACCGGCTGGATTCGTACGAGCTGCTCAACTCGAGCCGCGCTGCCGACGAACTGGTCTTCGGCGCCGGCCATACCGACGTGTTCGCCAGGATTCCCGCCCTCAATCTGCTGATGCTGATCTCGCTGGCGGCGGCGGCCCTCCTGCTCTACAACCTCCGGCGGCGCGGCTGGATGTTGCCGGCGGTGGCGGTCGGCAGCTGGCTCGCCGTGTCGCTGGTGGTGGGGAACCTCATTCCTGCAGCGGTCCAGCGTTTCCAGGTCGACCCGAACGAGATCGAGCGGGAGCTGCCGTATGTCGGGCGGATGATCGAGTTCACCCGCGACGCCTTTGACCTGTCGGACGTCGAGGTGCGTCCCTTCGCGGCGACGCAGCAGATCGGTGCCGAGGCGATTGCCGCCAACCGTCCCACGATCGACAACCTGCGTCTGTGGGACCCGGCGGTGCTCGAATCCACGTACCGGCAGCTGCAGGAACTCCGCAACTTCTACAAGTTCGAGGATGTCGACATCGATCGCTACATGGTCGACGGTGAGTTGACGCAGGTGATGCTGTCGGCCCGTGAGCTCGACCTGACCGGCCTCGAAGTGTCGGGGTGGGTGAACGAGCACCTGGTCTTCACGCACGGGTTCGGGGCGGTGCTGAGCCCTGCCAATGCGGTGACCGTGGAAGGCCAGCCCGACTTCTTCGTGAAGGACATCCCGCCGCTCTCCGAGGTTCCCGGCCTCGAGATCACCCAGCCGCGGGTGTACTTCGGGGAGGGTCTGGAGTCCGGCAGCTTCGTGATCGTCGCCACCAACGAGAAGGAAGTCGACTTCCCTCTCGGCGCCGGTGAGAGCGCGGTGGAGTTCAACACGTACGACGGCGAGGGCGGCGTCCCGGTCGGCAACATCTTCCGGCGGGCGGCGTTCGCCCTGCGGTTCGGCGATTTCAACACGTTGATCGCCCAGCAGCCGACCAGTGAGAGCAAGGTCTTGATGATCCGCAACATCACCGAGCGGGCCACGACGGCGGCACCGTTCCTGATTCCGGATGCCGACCCCTACCTCGTGGTGCTCGACGGTGACCTGGTGTGGATGATCGACATGTACACGGTCACCAATCAGTACCCCTACTCGGAACCGACCAACACCGCCCGTCTGAGCACGTCGGCGCGGCTGCCTGTCGGTCTCAACTACGTTCGCAACTCGGTCAAGGCCGCCATCGATGCCTACGACGGGACCATGACCTACTACGTCGTGGATCCGACCGATCCGATGATCCAGACCTACCAGAAGATCTACCCCGATCTGTTCACGCCGTTCGAGGAGATGCCGCAGGCGCTCGTGGAGCACCTGCGCTATCCGGAAGACCTGTTCCGCATCCAGAGCGACGCTTACGCGCTGTACCACGTGACCGATCCCCGGGTGTTCATCAACAACGGTGACCCGTGGGCGATCGCCCGGGATCCGTCGACGACGGTGAACGAACCGATCCGTTTCGAGGCGGCGTATCGCAATGCCGACGGCAACCTGTTCAAGCCGATGCTGCCGTACTACCTGTTGATGCGCCTTCCGGACGAGGACGACCTGTCGTTCATCATCATGCAGCCGTTCACTCCTTCGAACCGTCCGAACATGTCGTCGTTCCTGGTCGCCAAGTCGGACCCGGAGAACTACGGGCAGTTGATCGACTTCGAACTTCCGCGTGATCGCCTGGTGGACGGTCCCGGTCAGGTCGGCGTGCGCATCAATCAGGATCCGGAGATCTCCCCTGAGTTCACACTGCTCGGCCAGGAAGGCTCCGAGGTGATCCAGGGCAGCATGCTGGTGGTACCGATCGAGGACTCGGTGCTCTACGTCCAGCCCATCTACCTGCAGGGCGAGGACAGCGGATCGGCGCTACCCGAGTTCAAGAGGGTCGTGGTCGTCTTCGACGACCGGATCGTGATGCGGGACACCCTCGACGAGGCGATGGCGGCGGTGTTCGAAGGGTACGAGCCTCCCGACCGCGATGGACCCACCCCCACCACGGTGCCCGGCGATGGGGGAGAGGTCCCGAGCGACGTCGCCGATCTGTTGGAGCGAGCGGAGGCTGCCTTCAACGAAGCGCAGGCGGCGCTGTCGAGCGGTGATCTCGGGGCGTATCAGGAGAAGATCGACGAGGCCCAGGATCTGATCTCACAGGCGATCGACCTGCTCAACAACGGCGGCTGAATCCTCCCGTTCTTGCGTACCGGGGTCGCCCGACCGGGGAACCCACGTACGCAAGAACGAGGTAGGGCGGCTTTGCGGTCGGTCGAGACCTGCCGTACACTTAACGCACAACACGACGCGGGGTGGAGCAGTCTGGTAGCTCGTCGGGCTCATAACCCGAAGGTCGGAGGTTCAAATCCTCCCCCCGCTACTGCAGGAAAGGTCGGACCTTCGGTCCGGCCTTCTCTGTTTCTGGATCCACCGATCTGCTGGCGTTGCGGGACGCCGAAGGAAACGGCGTTGCCGGGCTCGCTTGTCCTGCCGTTCGACTGCGCTTGTGCAAGACTCGTCGAGATGAGACCGTCGATGGAATCGCTGTGATCCCCGACACCGACCTCGCTCGCGTGCGGCGGTGGATCGACGCGCAGAACGAAGCAGTTCCAGAGAATGTGCGGGACCAGCTCCGGTACGAATTGGAGGTGTCGGACCGATCGCTGACCGTCATCGAGTGCCGGCCGCCGTGGCGAGAAGACATGGGGCCGGAATGGACGCGGCTTCCGGTCGCGCGTCTCCGCTACACGAAGGTCCGCAACGAATGGTCGCTCTACTGGAGCGACCGGAACAGCCGGTTCCATCTGTACGACCTGGTCCGGCCGACGCGTCATATCGCTCGACTCCTAGCGGAGATCGACCGTGACCCAACCGCCATCTTCTGGGGCTGACCTGGATCCCACCGGTAGGATTCCGGTGACCTGATCGAGAAGGATCCCGGATGCGACGTTTGGGCGTTTTGATTCTGGTGATGCTCGTGGCGACGGCCTGTGCAGCCGGGCCGACTTCCACGGACCCGACGGAACCGGCGACGACCTCGCAGGCAACGAGCACCTCGTCCGTAGCGTCCACCGCTCAGTCTCCAGACGATGAACAGGTTCTCATCGAAGCCGCCATCGATGCCTGGTTCAACGCAGTGCGGAACGGCGACATCGAGGCTGCCTGGAATCTGATGTCGGCGCGCTCCCAACGCTCGCTGGGTTCGATCGAGATGCTGGAGTCGATTTCCACGGAATTGGCGGAAGGTTGGGCCGAGTGGGCGGTCGCCGAGAACCGATCGGTCACCGTCGTCGATCGTGTCTCCGAGGGCGAGGTGTCCGTCATCTCCGTGCGACTGGCCGGCACGGTGACGAGGGAGGGGATGACCGAAGACGCCGAGTCGGTCATGCGGATCGTCGATGCGGACGGCGGCTATCTCGTCTCACCGTTCGAGGAGTTCGGCAACGTCGCCAGACAGGTCAACGCAGACCCCGCCGACGTCGACATGCCACCGGTGCCCGCTGCGTCGGGAACCGGGCGCCGGATCGTGTACGCCAACGCCGCCCAGCGGGTCTGGCTCGTCGACGAGGACGAACAGGTGGTCGACACGTACCTGGTGTCCGGCAAGGAAGGCGTTCCCGCCCCCGGCACCTACGACGTGTATTCGAAATCCGAACTCGCCTACGCCGGTCACGATGACATCACCATGCGGTACATGGTCAGGTTCACCAAGAGCCCCACGTCGGATCTGGCGATCGGGTTCCACTCGATTCCGTACTTCGGGAATGGGGAACCGATGCAGACGGAGGAGCAACTCGGCGAGTACCACAGCGCCGGTTGTGTGCGGCAGAGCCTCGGCCACGCCGCCGCGCTCTACGAGTGGGCGCCGGAGGGAACAGTGGTGGTGGTCCTGCCGTAGGACGGCGGCGCCCCGGTATCGTGCGTCGGATGATCGCTGCGATCTTCCCGACCCGCCTGGGTAGGAGTTTCCGGTGGCTCGTTGCCTCCTCGTGGGTGAGCAACCTCGGTGACGGCATTGCGCTCGCCGCCGGACCGCTGCTTGTCGCGTCGCTCACCGATGATGCCTTCCTGGTCGCTCTGGCCGCCACGTTGCAGTGGCTTCCGCCACTGCTGTTCGGCCTGTTCGCAGGCGCCGTCACCGACCGGGTCGACCGGCGCGGTCTGATCGTTGCCGTGAACCTCGTCCGGACTGCAGTGCTGGCCGTCCTGGCAGTGACGATCGTGGCCGGGAACGTGACGACCGGAGTTGCGCTGGGGACGCTCTTCCTGCTCGGCACCGCCGAGGTGTTCGCCGACAACACCTCGTCGACGCTGCTACCGATGCTGGTAGCCCGCGGGGACCTCGCCGTCGGCAACGCCCGGCTCCAGGCCGGCTTCGTGACGCTCAACCAGCTGGCGGGCCCGCCGCTGGGCGCCGCCCTCTTCGCGGTCGGCTCGGCACTGCCGTTCACCACTCAGGCGGCGCTCGTTGCTCTGGGGGCCGGGTTGGTCTCGCGGGTCGTCCTCCCACCGCACGGGAGCGCTTCAACCAAACGCCGTCGCCTCCGGCAGGAGATCGCCGAGGGAGTGAGTTGGACACGTCACCATCCGGCGATCCGCACTCTCGTACTGACCGTCTTCACGTTCAACATCACGTTCGGCGCAGCGTGGGCGGTGCTCGTGCTCTACGCCACGCAGCATCTCGGGCTGGGCGAGGTCGGGTTCGGCCTCATCACCACGGTGATCGCGGCCGGCGGACTGCTCGGCACTTTCGGGTACGGGTGGATCACGAGGCGAATGAGCCTGGGCAACATCATGCGGGTCGGACTCATCATCGAGACGCTCGTCCACCTGGGGCTGGCGACGACCACCAGCCCGGGTGTGGCGATGCCGATCTTCTTCGCCTTCGGCGTCCACGCCTTCGTGTGGGGAACGACCTCCACGACCATCCGGCAACGGGCCGTTCCCACCCACCTTCAGGGCCGGGTCGCCTCGGTGAACATGGTCGGTGTGACAGGCGGCCTCGTCATCGGGTCGCTGATCGGCGGTGCCATCGCACAACGATGGGGCATCACAGCACCGTTCTGGTTTGCCTTCGTCGGCTCGGCGATCTTCGTCGTGCTCATCTGGCATGAGCTCCGCCACATCGCCCACGACGACGAAGGGATGTGACGCGGCCGAAGTCCTTCAACTTCCCAGGACCGAGCTCACCAGGTCGCGCGCAGCCGCCTGAACTTCGGCCAGGTGTTCCGGCCCCCGGAAGCTCTCGGCGTAGATCTTGTACACGTCCTCGGTCCCGGAAGGGCGGGCGGCGAACCAGGCGCTCTCGGTGGCGACCTTCAGGCCACCGATGGCCGTATCGTTGCCGGGGGCCTTGGTGAGCACCGACGTGATCGGCTCTCCGGCCAGTTCTGAGGCGGTGACCCGGTCGGGAGAGAGCTTCGCCAGGACGGCCTTCTCTTCGCGGTCCGCCGGGGCATCGACCCGGGCATATGCCGGGTCTC
>JABAHS010000013.1_pt4 | contig 15479 bp, 13 predicted proteins | sample 7062111 | NCBI WGS metagenome assembly JABAHS01 (sample SAMN14534600, study PRJNA622989) | marine sediment metagenome | biome: marine biome [ENVO:00000428]; feature: marine pelagic biome [ENVO:01000023]; material: deep marine sediment [ENVO:00002113]; isolation source: pool of 4 deep marine... | reverse complement strand
TTGCGTAGGTGCACCAGGCGCGCCTGCTCTTGCGGGTAACCCGGCTGCACCCAGGCAATGTGCAGCAACGGTCGGAACGCGCTCGAGGCATCGAGCCGTTTCCAGGCCTCGGCCAGCCGGTAGTCCTCCTCGGGCAGCAGCTGAAAGGCCTGCGGCAGGCCCGTGGGCTCTGCCGCGGCCATCGGCGNNCCTTCGGCGGCCGCGGCGGGTGCCTGGCCGGCAAGCTGCTGCGGCGACAAGCCGTCGCGCGTCAGCTCGAGCGCATCGGCGAGGGCCGGGATTCCGGGCTCCATCGGCCATGCCTCGGCATTGCGCCCGACTTCGCTGCTGCGCTCGAAGACGATGATCTCGACGGCGTACCAGGTGAGCTCCTCCTGCTCGGCGCCGGACGCGGGCGGCAGCGCAGCACAGAGCGCCACCAGTGCCGTCAGCGGGGTGCGAAGCCACCGAATCATGGGGCTCATTCTACACGTGCCGGTCATGCGGCATCACGCAGGCTGAGCGCATCGAGCAGATGGTCGAGCGCGTCGATGCGTGCGCCACCGGTCTCGAGCTGCATGGAGAAGCGCAGCCTGTCGGTGCCGTCGAACTTGTAGGTGGTCGGCTCTTTCTGTATCAGTCGCACGATACTCGCGGGGTCTACCTGGGGCTTGGCGGCGAACACAATGCGCCCGCCGTCTCGGCCGACGTCGATCTTTCGGATGCCGAGCGGCGTCGCCTTCAGCTTGAGCTCGGTAATGTCGAATAGATTACGAACGGCTTCCGGCAGTAATCCGAACCGGTCGATCATCTCGACCTTGAGCTCGTGGAGCTCGTCGCTGTTGCGGGCACTGGCGATGCGCTTGTACATGATGAGGCGCGCGTGCACGTCGGGCAGGTAGTCCTCTGGAATGAGGGCGGGGACGCGCAGGTCGATCTCAGCGCCGTGATCGAGCGCGCGGTCGAGCTCCGGGGTGCGTCCGGCCTTGAGCGCTTCGACGGCGCGCTCGAGCAGCCGCGTGTACAGGGAGTAGCCGATCTCTTGAATCTGTCCGCTCTGCTCCTCGCCGAGGATCTCGCCGGCGCCGCGAATCTCCAGGTCGTGCGTCGCGAGGCTGAAACCGATACCCAGATCCTCGAGTGACTCGATGGCCTCCAGTCGCTTGACCGCGTCGGCGGTCATGGCGCGCTGCTGCGGCACGATGAGGTAGGCGTAGGCGCGGTGGTGGGAGCGGCCGACCCGGCCCCGAAGCTGGTGGAGCTGGGCGAGGCCGAAGTGATCCGCCCGGTTGATGATGATCGTATTGGCGCTCGGCACGTCGATACCCGTTTCGATGATGGTCGTGCAGACGAGCACGTTGAATCTTCGGTGATAGAAATCGAGCATCGTGCGCTCGAGCTCCCTTTCGCGCATCTGGCCGTGAGCGATACGCAGGTCCACTTCGGGCACCAGCTCACGAAGCTCCCGCGCCATGCGATCGATGGTTTCGACCTTGTTGTGGACGAAATACACCTGTCCGCCGCGATGTATTTCGCGCAGGAACGCTTCTCGGATGAGCGCGTTGTCCCACTGGCGTACGAAGGTCTTGATGGAAAGACGCCGCTCCGGCGGCGTCGCGATCAACGACAGGTCCCGCAGCCCGGACAGCGCAAGGTTGAGCGTGCGCGGAATGGGCGTTGCCGTCAGGGTCAGCACGTCGGCCTGAGCCCTGAGGGATTTCAAGCGTTCTTTCTGTCGCACACCGAATCGATGCTCCTCGTCGACGATGACCAGTCCGAGTCGCTTGAAACGGATCTCGGGCTGCAGCAGGCGGTGGGTGCCGATGACGATATCGATTTTACCGGCAGCGAGATCCTCGACGACCGCATCGCGGTCTTTTCGTGAGCGGAAGCGCGACAGTTGCTCCACCCGCACCGGCCAGTCGGCGAAACGATCGGAGAAAGTCTGATGATGCTGTTGCGCGAGCAGCGTGGTGGGCACGAGGATGGCGACCTGCCAGCCGTCCTCAACGGCCACGAACGCGGCGCGCATGGCAACCTCGGTCTTGCCGAAGCCCACGTCCCCGCACACCAGCCGATCCATGGGCCTGTCCGACGCCATATCGTCCAGCACTGCATCGATGGTGGCCTGCTGATCGGGCGTCTCCTCGAAACGGAAGCCCTGAACGAAGCTTCTGAGCTCGCTCTGGTGCAAATCGAAGCAATGGCCGGGGCGGGCCGCGCGGCGAGCTTGAATATCGAGAAGCTCGGCGGCCACGTCGAATGCCTTTCTGGCGGCCTTCTTGCGCGCCTTCTGCCACTGGGGGCTGCCGAGCTTGTGCAGCGGTGCGTGGTCGGCGTCGGCTCCGGTATAGCGCGAAACCAGATGCAGCGAGGACACCGGCACATAGAGCTTGTCGCCGTCGGCGTACTCGATACAGAGAAATTCTCCGCTCATGTGCTCGGTGCTGACGGTCTGCAGTCCGCGATAGCGCCCGACGCCATGGCTCTCGTGCACCACCGGCGCGCCGAGGTTGAGCTCGGAAAGGTCGCGCACGATGCTCTCCGCGTCGCGGCCGCCCGTGCGTCGTCGGCGCCGCTGCACGACCCGCTCTCCGAAGAGCTGCGGCTCGCTGACAATGGCGATGGCGGGCTCGAGCAGGACGGCGCCCTCTTCGAGCGGCGCAACGGTCAGCCCCAGGCGCGCTTCGTCGGCGAGGAAGTCCCGCCAGCTGTGGTAAGGGGACACCTCGACTCCGTGGGTCGTCAGGGTGTCGTGCAGCGCTTCGCGGCGCCCCGGGGTCTCGGCTACGAACAGCACCCGACCCGGAAACCTTTCGAGGAAGTCCTTGAGCACGGCCAGCGGCCTTTCGGCGCGTGCGTCGACGGGGAGTGCCGTGGGCACGCGAGTGGCAAAGCGATCGCAAGACTCGTCGGCATCGAATCTACCGATACGGATCTGCGCATAGCGCTCGAGACCGGCGCACACGGTATCCACTGGCATGAACACCTCGGCGGGCGGCAACAGCGGGCGCTCGCGATCGTGGCGCCGCTGCTCGTAGCGCTCACCGATCTCCTCCCAGAAGTGCGTCGCTGCGTCGTGCGTGTCCTCGAGCGTCACCACCAGCGTATCGTCGCGCAGGTAGTCGAAGAGCGTCGCGGTCGTCTCGAAAAACAGCCCCAGGTAGTACTCGATGCCGGCAGGGGCGAGATTCTGACTCACATCCCGATAAACCGGGCAGGCCGTCGGATCGCCCTCGAAGTGGATACGCCACTGGCTGCGGAACAGGGCGATGCTCTCCGGCGTCAAAGGAAACTCGCGGGCCGGGAGCAGGCGGATCTCGTCGACGGTTTCGACCGAGCGCTGGGTCTCGGCATTGAAAGTGCGGATGCTGTCGATTTCGTCGTCGAGAAGATCGATTCGCAGGGGGAATGGGCTGCCCATCGGAAAGAGATCCATAAGCGAGCCACGAACCGCGAACTCTCCGTGCTCCATCACCTGGCTGACGTACCGGTAGCCGGCGAGCTCGAGCCGGCCGCGCATCTCGGTCAGATCGAGCCTGTCGCCCCTGCCGAGGAGCAGGCAGTTGGCGTCCAGATAGGTGCGCGGGGCGATACGCACCATGAGCGTGGTGATCGGTACGATGAGCACGCCGCATTCCAGTGTCGAGAGGCGGCTGAGCGTGGCAAGACGCTCGGAGACAATGTCCTGGTGCGGCGAGAAAGTGTCGTACGGAAGGGTTTCCCAGTCCGGAAAATTCACGATCGGCGTCTGCTCCACGGCTGCTCCGAGAAAGAATCGGATCTCCTCCTCGAGGCGCTGTGCGCAGGCTGCGTCGGGCGTCACCACCATCAAAGGGCCGGCGTGGTTGCGCGCGGCCCCGGCGATGGCAAGTCCGCGACTGCTGCCGTAAAGCGACGTCCAGCGTCGGCACGCGCCCGCCGCCGGCGGCAGCCGGGGGTCGAGGACGCTCAGGTTTTCGTGCTCGGACACTGGGGTGATGGGCTTCTGCTGGGCGGCAGCGTCGCCCGCTCATCGTCGCGGGCGGCGCAGACGCGCGCGAAATTCTACCGGTCCGCCTGACGGCGCGAAAGCGTGCCCCAGGATGCCACACGCCGGTGGTGCAACTGTGACTGGCTTCTCAGACGCCGCACGCGGGGCCAGGAACCTCCCCGGCGCGGCGCCTGTCCCATGTTAAGGTATCGCCGTCGACTGCTTGCGCGGGTGCAATATGGCTGCCATGGGAATTCTCGAGCCACCGGGGCGCGCTGTGATGATTATGGCCGCGCTGCTCGGCGCCTGGTTGCTGCCGGGACCGCGGGCCGAAGCCGGCCAGATCGAGTCCTCGGCCTATTTCCATCTGCGCAGGGGCATGTCCGAGAGCGAGGTGCTGGTGCGCGCGGGGGCACCCGACCTGGTGACGTCGCCGGGCCTCGAGGCGGTGGAAGTCAAGCGCGGCATGGTCGATCGCGGGGTCGACGGCGAGATGAGCTTCGACACCTTTCGCCGCACGCGCATCCCGACTATCGCCCGGTGGCACTACGTTCCCGGTCCCGAGGAGACCGACCCGTTCATCACCATCATCACGTTCCGCGGCGGTGAAATCTGGGAGATCGAGCGCACCAAGGTGTTTTCACGCCATCGCTCCGAGGTCAGCGCTTCGCCGTCGCAGCGACAGATCAGCGACGCCGAGATCCGCCGCGAGCGTGCCGACAACACCCTGAAAGCGGCCGAGGCGTACGCGGCCACCCGCGCGCGGCTCAAGGAACAGGCGGGGCAGGCGGGCGAGCAGGCGGGCGACGATTCAACGACGGGCCGGAGCAAGACCATCTACAGGAGCGTGCAACCGGACGGCAGCACCTATTTCGGCGACGCCCCCCCGGGGGAATCCTCGAGGGTCATCGCCGTCGACTGAATGAAGGGCTCCTCGACTTGCTCGATGTGAGTGGCAGGCAGGAATCGAGCGGCGAGGCGGGCAGCGCCTCGGGGCCGTTCAAACGTCGAACCGCGCCCGCGATCCTCAGCGCAACACCGCGTCCGGGCCGTGACGCCTGAACATCTCGCCGAAATACGTCCTGTAATACGCGACAGCGCTCGCCCCGTTGGCCGACACGTCGAATATCCGCCAGCCGCGCTCGTTCCAGTAGAAGCGAAAGCTGAGGCGGGCCAGCACGCCGTCGGAGCCCACCACGCGTGCCGGAACCGTCGCCTGGCTGCCATCGGCGGTGGCACGCGCCGGGTACACGTCGACCCGCGGCAGCGGCCGGGTGAAGGTGCCGAGATTCCTCGCCAGCGCCGACAGGAAAAGGTTCTTGAGCACCTCGGTCATACGCGCCTGCTCGGGAGGGGTCAACCGGCGATGCATGGGTCCCGCGGCCCAGCGGGCCATGTACGTGAAGTCGAAATGCGGCGCGATCTCGCGATCGAGGAATCCGCGGATGACATCGGGTGAGGGGTTCTGGACGCCCATGAGAAACCCGCTCAAGCGATCGATGCCGCTTCTGACGACTTGATCGGGGGTTGTCGGCGCAGCTGCGTAGCCGGGTGTGAACAGAGGGTCGGGCTGACCATAGCCGGATTGCGCTGCCAGCTGGCTCGACACGAGCAGCAGGACGCCAGCGAGCACGGTTCTCATCGATTTTTTCCCCCTCACACGCATTCAAGGGGGCCGCTACCCCCTTGAATGAATCCTCGGCGCTTTGCTGATACGGCCGTCAGCGCTATTCGACGTCGTCGGTTACCGCTTCGTTTTCGAAGTCGAACGACAGCTTGTCGTCGGTGACGCCGATGCGAACGCGCCCGCCTCCCTCGAGCCGCCCGAACAGCAGCTCCTCTGCGAGCGGCCGCTTGATGTTCTCCTGGATCACCCGCGCCATGGGTCGCGCGCCCATGAGCTTGTCAAAGCCGTGCTCGGCGAGCCATGCGCGCGCGTTCTCGTCGACCTCGATCGAGACCCGCTTCTCTTCGAGCTGAGTCTCCAGCTCGATGATGAACTTGTCGACCACGTGGCCGATGGTCTTCTCGTCCAGTGGTCCGAACTGGACAATGGCGTCGAGGCGGTTACGGAACTCCGGCGTAAACATCTTCTTGATGACTTCGCCGCTGTCTCCGCTGTGATCCTGCTCCTTGAAGCCGATGGACGGCCGGCTCATCTGATCGGCGCCCGCGTTGGTGGTCATCACCAGGACTACGTTTCTGAAGTCTGCCTTGCGGCCGTTGTTGTCGGTCAGAGTGCCGTGGTCCATGACCTGCAGAAGCAGATTGAACACGTCCGGGTGCGCTTTCTCGACCTCGTCGAGCAGCAGCACCGCGTGGGGATGCTTGGAAATGGCCTCCGTGAGCAGTCCGCCCTGGTCGAAACCGACGTATCCCGGCGGCGCGCCGATGAGCCGCGACACCGTGTGGCGTTCCATGTACTCGGACATGTCGAATCGAATCAGCTCGATGCCCATGATCCGGGCAAGCTGCACCGTGACCTCGGTCTTTCCGACACCGGTCGGTCCGGAGAACAGGAACGAGCCGATGGGCTTCTTGCCTTCGCGCAGCCCCGAGCGTGCCATCTTGATAGCGGCCGAGAGGGTGTCGATGGCTTCGTCCTGGCCGTAAACCACCATCTTGAGGTCGCGGTCGAGATTGCGCAGCACGTCCTTGTCCGAGGTGGAGACGGTCTTCGGCGGGATGCGCGCCATCTTTGACACGACCTCCTCGATGTCCGCTACGCTCACGACCTTGCGCCGTTTCGATGCCGGCAAAAGCTTGTGGCGCGCGCCGGCCTCGTCGATGACGTCGATGGCCTTATCCGGCAGAAAGCGCTCGTTGATGTATCGGTCGGAAAGCTCCGCGGCGGTACGCACGGCCTGGCGGGAGTACTTGACCGCGTGGTGCTCCTCGAATCGGGACTTGAGGCCGTTCAAAATCTTGATGGTCTCTTCCACCGACGGCTCGGTCACGTCGATCTTCTGGAATCTGCGCGACAGCGCACGGTCCTTCTCGAAGACGCCGCGGTATTCCTGATAGGTTGTCGAGCCGATGCAGCGAAGGTCNNGCACCGATGATAGTGTGGATCTCGTCGATGAAAAGTATCGCACCCGGTTCCTTGTTCAGTTGCCCGAGCACGCCCTTGAGTCTTTTCTCGAAGTCGCCGCGGTATTTGGTGCCGGCGAGCAGGGCGCCCAGGTCGAGCGCGTAGATGGTGCTGTTCTCGAGCACGTCGGGAACGTCGCCGTCCACGATCATCTTGGCGAGTCCCTCGGCAATCGCCGTTTTTCCGACGCCGGCCTCTCCGACGTAGAGCGGGTTGTTCTTACGACGACGGCAAAGGATCTGAACCGTTCGCTGCACCTCGTTGCGCCGACCGATAAGCGGATCGATCTTGCCGAGCAGTGCCTGCTGGTTGAGGTTCACGGCATAGGCTTCAAGGGGCGACTTGCCGGAGGCTTCCGAGGGCTTGTCGTCGTCGCTGCTGGGCGCGAAGGCGTCGCCTTCCTCGTTGTCGTGCACCTTCGATATGCCATGAGAGATGTAGTTGACGACATCGAGCCGGGTGATGTTCTGGCGGTTCAGAAAATAGACTGCCTGGGACTCGCGCTCTCCGAATATCGCCACCAGCACGTTGGCGCCCGTGACCTCTTTCTTGCCGGAGGACTGTACGTGAAAGACCGCGCGCTGAAGCACCCTCTGGAAGCCAAGGGTGGGCTGCGTCTCACGCTCGTCCTTGGCCGGCAGCATCGGTGTGCTGTCGTCGAGATAGTTCGCCAGCTCCTGCTTGAGCTTGTCGATTTCGGCGCCGCACGCGCGCAGAACCTTGCTCGCGGTCGGGTTGTCCAGCAGCGCAAGCAATAAATGTTCGACTGTCATGAACTCGTGGCGCTTCTCGCGCGCGTCGCGAAAAGCAGAGTTCAATGTCGATTCCAGCTCTTTACTCAGCATGCGTGGGGCTCGCTTTAGTGCCTTTTCCTAGGCAAATTCCATCGTGCAAAGCAATGGATGGTTGTTTTCTCTCGAGTAGTCGTTGACTTGTGAAACCTTTGTCTCGGCAATTTCCCGCGAATACACGCCGCACACGCCACTACCCTGGGTGTGAACCTGTAACATCACGCGTATGGCTTTCTCTCTGTCCATGCCGAAGAAATACTCTAAAACATGTACCACGAACTCCATCGGCGTGTAGTCGTCGTTCAAGAGCATCACTTTGTAAAGCGGCGGCCGTTTTAGCTTCGGCTTTGCTTCTTGAACTGTCAGGCCACCGTCATCGTTGCCATGCGGCTCGTCAGCCATAAAAAGATTCTAGCTTATCTCTTGGGCCCTTCCAGACGGCGCCATACGGTACCGTGACGACGGTCGCGTCGATTTCACGGGCCGGTTAACGGGATCACATTCGACCTGTCGCGCCCGCTAAGGGAGAGCCCGACGGGCCGGAGTCCTCGGCCGGCGCACCACCGGGGGCGCTCCCCCCCCGGTCACCGGCACGCCACCACTATACCACTGGTTGTGGGACTCCGGGCCCTGCCTGGGCTCTCTCGGCCCCGCGCGCGCCCATCAGGTCGATGAAGCGCTTGGCCGCGGGGGAGAGGAACTTTCCGCGACGCAGCACGACCCCGTAGGAGCGACTCGGGAAGTACCTTCCCAGGGGCCGGACGCTCAGGCGGTCGTTGACGGTGAGACAGATGGCCGAGACGATGGACACGCCCAGGCCCTGCTCGACGTATTTCTTGATCACTTCCCAGCCGCCGGCCTCGAGGGTCACCTTGTAGTCGAGGTTGTGCTGTCGGAATACCAGATCGACGAGTCCCCAGGTGCTCAGGTGCCGGGGCGGCAGGATCAGGCCGTGGGGGCTGATGTCCTCCAGGTCCGGCTCCGGTTTCTCCGCCAGCGGATGGTCACGGGGTGTTATCAGCACCGTGTCGTAGTCGTAGATGGGCTCGTAGGAGATGTCGTCGGGAACCTCCAGCATCGAGCCGACGGCGAAATCCACCTCGTCGGCGCGCAGCTGGGCGAGCCCGTCGCGGCCGGTGACGTTGTGCAGACGCAGGCGGATCCCCGGATGCTGGCGGGCGAAGTCGGCCATCAGCTCCGGCAGTATATAGAGGATGGTGGATTCGCCCGCGGCGATGTTGAGCTCTCCCGAGTCCAGGTCGCCGCGGCGCTCCGCGAAGGCATCCGGCAGGTGGTCGATGCCGTCCACCAGCGGCAGGGCCAGCTCGTAGAGCACCTGGCCCTCCGGGGTCAGCGCGATGCGCGGGCCCTTGCGCTCGAACAGGGTGATATCGAGCTCCTGCTCGAGGGCGCGCACCTGCAGTGACACCGAGGGCTGACTCAAAAACAGGCGCTCGGCGGCCTTGGAGATGCTCTGGCTCTGGGCCGCGTGGCAGAAGGCGCGCAGCTGCTTGAGGCGGTTCTGCTTGTAGTAGAAGCGGCGCGAGCGCGTGGCCATGGCGGGCATTCCGGGCTGCTGAAGGACAAACATTAATCTAAGCAATAATAATCGCTGAGACAATTGGATTTTTTGGATACTGGGCGGCCGCAGGCGGCGCCGCGGCAGGTGGTCCGGGGCCGCCCGGCCGGGAATGGCCCGGGTGGGCTAGGCGAGCAGCTTCTCGAGAATGCGCTCGTAGATGCGTGACAGGATCTCGAGATCGTCGACGCCCACGTGCTCGTCGATCTTGTGGATGCTGGCGTTGACGGGGCCGAGCTCGACGACCTGGGCGCCGGTTTTGGCGATGAAGCGTCCGTCGGAGGTGCCGCCGCCGGTCGAGGGCGTGGCGTCGACGCCGCCGATCTCGCGCACCGCCCCGCGGGTGGCGTCGAGCAGCGCCCCCGGTCGGGTCAGAAACGGCTCTCCCGAATGCCGCCACGTGAGCGTGAAATCGAGGCCGTGGTCGGTGAGCACGCGCTCGACCCGATCGCGCAGCGCCTCGGCGCTGAGCGCGGCCGAGTAGCGGAAGTTGAACATCGCCTCCAGCTGGCCGGGGATGACATTGTCGGCGCCGGTGCCGGCGTTTACGTTGGAGATCTGAAAGGAGGTGGGCGGAAAGTCCTCGTTGCCCGTATCCCAGACCTCCGCGTCCAGTGCCGCGAAGGCACGCGCGAATGCGTGGATCGGATTGACCGTCCCCTCGGCGTAGGCCACGTGTCCCTGGGTGCCCGCGACGACGACGTGTCCGTTGAGGGAGCCGCGCCGGCCATTGCGCACGCAATCCCCGAGCCGCTCCTGGCTCGATGGCTCGCCCACCAGGCACCAGTCGATGCGCTCACCACGACGCTCGAGCACCTCGAGCACCCGCACCGTGCCGTCGACGGCGGGTCCCTCCTCGTCGCTGGTGATGAGCAGACCGAGCGCGCCCCGGCGCACCGGGTGGGCGGCGCAAAAGCGCTCGCAGGCGGTGATGAAGGCGGCGATGCTGCCTTTCATATCGGCGGCGCCGCGGCCGAAGAGGTATCCGTCGCGCACGCCCGGCTCGAACGGCGGCGAAGACCAGCGATGCACCGGCCCCGTCGGCACCACGTCGGTGTGACCCGCGAACACGAACAGCGGGCCGTCAGCGGCGTCGCGTGCCCACAGGTTACTGACCTCGCCGAAGGGCAGCGACTCACAGGCCAGCCCCAGCGGCTCGATGCGCGCACGAATCAGATCCTGGCAGCCCGCGTCGTCGGGCGTGACCGACGCGCGCGCGATCAGGTCCATGGCCAGCTCGAGCGTGGGGGTCACGGAGAGATCGGGCGCATCAACCCTGTTCCTCGCCGTCCTGCTCGGGAATCATGTAACGGACCAGGTAGAGAACCTGCGCGAAAACGAAGGCGAACATCAGAGCCGTGAGGCCGAACAGCTTGAAGTTCACCCAGGTGTCGGTGCTGAAGTTGTAGACCACGAATAGATTGAGGGCGCCGATGGACAGAAAGAACAGCACCCAGGACAGGTTGAGCGCCGTCCAGACGGAGGCGGGCGGCTCGAATTTGGAATCGAAGAAACGCTGCACCAGCGTCTTGCTGCCGACGAAATGGCTGCCGAGAAAGGCCACGGCCAGAAGCCAGAAAAAAACCGTCGCTTTCCACTTTATATAGATTTCGTCCTGCAGCAGAAGCGTTACGCCGCCCATGCTGACCAGCAGCGCAAGGGTGATCAGATGGACCTTCTCCACCCGTCGCTGGCGCCACCAGGTAACGCTTACCTGCACGCCGGTGGCGACGATGATCACCGCGGTCGCGGCGAGGATGCCCTGCTTCGGATCCGGGTACGACTTGAACGTGATGAAGAACAGCAGCAGGGGGAAAAAATCGAACAGCAGTTTCATCTGACCAGGGCGTCAAAGGGACGGTTCATCGACCGGCAGTATACTCGATCCGCGCCGGGCTCGATGCGGCCGGCGTCGCGTGTGGCGCAAGCCGACGTCGTCATTTAGAATGCGCGCGGCCGAACGAGACCTAGCCGATTGTCCGAATCCGCCCGTCTTGACGCCGACGCCGCGCCCGCCCCCGGGCCCCGAGCCACCGTGAGCCAGTATTTCGAGATCCATGCCGCCAACCCCCAGCAGCGCCTGATCAGCCGCGCCGTGGCGGTGGTCCGCGCCGGCGGCGTGATCGTGTATCCTACGGACTCATGCTATGCCCTCGGCTGCTGCCTCGGCGACAAGGCTCCGATGGAGCGCATACGGCGTATTCGCAAGGTCGACAGCAGCCACAACTTCACCCTCCTTTGCCGCGATCTCTCCGAGATTGCCAACTACGCACGCGTCGACAACCGGGCATTTCGACTGATGAAGTCGCTGACCCCCGGGCCGTTCACGTTCGTCCTCCAGGCGAGCCGCGAGGTCCCGCGGCGCCTTCAGAATCCACGTCGCAAGACCATCGGGCTGCGGGTGCCCGCAAACGCCATCGCCCAGGCCCTGCTGGAGAGTCTCGGAGAGCCTCTGATGAGCTCCACGCTGCTGCTTCCGGGCGACGACCTGCCGCTCACCGATCCCCACGAGATGCGCGAGCGGCTCGGCTCCTCGGTGGACCTGGTCATCGACGGCGGGTATTGTGGCCTCGAGCCCACCACGGTGCTGGATCTCACCGGAGAGACGCCGAAAGTGCTCAGGCGCGGTCGTGGCGATGTGAGCTTGCTGTCGCTATGAGGGCAGGCGCACGACATCGGTCGGTCCGGCCGAGGGCTGCTCGCTGCGCACGGGGAGGCCGGCAGCTTTGAATACCGTCCCCACGCAACACCAACGCGTCCTGTCGGGCATGCGGCCGACCGGCCGCCTGCACCTCGGTCACTACCACGGCGTTCTCAAGAACTGGGTGAGGCTGCAGCACGAGTACGAAAGCTATTTCTTCGTTGCCGACTGGCACGCGCTGACGACCCACTACGAAGATCCCAGTGTCATCGCCGAGAGCGTCTGGGAGATGGTCATCGACTGGCTGGCATCGGGGATCAGCCCGGGGGATGCCACGCTCTTCATACAGTCGCGGGTGCCGGAGCACGCAGAGCTGCACCTGCTGCTGTCCATGGTGACCCCGCTCGGCTGGCTCGAGCGGGTGCCGAGCTACAAGGATCAGCAGGAAAAGCTCAAAGAGCGCGACCTGGCGACTTATGGCTTTCTGGGCTATCCGGTCCTGCAGAGCGCCGACATTCTCGCTTACAAGGCGGGACTGGTTCCGGTCGGGGAAGATCAGGTGGCGCACATCGAGCTGACCCGGGAGATCGCCCGGCGCTTCAATTTTCTCTTCGGTCGCGAGCCCGGCTTCGAAGAGAAGGCCGAGACGGCCATCAAGAAGATGGGGAAGAAGAATGCGCGCCTGTACCGGGATCTCAAGCGACGCTACCAGGAGGAGGGCGACGCCGAGGCGCTCGGGATCGCTCACGCGCTGCTCGAGGACCAACAAAACATCACGCTCGGCGATCGCGAGCGCCTGTTCGGCTACCTCGAGGGCGGTGGCAAGGTCATTCTGCCGGAGCCGCAGCCGCTGCTGACCCCGGCCTCGAAGATGCCCGGCCTCGACGGCCACAAGATGTCCAAGTCCTACGACAACGTCATCGCGTTGCGCGACGATCCGAATGAGGTGACCGAGAAGCTGCGCACCATGCCCACCGACCCTGCGCGCGTGCGTCGTAGTGACCCCGGCGAGCCCGAGCGGTGCCCGGTGTGGCAGCTGCACCAGGTCTACTCCAGCGATGAGACCCGTGAATGGGTCCAGGACGGTTGTCGCGGCGCGAAGTTCGGCTGCCTCGACTGCAAGCAGCCGGTGATCGACGCCGTGCTGGCGGAGCTGGAGCCGCTTCGCGAGCGGGCGCGCGAGTACGAGGATAATCCGGACCTGGTGCGCTCCATCATCACCGAAGGGTGCGACCAGGCGCGAGACATGGCGCGCGAGACCCTCGAGGACGTGCGTCAGGCCATGGGACTCGAATACCGATAGCGGAATGCAATCATGATCGACAGTGACGGCGACACGCGCAGCGGAATCGACAGCGAAGACACCACGCTCGCCAGCGAGCCGCGGCAGGAGGAGCTTCCCTTTGCAGTGGTCGAAGGTGTGCCGATGACCGAGCTGCCAAAGGATCTGTACATTCCACCGAATGCGCTCGAGATTTTTCTGGAGGCCTTCGAAGGCCCCCTCGACCTGCTGCTTTATCTCATCAAGCGGCAGAATCTCGACATTCTCGACATACCTATCGCGGAGATCACGCGCCAGTACATGGAGTACGTGGATTTGATGAAGGATTTGCGCCTCGAGCTTGCCGCGGAGTATCTCGTGATGGCCGCCATGCTCACCGAGATCAAGTCGCGTATGCTGTTGCCGCGTCCGGAAGCGGAATTCGAGGAGGAGGGTGACCCGAGGGCCGAGCTCGTGCGCCGCCTGCAGGAGTACGAACGCTTCAAGCAGGCCGCCGAGGATCTGGAGGGTCTGCCGCGGGTCGGGCGAGACGTGCTGGTCACGGAGGCGGATACGCCACACGTGAAAATCGTCAAGCCGCAGCCCACCGTACGCATCGAGGATCTCGTCATGGCGCTTGCGGACGTGTTCGAGCGGGCGCGCATGTACTCCCATCATCATATTCAGAGCGAGCCGCTGTCGGTGCGGGAGCGCATGTCCTCGATCCTCGCCGCTGTCGGTCACGATCACTACACCGAGTTCACGAGCCTGTTCACCGTCGAGGAGGGCCGGCGCGGCGTTATCGTCACGCTGCTGGCGGTTCTGGAGCTCGTCCGCGAGATGCTGATCGAGCTGGTGCAGGCAAAACCCCTGGGTCCAATTCACGTCCGAGCACATACATCATGAGTCAGCAAGAGCTTAAGAACATTCTCGAGGCGGCGATGTTTGCCGCCGAGCGTCCATTGAGCCTCGACGATCTCGCGGGCCTGTTTGAGAGCGGCGAATGGACACCGGAGCGCAAGGAGATTCGGGAGGCGCTCGACCGGCTCGCCGAGGAGTGGCAGGAGCGCGGTATCGAGTTGAAGCAGGTAGCGAGCGGATTCCGCTTTCAGGTGCGTAAAGAATACTCGGGCTGGCTGGCTGGACTGTGGTCGGAGCGTCCGCCCCGTTACACGCGGGCGCTGATGGAAACGCTCGCACTGATTGCGTACCGCCAACCCATCACGCGCGGTGAGATCGAGGATGTGCGCGGCGTCAGCGTGAGCCCCTCGATCATCAAGACGCTGCTCGAGCGCGAATGGATCCGGGTGCTTGGTCACAGAGACGTCCCGGGTCGGCCCGAGCTTTTCGGAACCACCCGCCAGTTTCTCGACAGCTTCAATTTGAAGAGTCTCGACGACTTGCCACCGCTTTCCGAGATCAAAGACCTGGACAGCATGCCCGAAGATCTGTTCTCGACCGTGCCGGTGCTCACGGTGGTGGAGACGCCGAAGCCGGAGTCGACGCCGACCGAGGAAGAGCACGACGAGAGCCGTGCCGAGGGAGAGCCCGTAACCAGCGATGCCGGCTGATCGGCAGCAAAGACTGGCGCGGCTTTAGCGCGAGCCAGAGTGCGCCGTTTCGCGGGCACGCGCGCACCTCGCGCAGCCATGGTCCCGATGAAAAGGCAGGTCGCCAGCGAGAAGTTGCACAAGATCCTCGCCCGGCTGGGCTACGGCTCGAGGCGTGAGCTGGAACGCTGGATCGCCGCCGGTCGCGTTCGGGTCAATGACGAGCGCGCGATGGTCGGGATGCGGGTCGGCCCGAGAGACGTCATCCAGGTCGACGGCAAACGCGTCGAGCGGCGCGCCGCCGAGCCGCAAACGCCTCGCGTTCTGCGCTACCACAAGCCCGTGGGCGAGCTGTGCAGCCGCCGAGGCGACTCCGACGGACCGACCGTGTTCGACCATCTACCGGCGCTGAAACGGGGGCGATGGATCTCCATCGGCCGCCTCGACGTCAATTCGAGCGGCCTGCTGCTCTTCACCAACGACGGCGAGCTGGCGCACCGGCTGATGCACCCGTCGAGCGAAATCGTGCGCGAATACGCGGTGCGTGTGCACGGAAAGATCTCTGCGCAGAGCCTGCGCGCGCTCAGGCGCGGCGTGCAGCTCGAAGACGGTCC
>JABAHS010120213.1_pt1 | contig 15490 bp, 15 predicted proteins | sample 7062111 | NCBI WGS metagenome assembly JABAHS01 (sample SAMN14534600, study PRJNA622989) | marine sediment metagenome | biome: marine biome [ENVO:00000428]; feature: marine pelagic biome [ENVO:01000023]; material: deep marine sediment [ENVO:00002113]; isolation source: pool of 4 deep marine... | reverse complement strand
TTATCAGGCGGATACTCTGCGAGCGCTATTTCGGTTGAAGGTTGAATAATTGCCTCGCCTAGCCCACGCTTCCTTGTCGCTTCGTTCACTCGTTCGGGTGCTTGTTACGGAAATCTCCTAGATTTGTGATATATGCTCTCATTCTTTGCTTAGATGTTTAGCCGCATGCTGCCTACTATTTTAGGCTTTGAGGTTTCCAAGAATAAATTGCGCGCGCTCATCTGGGCTTTCTGAAGATCTGCACGTTATCGATCTCTGTGACGTATTCAAATCCAGCCTCAACCAATTTACATGCTTCTTCGACTGTTTCGGCAACCCTGACAATGTAATCATCTGATTTGAAGTTCACGAGATGCGTATAGACCAACGTATTCTTGAGGTTTCTATGTCCCATCTTCCGCTGGGTGTAGAGAATATCCTTTGTTCTGTGGTATGTCATAGTGCCGAAGAAATGTCGGAGGCTATACAACGAAATCCTTAGCAGTTCAGGTCTTTGAAGCTTCCAAGCTGTTCTATGCTTAATGTGCCTAAACTCTCCACGTATGGTCTTTACTTTGGCGAAAATCCTATCGTTCAATCCAAGATCATGCGTGCCGAGATATTCTTTGAGCATAGCAAGGGTTTGTGGTCTCAACTCAAGGGTTCTGCCTAACCCATGTTTAGCCGTCTGAACGTTTATTGAGCCTCTTTGTAGGTCGAACCATCTTACTCTTGTGCGCTCTACCTCGATTGGTCTCATTCCAGTATCTTTTATGAGGCTAAGCAGAAGGCTGTATTTCCTTCCAGCATTGGCTATAAGAATGTCAATTTCTTCCTCAGTCGGCACGTATGGTGGTTGGTCATCCCTCTCATAACGAGGTCTGAACCATGTTAGCCCATTGTATCTCAGGTATCTTGAATATACGTCGCATAATGCGCCCTTGTATCCGTTGCTCGAAACTTTCGTAGCAATGTATTCCTTAACCTTATTGGGATCGTCAAGGTTCACACCTTCCCTTGCCATCATCCGCAATCGTTTTCCAGTCGTTTTGATAGTGCTCTCAGCATAACCGTCTTTCTTCATCTCCCATAACGTAGCAAAAATCTTCGGATACCCCGCGGGTTTATCCTGTGGTGCGGGGGGCGGGATTTGAACCCGCGGAGGCCTGCGCCAGAGGATCTCTCAGCACCCTTCACACCCTTAAGTCCTCCCCCATCTCCTAGGGGACATCTACAGCCCACTACTTAGACCTGGCTCGGGTACCCCCGCCCTTCACCAACCATACCACTAAGTCAAGCCAAAATAAAAAACCCTCTCCCAAACTTAAACACCTAACACCCAACTCATATTTGAAGCCTAATAGCAATTGAATGTTGAAAACAACCTTTTTTCTGCAGCGCTGAGACTGAGAACCACACACGTGTGTTTTAGAAGGTAAAAAAGGGGGAAGTTAAGAGGTGGCTTCCCTTTCAAACAGCAAGTAATGATAGACGTTGGGACCAACGGCATACAAACCCAAGCCAGCTGCTTGATAGGTGTGGAGACGCCAGCCCTTCTTCTGGTATTCCCCAATTACTTTGCTAATCCTTTTGTGATGGTCCACTTGCACGCACACATATTCCTTCAACTCAACCTCACCTCTTGCAGCACTTCAGAATAAGCCCGATCAATAAAAGTTTACATGACATTGACGCGCGCCGTGCGCAGTCCCTATTTGAATCACATAGCGAAAAGGTATGTTGAAAGCGGACTTCCCGGAAAATCAGCCACAAAAATTTCTAGAATGTCATGCGAAGGGAATAGATTTAATTCTGTTGAAAGCCGAAGTCTTTTTGTTCAAGCCTTGTATGGAGGTTCTCTATGGTCACATACGCCAAAAACGGAGAAAACAATTTTCTAGAGGCTCTGCTAACCATCCCAGCAATATACAATTACAAGATTTCAAAAGACTCAAAGTATGTTGCTTATACCTGGAAAAACGTTCACCCCAACCTAGACGTCTTCCTCGTCCCCACCAACGGAACAAAAAGACCTATTGCCCTAACCGAAACACCAGAAGCAACCATCCTCGTAAATTTTGCCCCAGACTCCCATTCAGTGATCGTAGGAGAAGACAAAAACAGAAACGAAAGAGTGAGATTTTTCGAAGTGAAAATCGACAAGCCCAAACAAATGACCCCTCTAACAGAAGAAGACCCACCCTTCTTTCTACGGGGAGGAGCACTACACCCTAACAGAAAATGGCTCATATACGGCGCTAACTACGATTCAGAAAACAAAAGGGAAATCGAACCAACATGGGTATACAGACAAGACCTTAACACCGGCGAGAAAAAAGCTCTAGCCAAACCCGGGAAACCCACATGGCTCTATCCTCAACTAAACAAACAAGGAACACATGTGCTCTACAACCGAAAAGAACTCCATCCCAAAGGGCAACAATACTGGCTAGTAGACATCCAAGGAAAAGAAGACCGAGAAATACTCAACTTCGGACCCAAAGCAAGAGTTCAAGCAGTATGGCTACCCGACGGACAAAATGTCGGATTTATCACAGAGACAAAGAATGGCAAAGCCCAAAAATACTACTCATTAGGAATCTATGACATCAGAACAGAGGAAATCCGCTGGCTGATCGACGAACCAAACCGCAACATCGAAGGAATAGCCAGCCCCTCCAACAGTCACCACTTGATAGTTCTGGAATATCAGAAAGCAAGGGTCAAACCTTCAATAATCGACCTAACAAACATGGAAGAAAAACTCCTACCCAAAATCAAAGGCTCACTCGTCCCCATAGGTCCAGCCACAGACAAAGAATGGGCAGGTCTATATTATTCATCCACCCAGCCATACGACATCGTCAGATTTAACATTAACAATGTTGCACCCTCCAGTTTCCGAACACTAACCCACGTCTGGGAACGAACAACCATCAAACCTGAAGACCTCACCCCAGCAGAAGATTTTGAGTGGAAAGCCAAGGACGGCTTAAAGATTCACGGATGGCTCTACCGTCCGAAAACGGCTACGAAGAAAATCATCGTTTACGTTCACGGCGGACCCACCGCCCATTCCAAAGACGCCATAAACCCTCAAATCCAATACTACACCTCACGAGGCTTCAACGTTCTCGACCCAAACTATCGAGGATCAACAGGCTACGGCGTAGAATTCGAAGATTTAATCAGAGTTAACGGATGGGGAAGTGACGAACAAGAAGATATATGGGCGGGGATCAAAGCTCTCCTAGAGCTAGGAACAACAGAGAAAGGAAAAATAGGCGTCACCGGCACCAGCTACGGCGGCTACTCAAGCTGGTATGCCATCACCAAAGCAACCCAGCTAGTGTCTGCAGCAGTCCCCATCTGCGGAATGACGGACCTAGTGGTCGACTACGAAACAACCCGCCCCGACCTACGCCCATACTCTGAAGAAATGCTAGGAGGAAGCCCAAAGGAGGTACCCCAACGATACCATGAACGATCACCAATAAACTTTGTCGGACAAATCAAGGGCAAACTCATGATCGTCCAAGGAGCCCGCGACCCCAACGTTACACCAAAGAACGTAGAGGAAGTAAAGAAAAGACTGGACAAAAAGGGAATCAAATACGAATTATTAGTCTTCAAAGACGAAGGACACGGAATATTGAAAACCCAAAATCAGAAAAACCTCTTCAGAAAAATCGCAGACTTCTTTGCCAAAACGTTACAATAGAAGCCCGCAAAAACGGAAAGCCCCCAAAACCATTAATCATAATAAGCAGACAACATATCTGTATGCATCCATAATCGTTGGAGAGAAGGGCGAGACAGTGCCTAGAGATACCGTTTGCGGCGTGGTCCTAAACGAAAAGACATCCAAATTCAAGATTACTTACGGAGGAGAAACATACTATTTCTGCAGCCTGAGATGTAAGAAGAAATTCAAGAGGAACCCCAGAAAATTCGTAAAATAGGCTAAAAGTCTTCTCGTGTGGTTAGTATCTCCCTTTGCGGTAACTTCTCCTTCCACCATATCTGGGTCGCCGATACCGCCTCCGCTCATATCGCTTATCCGACAAATTCTTCTCTGTGTTAACCTCTGAAATAGGAGACTTCTCTAAGACTTCAAAGCTACCATACCTTCCTATGTTTAGACGCATATTCCCCCTAAACAGATTCACATAACCATTAGTAATGCGCAGAGCAGCCCCTTCCTCCACCTTATCTATATTATCATCCCAAAGCGTCAAGAACAAACATCCCGTCTCATCCCCAACCAAAGCATCCGCAACCCTATGCATAGAATAATCTCTCCCCGTAACATTCCTAACCTCACTCTTAGAAACCACCTTTACAACCGTGTTCACTTCCCTAGAATCCGGAGTCAAACTCTCCACTTTTACTAAATTCTCAGTCTCAGAAGACTCTTTATCCGACATATTCTCCAACCGCCTCGCGTAGACAACCTCAATAAACCGTAGTTCTTAAGGATTACGGTGTCAGAAATACCCCCTCCCCCGCTAGAGAGCTAAAAAATTTCTATCGAGCCCCAACAGAGAAAACAAACCTCTCCAAAAATCAGAAACCTTTAATAAAACCCAAACAACCAACAAAAACAGACAAAAAATGCCTAAACAATACACCTACCGCGGACATAATCTACAACAACTCCAAGCCCTTTCTATGGACGAGTTTATCCAGCTACTCCCCTCACGCCAAAGGAGAAGCCTGCAAAGAGGATTAACCGACCAACAACGCACCCTCCTAGAAAACATCCGAAAAACCAAACAAACCCAACAAGAAGGGCAAAAAACAATAGTAAAAACCCACACCCGAGACATGATAATCCTCCCAGAAATGGTCGGCGTTACCATCCTCGTCCACAACGGAAAACAATTCTCACCAGTAGAAATCTCACCCGAAATGATCGGACACTACCTAGGCGAATTCGCCATCACCAACAAACCCGTCAAACACGGATCACCAGGCATCGGCGCTTCTAGATCATCCATGTACGTCCCCCTAAAATAGCTCTTTAAGCCCGATAAGACGGCTCAGAAGGCTTCTTTTTCTTGCCAAGCGTAATCTTAGGCAAAGGAATAGGCGGAGGAACATTCAAAGTACGAGTAATAATCGCCGACTCCAAAAGAGAAACATTAGAAATCTGCTGAACAACAAGCGACGGAGGAACATGCTTCTCCACATATTCACCATGAATCTTCTCAAGCTCATCCTTCGAGCCCATAATATGAGCTCTCCCCCTTAAACTAATCTGCGCCACAGCTGGAGTATAATTCACCGTGAAAACAAAGGGAACCTCCAACAAGTCTTCACGCTTTTTATTCATCCCAACAACGTTTATGTTAGTAGCTATCTGAATAGGCGGAAAAGATCTCTCAGCATCCCAAAACCGCTCCGCCGAAAGATTATGTATGAAAACACGTACACGAACCGTCTCTTACACTCTCCACACAAACAGTATAAGCATCTCAAGATTTAAGCATGCTTCAACCACTTGTCTCAGCTAGCTTGTAACGCGTAAAGCCGCAGTGTCCACAAGCATAACGATCACCATGATCCGCCATGAAATATCCGGGTCCACATCTCTCGCAGAAGGGAAGTAACCTTTTGAGTTTCCCTCCCTCAACCTTGTAATGGCGGAAAACACCCTCCTCCCTTTTCTTCCTCTTCTCAGCTTTTTCAACTTTCTCAGCTTTCTCGACTTTCTTAACCTTCTCAACCCTCTCCTCAGGTTTCTCCTCAACTTTCTCCTCGGGTTTTTCTTCAACCAGTTTTTCTTCAGGTTTCTTAACCTTCTCATCAGGTTTCTCTTCAACCGATTTTTCAGCCGATTCTTCACTCATTTAGCTACCTTCCTTCTCCTCCTCTTTTTCTTTAGTCTTCTGCTCGGTCTTCCCCTCAGCCTTCTCTTCAACCTCCTCTTCTCCAGCCTTTTCCGGAGGAGCATTCCTAGCAACAACGTATTCACGCTCGAGAAGTTTAGCTTGCTCAACAGAGTCATAGGCATTAGCCTCACCCACAGCAACCATGGTTCCAGTTTTGGTCTCCATCCTCCTCACATAGATCAAATCAAGACTAGTCTTTAACTTAGACGCAAGCTTCTCTCTCACCTCCAAACGAGGCGGAGTTCCCCCGGACTCTGAGTGTTCAACCTCAAAGGCTATCTCCTTCCTCTTGAGCAGAGGGTTGTATTCTTGCGAAACAATCTTAACCTTCATCAGCACCCTTCCACAGAACTGTTGATGTTGACCTATATCCTTTACTTTAACTTTTCGAAAACGCCTCCATTGCTTCCACGATTCGGCGTATCATTCCCTTAGTTTGTTCCGTAACCTTCACCACAACAATCCCTTCATGCGGCTGCCCGTAAATCACCAACGAATTTTCTGGTGCACACAGAACCGCCACCAAGGTTAGGAGGTCCTCTTCGCCATCAACCACCACTTTCGTTCGCCGCCCCTGTCCCAACGCCCCCTGTATAATGGACCACGCCTGGTCGGTTAGGGTTCCTGGAGGATTTTCCAGATGCAAAATTTGATCAGCGTCTAGAAATACAGGCGCTATTGGTTCTCTCATAACCCTGTTGTCCACAATCATAACCTGAGGAGAAATACCGCTTTTTACCATGCTTTCAGAAACAATGTCGCCCACCGAAATTATTTTTGAAGGCTTCTCCCTCTCCACCAATTCTCTCAGTTTCTTCATCGTTTCATCAGGCGAACCTCGAATCAAAAGTCCCAACGGAGACTTCAATTTCTCGCTTAGTTTAGAAGTAAGGCGGCGTATTTTGATCACCGAACACGCAGCGCGTAACGCCCCTTTTCCTTCACCTGCATTGTACGGGCTATAGCTGAATCCTCAGGGTCGAAGATAATTAGTAAACCAGTGAAGTCGTCGCTCAGGCTGGAGGCCTTGCACTTCGGGCAGACATTTTCATCCGATATTAAGTGGCATTCCCGACAAGCTTTTTCACTCATGTCTCTGGCTCTCCAGCTTTTTCAGGCTTTTGCTTTTCAGCTTCGCCTCTTCTTATTTTTCTTAGGTCCTTCTCGATCCACTCGATCTTCCCTAAGAAGGGCTGCCTCGCGGTTACACCGACCTTTCCAGAACTCCCGCCCCGACCAAGTGAAACAGCGGTCACGCGAACCCTCACATGATCTCCAGTCATAAGCTTCCTCTTTGTCTCCTTGCCCATAAGAACCCCCTGTCTTTCGTCGTAGGAAATGAAGTCGTCCATAAGCTGGGAAACGTGAAGCAACGCGTCAACAGGACCCACCCTAACAAACGCTCCGAAGTCAGCTATCTCCACCACCTCTCCCTCAATCACCTCTTGAACAATGGGACGAAACGTGAGAATGGAGAAAACCGCCCTGTGGTAGGTGGCTCCATCCCCTGGAATGATCTTGCCAACCGGGCTAACTTGAATGCTTGTAACGGCAACCACGTAGCCTAGTTCCTCGTCAATCATGCCTTCATACTTCATCCGCAGCTGTTCATAGCCAACCTTTTCGATGGGCTCTCCGAACTTACCCGGAGGTATACGTATAGTATCTTCCAAATCCACGAGCTTAAACACTGTTCAGTTTCGCCCCATAATTTCCTTCATAAAGATTGTTAAGACACAGCACCTATCTCCAAGCGGAACAGTTGCCTCAGATAAATACGTTACGCCCTATAAACGCTTCTGTGTCATCGTAATTCCTACTTCTAGAAATTATTATTGAATACTTCCTTCCATCTCCAAACGTGATCGTTCCCTCAAATAAATAACGGGTACATTTTCATCCCTTAACCTCTTTCGGAGCGCCCGATCGTTTGTGGCAACAGGACACCTCCACTCCGCCGCCACTCGAGCGATCACGTCGTCGGGCGTCTCCCCGAAGCCTTGTTCAACTTCCAATATGCGGCATTTTTCAGCGAGCCTAAGCGCCAACGAAGCGCGTCGCCGCATCTCGGGAGGACCCTTCTCAGCTATTCTCTGAAGCTCTTTGTGCGTGACAGAGAGAAGAACAGGCTCAAACTTTTGATTCAAGAGCGCCATCAACTCCTCGAATATGTCAATTTGAAACTGAAACGGTATGAAAAGGAAGTTTGTATCTAAGATCACCTTTACGGTCAAGTTTTCCCCAGCGAGGATTTTGAGGAGCTTCTGTTATTCTCTTAGGATTCCGTAACCGATGAGGCGCCATCTTCCAGCGATTTTCCTGCTTATGGCTGCTCGGAAATTTTCTTTGGCGCAAATCGGACGTCCCAACTGAAGAGTGGCAGCTTCTCCTTTCACAGAGACAACGCTTCCAAGAGTTATGGCTGTTCCAACGTCGAGGAGAAGGCGCTCGCCCATGCGTATTCTGTCAACTTCTATCAACTCTTTGGTTCCTACGGCACGTTCAAACAGGTTAATATCTAAGACCACTTCATACAGGGTTGGCGGAAGCATATCGGGCTTGCCCACCAAGTTTCCGATGAGACCGTCAGCCTTGGTCAAGGACGGGTCCAAGAGGGTGCCGACGCCCACCAGTCCCCCACATCGAGCCTCCTTAACCGACCTTCCACCCGCACGTAGACTAACGATCTTAGAGAACAGGGGTTCATAGAAAGTTTTTCCGTGCCTTTCAACCCGGACTCCGGGGCGAATCTCTATCTCGTCTTCTGCATTGAAGACTCCTTGAATAATGGTTCCGCCGATTACCCCCCCAGTTAACTTTTCCGCCGGGGTTCCAGGCTTGTTTACGTCAAAGGAGCGTACCACATGCATTCTAGGAGATTTGGTGGGGTCTCTTTTAGGGGTGGGGATGCGTTCTTCCACTGCTTGAAGGACAGCGTCGATGTTCACGGAGTGCTGAGCGGAAACAGGGATGATGGGAGCCCCTTCAGCCACCGTTCCTTTTACAAACTCCACTATCTCCTGGTAACTTTCCAGCGCTCGCTCCTCATCCACTATGTCAATTTTGTTTTGGGCAACCACAAGATTTTTCACCCCTACATTTTCGATTGCGGCTAGGTGCTCTCGAGTCTGCGGCTGGGGACACGGCTCATCGGCGGCTATGACCAGTATGGCTCCGTCCATAACGGCTGCGCCGGAGAGCATGGTGGCCATGAGAGCTTCGTGGCCAGGGGCGTCCACAAAACTGATCGCTCTTACGAACTTGCATGGGGAACCACATTGAGGACAGGTGGGTTCTGCGGAATAACACTGTGGTGACTTGCATTTGGGACACTTATAGATGGGGGCGTCCGCGTAGCCGAGTTTGATGGTTATGCCTCGCTTCAACTCCTCGCTGTGTCTAGCTGCCCAAACGCCTGATATGGCTTCGACAAGCGTGGTTTTTCCATGATCCACATGGCCGATGGTTCCGATGTTGACTTCAGGTTGTTTGGGCAGCTTTTTCAGCTGATTCATCTCCTGTTTTTCTTTCCCTCTTTTTTCCTTTCTTCTTTTCTTTCTTTTTTGGTTTCTCAACAACCATCATGTTTACTTGAACAATCTCCTCGGTTATGATGTTTCCTCGCAGGGTTTTTCTTTGCCTCTCCCCTGCTTTAGAGGGGTGGAAACCCACACCTTCGCTCAGTATCACGCTGACCCGAACTCCGCCGTGAATGTTGGGCCTCATGGGAAAACCATCTTTGTCGGATCCCCCGGATATCCGAAGCTTGTAGCCGGACATGCCGACAGCGGCTCCATCAATTACCTCTCCCAATCTTCTTCCGACCAAAGGAGTGGCTCGGGCTCCCTCCGCCTCCACTGTTTGGGACTTGCCCGTTTCCGGATCCGAAACTATTATTTTGAACTTGGCCATGCGCGAAGTTTACTCTCCCGTACAGCTTTTCTGTAACGTTAACTGAAGGGAGGCATCCATTTATTAAGGATTTGCCCGTATTCTTTTGTTAACGCGGCTGATCTGGCTTAAACTTCCTTTGGAATCTAAAGAGTTAAGTTAGGCTTAAGTTGAGTTCAGTGGGAGGTAGTAGAGTTGAAGGGTCTGAGGACCCGGATTGTCAAGCACATTGAAGATCGAGAAGAAGACCTCATCAACCTTTGTTGTGGGCTTATTCAGGCTGAAGGTGAGAATCCTCCCGGCGATGTTTCTAAGGTAGCCGAAGTGACTGAACGTTTCCTTGAAAAAGAGGCGATATCTTATGAGAAATTTGAGCCGGTCGAGGATCACGTCAGCATTGTCGCATCTGTCGGAAAGGAAAAGCCTACACTTATTTTGTGTGGGCACCTTGATGTTGTTCCCGCCGGCGATTCCTCACGCTGGGCTTTCCACCCGTATAATGCGGGGGTTAGGGAGGGGAAGATTCTCGGTCGCGGAGCTACCGACATGAAGGGTGGAGTAGCCGCCATGCTCATGGTCGCAGCTGTTCTTAAAGATTTTGAGAACGAGTTTTCTGGAAGATTGGTTGTTGCCAGCGTTTCCGACGAGGAGGCTCCTGGGCCGGGCGGCGTGTCTTGGTTGCTAAAAAATCGAAAATTGTCTGGGAACGCTTGTTTGATCGCCGAGCCAACGGGCTATCTCGGGAGTGACTATTCAATTGTTGCGGGTGAGCGTGGGGTTTGTTGGCTCAAGATAACTGCGCACGGCAAGCCCTCCCATGGAAGCCGTCCAATGTTAGGAAGAAACGCTATTCTAATGCTCACAGATTTTCTTCCCATGTTGAGTATGCTAGAAGAATCAGCTGTGAAAATTCCAAACGGGGCCAAACCGCTGGTCCGAGCTGGAAAGACCGCGCTGGCGAGGGTTGCGAGGAAAAGCCAGATACCAGTGAAAAGCCTTACGAGAACCTTGGATCACTATACGGTCAACGTGGGAACCCTAGTTGGCGGAACTAAGATCAACATGGTGCCTGAAAGGTGTGAAGCCGAAGTGGACGTTCGAGTTCCGATGGGCGGCAACCCGAACGGTGTTGAAGAGTTTGTACGTGGTGTTCTCCCCGAAAACTTTGAGTGCCAGATTGTAGACCGTGCTATGCCCTCCTACACGCCAGCCAGCGAACCTCTTATCAAGGTTCTCCAAGGACACGGCAAGGAGATGTTCGGTTACAAGCCGCCAGCTACTTTCATAGCTGCGACCAGCGACGCCCACCAGTTTAGACAGCAGCTGGGCATCCCCACCGTTTCTTTTGGTCCAGGGTATGAAGACTTGGCCCACGCTTACAACGAATTTGTGTACGCTGAAGATTTGGTGAACATGGTAAAGGTGTATGTGGGTGTGGTCGTTGACTACCTCAATCTACTAGGTTCTTCGCCAGTTAGGTGACCTCTCTTAATCTTTCCTTTCAACTTCAGAACATACAGTAAAAGCCCCGCAACCGAGGCGGTGGCTACAACTGCTGCTATTAGGGNNTCTCCTTGGCTTACCTCTTGAGTCATTTCATTTCGCTCATAAATGTAGAAATCACTATTCTCAAGAAAAACCTTCCTCTCTCCGTACGAAGCCAAGTAATCCGTTTCGGTGATGTTCACGTATTGAATTACCTCTTGAAAGGTTACCACGGCTGCTTGTCTTATTGCGTTGATAGGATCACCAAGCCAAAACGTGAGGTCAACTGGCAGCCACCCCCACGGCGGAACATACACCACCGCCCACCCATGCCAACCAATTCGCTCATAGAGGAGCTTAACATGGCCTTCCCAAAATGTTTCGTTTGTTCGTTCAGTAGGCAGGTAGATGCAACCCATTTGAAGGAACGAAGGAATTCCACAGATGCGACACAGCGTGATGAACAGATTCGCTTGATCGTCGCAGTCTCCCTCAAGCTCAGCGTACGTTTCATTTGGATAATAAGGAAGGAGTCCATGTACCTTGTACTCGATGTTCTCTCTGATCCAAACAATGAAGCTCTTAACTATGGTGAGAACCTTTGTTTCATTCTTTGCTAGGCTGTCAGCTAACATTCGAAGCTCTTGGTTGTTGACCAGCCAAGGGCCTGCTACTCCGCTATAGTTTGCCTTTAAGTCGTCCGGAATTTCATGGAGAGTTCTTGATTTATCCTCAGTTATGTTTGGCAGTGAGCGGGGTTTTGAAAGTGCACGATATGTGACCGTGTAGCTTACATTTTCGCCTGGTTTGAGTTCCGATAGTGGAAACTGCAAAAAGGCTATTGGGTTCCCGTCGTCATCAACTGCTTTCGTTTCTAAGGGTAGTGAACTGCTTATCAACTGAACCGTTTGCCATGTGCTATTCATGAATAAGCTGATCGTTCGTTCTTCTGTTGTGAGATTCCAGGTTTTCGTTCCGTTAATGGAGTTGGAGAGGGTAACCGTCGCTTGGATAATGAAGCTTACGTCTTGCTTCTCACCTTCAACCACGACAAGGCTTTGGAAAGCTGTTGTAGCAAGCAACACGACGAGGATTGAGGTAACCGTTACTGTCCGTTCCAAGGCTTCTATCACCCTCTGCACTTAACATCGGCATTCCTGAATTTTAGGTTTCGCACTATCTTACCGCGGCTCTCAACAGCCTTCTAGTTGGCGAAGAGCTAATGTCGATCGTGCGACGTTACACCGCAGAGTAAAGGAGAGGCTATTCCACGTGTACCCTGAGTAGGTCTATGTCCCGCTTCATCTCAGCGGTGCACTCTAAGAACTCTCTAACCGAGCGCTCGATGTCCTTTGATTGTGTTATGTACCTGCCAACGATGATAATGTCGGCTCCACGCGCCAAGGCTTCCGGTGCGGTCTCGGGAGTCATCCCGCCTGCAACAGCCACCAAAAATCTTTTCTCCTTGAAGACTTGCCGAAGTTCTTTGATGAGTTCCCAGCGAGTTTTGCCCGTTCTCCTCTCTACATCTATGGCGCGATGCAAAATAATGATGTCGGGAAACCTTTTCAGTGACTGAAGCTTCTGAACAGGATCTTCCACGTTCATCAGGTCCACCACCGCGTAGATTCCCAGCCTCTGTGCCTCGTAAATGAATTTGTTGAGTGTTTCTTTGGCTGCTAGTCCTGAAGCTACCACGGCATCCGCTGTCTCATCAAAAGCGAGGTCAACCTCTACCTTTCCGACATCTAAGGTTTTCAGATCCGCCACTATGAATACGTCTTGTGCCAGCTCCCTCAGATCACGAATCACCCTCGTTCCGTACCTCTTGAGCAGGGGCGTGCCGACTTCTAGGATGATCCTGTCGCTTTTCGGCAGTTCGCTTATGATTTTCTTTGTTCTCTCTAGGCTTGGAATGTCGAAGGCTATTTGCAGATATGGAGGTCTCCACAGCCGCGGAACCTTGAATCCCATTACGGGATGTCTGGCTCTGTCCTTGTCGTACATTATTTTCTCCAGCGGAGGATACTTGGCTAGAGCTCTTTTCAGAGCTAACTTGGTGGCTCCATAATTATATTGATAAATTCTTCGATAGTCCTTTGCCTCCGGGTGCACGAACACGCTGGCTATGATCACCCAGTCCTCAGTTTTATCCTTTGGTATGGTGCCCTCTTCCACGGCGTCGGCTACCGCCTTAGCCACGCCGGCTTGAGCGGGACCAAATATCTTTCCAGCCTGATCAATGTCCTTCACAGTGACCTTGGGAACCAAGAGAGTGTGGGGTTTAGGTGGAAGGTTTGGTCTGATAACCGCGAGAAGAGGTGTGTGCCCCGCAGAAAGGTTGGATAGGCCGTTAGCGAAAGCCTCTCCCACCGGACCGTTCTTATCACCGATTATCAAATCTACATGCGCAACCTCGGATCCCTCACCTGTCAACGCCTCACCTATCAAGTAGGTGAATTTTTCGAGTTTTCTCATAACCTCTCTAGGCATCAATTTTTTCCTGCGGACATCCTTAAAATCGACATCAAACTCTCTCATCCACTTGTACAGCGTATCGCGATGCACTTTCATTATCTTCGCCGTGCCCGAAACTGTCGGCTTTGTCGACCTACGCTTCATAGCCACCCTCATCTGTCGCTCTTTCTCTTTTGCAACCGCCAGCAATCTGATGAATTCTTCTCTGGTCTCGGGTTTTTTTCCGTCATATTCCGACACAGTACATCTCTCTGAAAAAGAAAAAGCGGAAGAACTATTTAAGAGTGTCGGAACAAAAAATCTTCACAAACGCTTGACACTACAAATCCGACACTATTTCCATAATTGCAATTTCGGCCACACCCGTTTATCCGACAAACCGCGCTCAGACGGTGCAGTAATCGGGGGTCTCTGAAGTTTTCATCAGCAGTGTTCTCCAAAGCCTGTTCAACTCGTCTGTAAACCCGCCAAAAGCTATTTCCTTTGAAGATGTGCCTCGGTAGAATCTGTAGCAGACGTTAAATGTGGACGTAATTTTAGAGGCTTTGAACAGAAATGTATAATTATGACTAATTATAACTGTGTTATAAAATCTCAGCTCGGTTCGCGAATCCATCTGAATTTCGGGAGGACATACGTTGCTAAACGTGCAGGATGTGAGAAAGGACTTCGCTATATTGAAAACGGGAGTGATCTATCTGGACAACGCCGCGACTAGCCTCACTCCCGAGCCTGTGCTTCAAAAGATGCTGGAGTTTTACCGTGGATACCGAGCCAATGTGGAGCGAGGTATCCATCGTCTGTCTCAGAAGGCGAGTGAGGAATATGAACGGGTCCACGCTAAGGTTGCGGACTTTATCAACGCCAGATCCGAGTTGGAAATAATTGTTACTCGAAACGCCACTGCGGGAATCAATCTGATCGCTAACGGCTTAAACTGGAGGAAGGGAGACAAAATCGTTACTTCTCTAATTGAGCATCACTCCAACTTCATCGTGTGGATTCGGCTAAAGAATAAACATGGCACGGACTTGGAAGTGGTTAGGCCCAAGGAACCTATTGCGCAAGGGCTACTAGACCCAGCGGACTTCGAGAAGGTGATAGACGATAATACGAGGCTTGTGACTATAACTCACGCTTCAAACGTTTTAGGAGCGATTACACCTGTGGAAGAAATCATTAAAATTGCCCATGAGCACGGAGCCTATGTTCTTGTAGACGGGGCCCAGTCGGTCCCACATATGAAGTTGGATGTTCAGAAGATGGGATGTGATTTTCTCGCCTTCAGCGGTCACAAGATGTGTGGCCCAACAGGATCCGGCGTCTTATACATTCGGAAGGAACTTGTCGAGAAGATTGAACCTCTCTGCATCGGTGGAGGAACCATTGCGGATGTGGGTATGGACTACTACACGTTGGAGGAGAGTCCTACGAGGTTTGAGGCTGGAACTCCAGGTATTGCTGAAGCCATAGGGCTGGGGGCGGCAGTTGACTATCTAAGAGGGATTGGAATGGAAAATATTGAGAGCCACGAGAGGGAACTAACGAAGCAAATGTACGAGGGACTTACGGGTCTCCCTAAAGTTGAGGTTTACGGTCCAGAACCAGAATTTAAGATCGGCGTCACTTCGTTTAACGTAGGCGACTTGAACCCCCATGATGTAGCCTTGGCGCTTGATGTCTCAGCAGACATTATGGTGCGCTCAGGACATCACTGCGCCCTCCCCCTGACAAAAAACATCATTCGCAAGCCTGGAAGCGTC
>JABAHS010069729.1_pt1 | contig 15502 bp, 22 predicted proteins | sample 7062111 | NCBI WGS metagenome assembly JABAHS01 (sample SAMN14534600, study PRJNA622989) | marine sediment metagenome | biome: marine biome [ENVO:00000428]; feature: marine pelagic biome [ENVO:01000023]; material: deep marine sediment [ENVO:00002113]; isolation source: pool of 4 deep marine... | reverse complement strand
GCCGTGTGCACCAACTTCCTTTCTGAAGCATGGACTGACTCCAGCGAGTTTTATCGGCAATTCCTCTTTGTTGATCACTTCATTCATGAAGATAGCGGCCATGGGATGTTCGCTGGTCGCTATTAGGTAAAGATCTTCTTTTTCTATCTTGTAAAGTTGATCTCTGAAAGACTCTAGATCAGTGACTCCTAGATAGGGCTCCTTACGCATCATGAAGGGTGGTTCTATAAGCAGATAACCTCTGTTTCTCATGAAGTCTATTGTGTAGTGGGAGATCGCATGGTCCAGAAGAACCATTTCTTCCTTTAGGTAGTAGAATCCGTGACCGGCAACCTTGGCGGCTCTCTGTGCATCTATCAAACCCAAGTTCAGAGCAATTTCCAGATGATTTTTGGGTTCAAAATCAAATTTTGGAGGTTCTCTCCAAGTTTTGACAACAACGTTTTCACTTTCATCCACGCCGACGGGAACCGACTTGTGCAGAATGTTGGGAAGCCCCAGCAGAATATTATTTGCTCTCTCTTTTGTTTTCTTGACTTGCTTGTCTAGTCTCTGAATTTTTTCGAGTATCGTTCGTGCTTCTTGAAGTTTTTTGCTGACGTCCTTTCCTTTCTTCTTCAAGCTTGCAATTTCAACGGTCTTTACCTTTCTTTTGTGCCTGAGTTCATTTACCTCTGTTAAAAGTCGTCTCCACTCTATGTCGTATTTGATTAAGTCATCGAGCATCTCGAGCTTTTCAATGGCTCCCCTCTTCTCTAGACTGGCCTTCACCGCTTCGGGGTGCTCTCGTATCAGTTTGATGTCCAACATTCTGTTACTTCAGCCTCATTTCAACCTTAAGCGTTCACACTATCTTATGCTGTTACGTCTAACACGGAATTCGACTATTTAACACCTATGTGGCCTGTCAGGCAAGGTATGCGCGCGCGATTGTTGAAAGTGGCTCTCCATTGTCTTCGCGGCACGGAAAGCCTTTTCAGCAGTTGAGATGCAACACAAGAGGTCGTCAATTGTCGCTATAAAGGTCTGGAGCTTCAGTTCACATCGGATCTGCGTTAATACCTTGGAGCCTATTTGCTTTGTCTTTATGAACAAACCGTGAGGGACCTTTACGTTATCTGGAGAAATAGCCTCAGCAACTGCTGTTGCCCCTCTTTCGCTTTCGTAGGAAATTTCTACCTCACCCTCCACGCTGCTTCTCCTCCAACTGTTTCCTGACGAGCTCATCTACAAGTTCTACAAAGGCCTTAATCTTCTTGTTGGGGACTTGGGCTCCAGCAGCGACGTTATGACCTCCTCCCTTTCCTGAATGCTTCTCGGCGGCAATCCGCAAGATTTCTCCAAGGTCAAGACCTCTTTTGGTCAAGGTGTTCACTGCTCTCGCTGAAACCTTGATCAAGTCTTCCTGAGGGACGATTGAGTAGGCTATGATGGGTTTTTCTTGTTTGGGAAGGTTCGTGGAGAGGATCGAAGAGACCGTTCCTATCAAGTTTTCGTGGATGAAATTTTCCCCCCGCACCACGTAGATGCTGTCCAATTCTTTTATGCGACCAGGTTTCTCCTTCAACCAGTTCATGCACTTGGTGATGGCTAGTCGGTACTCGTTCAGTACCGCGTTAGCCTGTTCAAATGCAGTTGCTCTGTCCCCCATGCAGACGGCGACGCCGAGGCCGGGCTTCTCCATTCGTCCTGTGGCATTAAGCAGAACCGCGAACTCTCGGGCATCCCTCAGTGGAGTCCATGGTTCTTCGGACGCTAAAGTGTAAACATTTCCAATAAGGCTTAGTGCGATGTCGCTTGGTAGCCCCTTTGATGCCAAATGAGCAGCAAGTGACGAAAACAAACTTTTTTTCTCCTCCTCGGAAAGATCTCTCAATGCTAGCCACTTATCCCTTTTTTTTGGAGTGATACCTGTGCGCTGAACCAGGAAAGCGTAGCTTGCGTCTTCTTCCCCGCTTATGCCAGGGATAAAGGGATTTGTTGTACGGGACAAAGCCTTGTGGATTGGGCGTGTTTGCCTTCCGAAAAAGAGGAGATCGACTTCGAGCTTGAGAAGGCCAGAGTTCACAGCGTCCTCTACAATTTTTTCGTTTACGCCTCCCAAGCTTCGCTGTTCATACTTGTCTTGAAGGTCTCCAAGGGCTCCAACCGTGGCGACGCAGGCCAAATCTACGTTCGATTTGTCAAGAGCCTTGGCTACGAGGTATGCCACTCCGGCTCCGCTAAGGTCGCGGGACCCATCAATTCCGTGGAGGTGAGGGTTTATGTGGATAAACGATGAAGGAGCTTCTCCAACAGGCTGATGATGATCAAGAATGATTGCATGACGGCTAGGAAGTCTCTCGGCTAGCAGGTTGAGGTCACCACTCCCGAAGTCGGTGAATATCGTTAGAACGTTTTTTTCCCCTGCCGTGATTCTGTCTAATACGTTATTATCTAGCCATCTTTCAATTCGGACTCGAAATTTTCCTCCCAATCTGACCAAACATTGCCCCATGACGCCTGCAGCAGCCAACCCATCCGCGTCATAGTGGGAAACCACATGAATGATCTTCTCGTCGTCAATGTACTCTCGAATCAGGTTAGCTGCTTCGGAGGCACTTTTAACAAGGCCGTTGATCTGCGCGCGCCTTTTCTTCACAGTCATTAAACCTCAAAGTCAGATGAGAACTGTACCTTTTGCTTTGTATTTCCAGTCCGGAGGTAGCTCTCCTTGCTGTTTATAATACCTTGAGAGTTTGTGGATCCTTGCTTCAATGATCTGTAGAGCTCTCTTGTTATGCAGATCCTTCTTGTTTTTTTCAAGATGAACGTGGAGGCGTGCGGCCTTTTTCAGCAACATTTCCAAGTCTTCAGGAAGGGAAGATGCTAATTCCGCATCCTTCAAAATTTTGGTAACCGTCTTCCCTATGATAGACTTAGCTAGGGGAATACCATGCTGATCACGCAGGATAGTTCCAATTTTGCTGGGAGGATTGCCGTCTTTTGCAAGCTTGATGACTAGAGCTTCTACTTCCTCTGGTTTGTACTTACACCAAATAGGAGTCCTCTTGCTAACGGGGCGAGTGGAGTGCGAACTTCCTTTTTGTTTCTTTGGCATTTTTAGTCTTCCAGACGACTCTAAAAGCGAGCAGTTGCTGATATTTAAAATCTTCGTTGGAGGGGTGACGTGTACCATCTGGCAAATTTTCCCAAGGCCTCGGCCCGATGTGAATGCTTATTTTTCTCCGTTAAGGTCATCTCTGCAAAGGTTTTGCCACCGCTGGCGGGATGTTCAAAAATTGGGTCAAAGCCAAACCCGTGGGTTCCTTGTGTTTTGAAAGAGATTGTTCCTTCAGTCCTTCCATGAAAACATTTTAGAATTTCTTTTGGGCTACGGAACGCGACTACAGAGTGAAAGTAGGCATCTCGGTTCATCGTGTTCTTCATGAGTTGAAGGAGTCCTTTGGTTCCTATTGTTCGATAAACATAAGAAGAGTAAGGTCCTGGAAAACCGTTTAATCTCTCTATAAAGAGTCCAGAGTCTTCCACGATGACAGGCAAGCTACACTTTTCAGTGACTTCTGTGACGGTGGCTTTCGCTACATTCTCTATGCTGTCGTCTTGAATCTCAAAGGTTTCCACCCTGAGGCGAGCCGCTGCAATTCCATGCTTCGCCAACACTTGCCGGGCTTCATTGAACTTATGAATATTCTCTGTCACAAAGAAGACCAATCTGCCCCTTGGAAACTGCCTAGTAGATTTCAACTCGCGTTATTCTCCCTCTTTTAGTAACTAAACGATATAGGATGATGAAGAACCTTCTTTTTTGTTTTGCTTCAACTCAAAGGCTTCTGTCGAAAACCTGAAACAAATCCAATACGAATCCATATATGATTTGAGCATCACCTTAGAGGTATAGTTTTATTAAGGGTAGTGAATACATCCTTCGAAAAGCAGAGGTGTCTCAGATTTGGCAAAGGCGTTTGTGTTAATAAATGCAGATACGGGCTCTGAAAAAGAAGTCGTAGAGAAGGTAAAGAATATGAAGAACGTTAAGGAAGCCTACTTTGTATTCGGAGTGTACGATGTTATAGCTGTTGTTGAGGCCCCGAACATTGACATTCTTAGAAACACCGTACACACCGAAATGAGACAGGTGAAAGGAATCCGTTCGACTTGTACAATGGTCGTCATAAGATAGACCGCTTCCGAGAAACAAGGTGGAAACGCTAAGTCAGCGCGTTTCCCGTGAAAATTATGATCTGCGTATGGTGCAAAAGTTCGTACAAGCCTAAGACATACGTATTATAGATTGCACAAGTGGCGCGTGTCTAGAAAAGGTTGAAAATACATCGGATTTCGAAATATGTCGCTGGTTGAAACAAGTATTATATTAAATAGCACGATACAATACGTCTGGGTGCGAACGCATGTTAGAAGATCTCGCGCGAACTCTAGAAACCATAAGAAAACGCGAACAGGACATAGAAATAATGCAGTTACAATTGAAACACAACTTGACAAAGAAAAGAGCGGAATCCAAACTCCTAATTATGTACTACAAGGCCTGCAATACCGTATCAAGAGCTAAACTTTTAATGTATGGGATTAGCAATTGCAACGCCAAAGCCCTCCAACCGCTAGAATCGATTAACCGATGGAACGATCATCGCCCAAAGAGATGCTAACCTAAATCGTGTGACTAGCCTGCTTTTCGATGTTTCAAGGCTCCCTACGTCGGACGCGCTACCCAGCCAAAAATAGAGCTCGGTCACAGACAGAAAACCACTCAGCGAGATTGTTCACTACCAATAAAGAGTAGGTCATCCACGCGCCATTTTTATGTACCCAGATAATATCCCTCTGCATAAGTAGACTTTCTCTGTTGCCTTGTAGAATCTCAGGCCTTCTTTTCGAGCTGCCTCAGCATTTATCTTCAAGACAACAGGGTCCTTGGTTCGTCTTAGTCCTACTTCCGTCGCTATTTCCTCTGTGGGAGACAAATGAACCCATCTCCTCTTCATTGATCTAAGACCCACTTTTAGAATTCTGGAAGCTGCGCTTGGCGTAGTCCCGTGATAAAATACCTTGGAGATCTTATCTTCTTCCAATTCCAATTCTACAGGTATCGTATGGCCATATAAAGCTCTGATTTTGTCTTCTATAATTTCAAATCGTATTCTCTGACTTTTCTCAACTATTTCGAAAATGAATTCTTTGTCGATTTGGAACCGCTCATCAAGTTTCTCTAAGAGTTCGTCGAGGAACACAAAACCATGGTCATCCATCTTCAAATTCTCAGGATTATGTCTAAGAAGATAACTCATGTACTTGCTGACTTTGACCTTCAAACCTTTTTCCGTGCGTTCATGCATACACTAGCCCAGCGCCGCCCAGTATCTTCATCTATACTTCCTCAATTCTACAAAGACCCGATCAAACGTTTTTGGTTGGTTGCGCACGCTCAGAAACATAACGCCCTCTACGTTCTATCTCGCTGATTTTGTTTAAAACCTCTCTCGTCTCGCTGTCTCCAATGATCTGACTGTACCCCTCAACAACAGCGGTAAAACAATCTCTTGCATATTTGAAATGAGTGCTTTGAAACGCTCTTTTCATGAGGTGCAGGTCCACCCCTCTGGCTTCAAGTTCCTTAGATCGTTCGCTTAGGCCGAAGTCCACGAAGACAACTCTGCCGTGCGGTGTGAGAATCATGTTGGAGGTGGTAAGGTCGCTGTGGATAATCCCGTGGTTGTGAAGTCGACCAATCAACTTGCCGATATGACGACACAAGTCTTGCTTCTCTTCAGAAGGAAGATCATCGAGGATCTGCTTCACCTGCTTCCCCCTGATGAACTCCATGACGATTGTTGCATCAGTGGTGTCAACCATAAGAATAGTGGGAGTCGGAACCCCCGCTTCCTTCGCTCTATGAATATGTTGAGGTTCGCGAAGCGTCCGGTGAAACCGGATTTCCTTGTCGAGCTTGGGAACGCGATATTTTTTTGATAACCGCCGCTTCATGATTACTTTGCGGCCATGCCAATCTTCCAGGTGAAGATTAGCTTCTGCGCCCCTTTTTATGAGCACGGCTCAGCCTCCGACCCATGGCGCTGGAACCTCGTCCAGCCGCCACTTCAGTTTGACGAAGCTCTTCCCCAGAGGAATCGTCACATTGTGCCGATAGGCAAGAATTCCTGTCCAAGCGATCATGGCTCCGTTGTCCAGTGCGTACTGCTTGGGAACACTGCAGAATCGAGCGTTGTGCTCTTCAGCGACGGACTCAAGCATGGATTGGAGCCGTTTGTTTGCTGCGACTCCACCTGTTAACAGCACCTCGGGCTTCTCGGTGTGAGCTAACGCCCTCTCCGTGACCTCGGTTAGCATAGAAAACGCGACTTCCTGAAGACTGAAGCATAAGTCTTCGAGCCCGTGCTTCCCCTCATGAAGCACCTGAATGGCGGCTGTCAAAAAACCGCTAAATGATAAGTCCATGCCCTTCACCGTGTAAGGAAGCGAGATAAGCGTCTCACCGCGGCTCGCCAGTTGCTCCACTAGTGCGCCGAGAGGTTTCCCCTCACTCTCGTGAAGTCCAGCCTCCCGAGCGAAAACGTCGAGGCAATTTCCCACCGCTATGTCTAGGGTCTCGCCGAAAACGCGGTATCGGCCTGCTTCAAAGGCGGAGACCAAAGTGTTTCCTCCAGAAACATAGAGGGTAACTGGATCTAAAGCCCCACTAACAAGCTTTCCTATTTCAATGTGCGCCACACAGTGGTTAACTCCCACTAGTGGAACCCTCAAATACGAGGCTAGAGCGCGGGCTGCAGTGGCACCCGTGCGAAGACACGGGCCCAAGCCTGGACCTTGAGAGAAGGCGACAATATGGATATCTTGAGGTCTTATCTCCGCCTTCTGAAAAGCTTCTTCCAAAACCCTGCCAGCCACCTCGGCATGATGCCGAGCAGCTTCTCGCGGGTGAATGCCTCCTTTCTCAGGCACGTAGGCACTAATGACGTTGGCTTCAACCTTGCCATTGGAGGAGAGGATTCCAACGCTGAAATCGTCAGCTGTAGACTCGATGCCCAGACAGTAAAACAAGTCTGAATGGCTCTTCGGCAACGTTTTCAACTCTTTTATGGTCAGCCTCTTGCTGATTCTAGGTAAGCTTGACATAGCTACAGCTTTGTAGAGTCTCGTATAACTGCTTAATATAATTATGACTTTTCGGGAGCGTGAGTGAGGAAACCTGTAATTCTAGAATAAAGAAAAATGGAATCTGGGGCGCTTTTTCATAAACATACTCCCTGCACTTTGACCTGTACGCGCGCCTTCTGTCTGAAGCAGCTTGAAACGTTTGAGAAACGTTATGGAATCCACTCCAACAATGTTGAACACGTGTGTTTCAACTTTCTTGGGTATGAACCCGTTCAATACGTATATGTTTTTATGTTTGAAAACAATATACTTAATGAGGATCTCTAAGGATCGATCGAGTATGCCACGGCGCAACGATCTGGAACACAAAGCCCTGCAGGTTATAGTGAATGTTGGAGATGACGGGGTGCTCCAGTCTGAACTCTGGCGAAAACTAGACGCCAGCAGCAGAGAAGGCTCCCGAATAGCCATAAAACTTGAAAGCAAAGGTTTGGTAAATCGTGAGCGCGAGCTTTCCAAGGGAAGATGGACCTACCGGCTGTATGCCAAAAGAAAACCAGCTTCTATTAACTCCATCATCGATTGTCCCTGTCTAATGTGTCCAGATGATTCTCGATGTGTACCTTGGAGTGTAGTGTCACCTAACGAATGCGTAAAACTAACTGGGTGGCTGTTGGGTCTTCACTGAGAAGCAGCCTACCTGCTACACGAGACGGTTGGTTTTGCCGAAAGAGTGGGTCCGGGAACGAAAAAGGGAATATTACTATAGGAAGGCAAAGCAAGAAAACTTTCGGTCACGAGCAGCCTATAAGCTGCTTCAGGCTGTGGAAAAAAATACTTTCATCAAACCCGGCGACGTAGTCGTGGATCTAGGAGCGGCTCCTGGTGGGTGGATACAGGCATGTCACAAGATTGTGGGTCGTACGGGTTTTGTATTAGGAGTAGATCTGAGACCTATTCAAGTGATCGATCAACCAAACGTCCGCACTCTTATTGCCGACGTGACGGATCCTCAAACAGTTGAACAGATTAGCAAGCTCTTACCGAGACCAGCCAACGCTGTGGTTTCAGATATCTCGCCAAGTATTTCAGGAGTGTGGGAACTCGACCATGCTCGGCAGATAAACCTCGCGAGGCAATCATTGCAAATTGCCGCCTCTGTTCTGAAGCCTGGGGGAAACTTTTTCGTCAAAGTGTTTCAGGGTGACATGCTGAAAGATTTCGTGACCGAAATCAAGGAGTATTTTGCCTCAGCTAGATTCGTCAAGCCAAAAGCCAGCAGATCGAGAAGCGCAGAACTATACGTTCTTGGATTGAATTTGAGACGTTTTAAACGATGAACCTTTGCCCTATCGCGTGCAAAGGAAGAAATGCGTACAAAAGGTTTTTAGGTTGGATATTCCATACGTCATTGAATCGAGTGGATCACATGAGCGGACGTTGGGTTCAAGACTGCAAGAAAATCGTGGATCAAATAAAAAAGTTGGACGATATCAAAGGGCAAGATCGCTTAGACATGGTGGGAAAGATCCGGTTCATCCTATACGGACTTCAACGCAGCGTATCTGGATGGATTGAATGGATTGACAATCCAGACATCATGGCAAATTTTTCTCTTGAAGAGTTGAAGAAAATAAGTAAAAATCTTGCCAAACTGACACAACCCTTCATTGAATATGACTGTGAGATAACTTCGCTTGTCCAAGGAGACCTGGCAATCAGAGAGCCTGCGACACGGACAGAGTCAACCAAAAAACCAAAAGGCAAAACAGAGATCTTCTACGTAAAATAACTGGGCATTCGGCATCGATAGCTTTGTAATAGCGGTTCTATTATCGTACCTTCTTTTTCATCTCTTCGCCGGCGCAATCTGATTCTTCATTTCTCAACGCTTTGACTCAAGAATTTGAGTGGTCGAAAACGCTTTAATGTAGCGGGGTGTTCACGTTATTGTTGTATTGGTTCCTTTGAAATTTAATCGCTCAAGAATCAGCGCTCATAAGGTGTATATTCGATGCTCACGAAGATGTTTTCGGTTGGATCATTATACACGAACTGCTACTTAACATGTTGCACTAAGACTGGAGAGGCTCTTATCATTGACCCCGGCTTTGAAACGGACCTTGAAGCGAAGGCAGTCTTCAAAGAGGCTGGTCAACAAAAGTTGCGAGTCAGATACATCATAAACACGCATGGTCACCTTGACCACACAGCTGGCAATGGAATTGCGAAGAGGCTAACTGGCGCACCCATCTTGATTCACGAGTATGACACGCCGATGTTGACTGATCCAACTAGAAACCTGTCGATGGCGTTTGGTCTTCGCAGCATCTCTATGCCGCCTGCTGATCGAACACTTCGGGATGGAGATATTGTTCGAATAGGTGAAGCCACGCTTCGTATACTTCACACGCCTGGACATAGCAGAGGAAGCATATGCATTTTGAGGCCTGATGCTGTTTTCACCGGAGACACCTTGTTCGCTGGCTCAATCGGTCGAACAGATCTTCCAAGCTCATCTTACGAAGAAATCATGCTTTCGATAAGAAAACTTGCAGAATTGCCAGACCACACAGTAATTTATCCTGGACATGGCCCGAGTTCCACGATAGGTGAAGAAAAGAAGCATAATCCTTTCTTGGAAAAACTCTAACCTGTCGCACGCGCCATAGACTTGCAGTGTGACCCTACATAAGATTCAAAGGAACAGCGATCCTACTTTTGGAGGTTCTCCTGGATCTCAAGAGTTTTGTTAATGCTCTATTTCATTTATTAGGTAGCTCAGTGGTTTAGGCTTCGGACAAGGTGCAGGTAATATTTCATGGAAGAAATTCAGCTAGTTCGGTCAGCTACACCTTTTGATTTAGAGTGTACCCTCAGATGCGGCCAGTTATTTCGATGGGAGAAACTGAGCACCTGGTGGTATGGAGTTGTCGAGGACTTGGTTATTAAGTTGAAGCAGGTCAGCGACAAACTATTGTTCAAAACTTTTCCCGAAAAAAAAGATGCCCGTTTTGTGGCGAACTACCTCAGACTGGACGACAACTTGTCTCACATCCTTTCCAAAATAAACAAAGACGAACACATAGGAATGGCCATTCAACGTTACCGCGGATTGAGAATCACCCGACAAGATCCGTGGGAGTGCCTAATCTCCTACATCTGTGCAACATATAAGAACATCCCAGCAATCAAAAAGATGGTTCTGAACCTCTCCGAACAGTTCGGAAATAAAATAAAATTTGAGGGTCGGGATTTTTTCGCATTTCCAAAGCCCGAAGTCTTGGTTGACGCCGATGTCAATCAAATAAGAGCGTGTAAGCTGGGATTTAGGGCAAAAAGGGTCCTTGAGGTCTCAAAAATTGTGTACAATGAAGAGTTGGACTTGGAACGCTTGAGAAAAATGGATTATTATGAGGCGAAACGTGAACTATTATCCCTACCGGGTGTTGGACAAAAGGTCGCCGACTGCGTCCTGTTGTTCTCTCTAGACAAGCTGGAAGCTTTTCCAGTGGATATCTGGGTGAAACGTGCTGTTCTCGATTTCTATCGCAACCACTTTGAGGACCCATTTGTGAGAAAGATCTCCAGTACAGCCTCACTCACACTAAACGAATACAAAAAGATCAACACTTTTGGAACGAGATACTTTGGGGAATACGCGGGATATGCACAAGAATACCTATTCGCTTTATCAAGAAAGCAACAGAAATTTGCGCGTGCACACAGTTCCTCTTTTCCTTCTTCCAATTAAACTTTGGACTTTTCCGCAAGAGATTTCATCTTCGCTTTCTTAAGCAGATTAACATGTTTGACCAGCTCATGGACAACCGCTTCAAAGACTTTTCTCCCTTTTTCCGCAGAGGCTGTTGTTGATTTGCCAAATACTCCTGAGCTCGTTTCGTCCGCCGTGTCAAGCGGAAGAGTTATGCCGTCTGTTTCTGCGAAGTTTTTGCGAGTTTTTTCATTGACAGCTCTATCCATATCCACAATATGTGGGTGTAAAGTCAAATTCAAGGAAGTTTCTTCGGCACAAGCATGTCCTCTCTCTTCCGATTCAAAAAGGTTCGGCAAAAGTCTGCCAGTAGCAACCCACCAGTGAAAGATTGAAACAAAAATTCCTCCCTTTCTTAGTTCTCTAGCCACCTCAGTAAGAGCAGGTGTGTTGCCACCGTGTCCATTAACTATCACGATTTTTCCTACTCCGTAGTAATTGAGTGAAAGACATGTCTCCTTAACGTAGTTTTTGAACGTATTCGAGGATATGTAAATGGTTCCCCAAAACTGTCTATGATGTGAACTTACGCCGAAGGGGATTACTGGCAAGCAGAGGGTTCCTGTGCGTTTGGCTGTTTCTTCGGCTATGACTTTGGCTATCAAATGGTCCGTTCCAAGCGGATTTTGCGGCCCATGCTGCTCATTTGAACCTACCGGAAGAATTGCTACATCATTTTTGCTTAAATACTCTCTAGCTTCATTCCAACTCATTTCCTCAAGTTTGAACTTCACCGCTTTCACCTTCTCAACGAAATCAGTCTATAAATGGAGATTGAATATAAACTTGTGATATGCCGGGGGGGGCGCTTCTCGTTTCAAATTAATCGTATTCTTCAACTACATCAGGCGCGCAGTAATGAGAAATATTTCCTTCTCTACGTTTCTTCACTCGCCCGCTTCGTTATCCATGTGTGCGCGCATTTCCCGTGTGTGCCATGTTTTCATCCACGTTTCGTCAACCTCAATCTGCTCCAGCCTCTCCAGAATTTTTTCGACCTTAGCCCTAATTTCTTCAGCCTTATTCTCAGCAGCGTTCTCTTGCGCGCGTTCCGTTTGTTTGGCTTTTTGATTTGACATTGCAGGTTGACGTGGACTCGTAAGATTAATAAGAGTTATGAATCGTAAATCCAAATTCGAAATGTGCCCGAACCAAGAGATTGAAATGCTTCGAGGAATCATCAGCATAATGTTGCCAAAAGAAAATGTCGACTGGATAGATGAAAAAGTCAAAGCAGACGCTTACACTGGTTACAGCTATGTTGTGGATTTTTCATTCCTTAGAGAGATGCAAGAGAAATGAATGAAAAACAAGTTCTGAAGTGGTTGGCGGAGGCGCGAACACAACCTCCCGACTGGGAAATGTACACTAAAGTCCAAGCGTATATTGTAGATAAAGCCAAAGCTCTAGGAATGAAATTTCAATCGACAACTGTAAACGTGAACGGGCTAAAGCCTACAGGAGAACAAGAAGTTTATGAGGCTATGTTGGGGCAATTGGAATGGTTGTGGGATTCCGTGTGGGAGAGAATTAGAGAAGAACAAGGGGCACATCCCAAGAGCGCGCGTGCACAGACATAGAAGGTTTTGGACGATCTGTTCTTTTGTCAAAGAAATACGTATGTTGGTATGGAAGATGCTGACTTGGAGGAGACATTCTAGGTTTCCAGCCTTCGCGTAGATTCGATCCTAATGGTTAGTTCATGTAGATCGCCACCAGTCATCTGAAACGCCGCTATTTTTCCATCGCTGGCAGATATGATTAGCCAAACCGCTTCACCCCAAAGCCTCATGTACTGAAGATCAACCTCTGAAGGTCTGGCAGGTGCTGGATGCGAGTGAAAGAAACCTATGAACTGTAGTCTGCCTCGCTCTGCTTCTTCGAAGGCGTTGAAAACCTTTTGCGGGTCAGCCCTAAATCTGGTCGATGATTCCAAGACGTTTGTCATCACCACAACCTTTGTTACAACAGCCTCTCTGTAATTTAGTCTTCCAAAAAGAAGGGCACAAGCTTCAATCGGATGAGTCTTTCTACTCTCGTCCCTCAAAAAGCATAATTGTTCGCTCGTCAACCGAAGAATCATTCGTTGGTGTCTCCAATTGGAAGTTGTTAGGGGAGCCCTTTTCCTTCATGCGTACACACATTGTTGCTTTTTGACCATGCGCGCGCAGAAGAGATGATTACCTTTCTTGTTTCAGATGAGTTTTTTCCCATGGTTCTCCATGCCTGTGCGACCTTGTTGCTTATCTTGTCCTTTATGATTGATGTTTGATTATTCGTTTTCTATAGGGCAGTCCTGTGGGAATCATTTCAACAAGTTTGGCTTAACCTTTTACTACTGAAATCGGTAGTAATCTAGCTACTCTTGTTGCGATGCCAAGTTTATCACTCACATCTACTACTCGATCTACACTTTTGTAGGCGGGATCTGCTTCTTCGGCTAGGATAACTTGGCTTGCGGCTCTAATGATGATTCCACGTTGTTCCAAGGCCTTTTTCACGTCTCCTCCCCAAAACCTTCGTTTTGCGGCTTTTCGACTCATCATGCGGCCGGCTCCGTGAGCTGTGGAGCCAAACGAGACTTCCATGGCCTTTGTTGTACCGACAAGCAACCATGAGCTGGTGCCCATGCTTCCTGGTATGATTACTGGTTGCCCAACTGCTCTGTAATCGGCCGGAACCTCTAAGCGTTCAGGAGCAAAAGCGCGGGTTGCGCCTTTTCTATGAATCCAAACTTTTCTTGTGTGATCATCTATTATGTGCTCCTCGATTTTCGCGATGTTGTGAGCGACATCGTAGACGAGGTTCAAGCCAAATTCTTCCGCTGGCCTTTTGAATACCTGCTCAAAGCTTTGGCGCACCCAATGAGTAATCGCCTGACGGTTGGAAAAAGCGTAGTTGACTGCGCAGGACATGGCTTGATAGTAGTTTTCTGCTTCTTTGCTTGTGCCTGGTGCGCAAGCGAGCTCTCGGTCCGGCAGATCAATTTTGTACTTGTGAACTGCTTGCTCCATGATGCGTAGGTAGTCTGAGCATATCTGGTGTCCATATCCGCGCGAGCCGCAGTGAATCATGGCGGTGACTTGGCCTACATGACTGATGCCGAAGGTTTTGGCGACCTGAGGATTGTAGATTTTGTCAACCTTCTGAATCTCAAGGAAGTGGTTTCCCGATCCTAATGTGCCGATTTGAGTAAAACCCCTTTTTTTAGCGGTGAAGGAAACCTTGTCTGGGTTGGCTGCTTTCATGTATCCGTTTTCTTCACAGTGTTCGGCGTCTTCGGGCCAGCCAAATCCCTGTTTCACAATCCATCCCACGCCCTGCGCTGCAAGTTGGTCGAGTTCGTGGGAGGTTAGACGGAAGTCTTTTCGTCGGCTTCCTAGTCCGCAGGGAACATTTTTGAAGATTGTGTTGGTTAATTCAGCGAGCTTGGGTCGAATGTCAGCTTCGGATAGGTTAGTAGCCAATAGTCTAACGCCGCAGTTTATGTCATATCCTACTCCTCCCGGGCTGATTACGCCTTTATCATAGTCGGTGGCTGCGACGCCGCCTATTGGAAAGCCATAACCTTCGTGGCCGTCAGGCAAAGTGATGGCATGTTTGCAAATACCCGGAAGATGCGCGACATTGACACACTGTTCAAGGGTTCGATCTGTCGTCATTTTTTCAAGCAAATCCTTGTCAGCGAAGACGACTCCGGGCACTCTCATGCCGGGCTTGAATGTTTTGGGTATCCTCCACGTGTATTCGTCGACTTTTTCGAGTGGAACCCTTGTTCTGTGTCCAAAGCGGTTTTCCTTGCCACGCATCGAATTCACCGCACAACAAACTCGGAGTGAAATATATAAACAATTTTAGTGTATGCCGAACGAATAGGTGAAAAACAACTCAAATATCAAGAATGAACCGCACGGTCACCGCCTCAGGTTTTTTCACAATTTCCATTCGGTGGTAGGTTACTGCCTTTACTCCAACCTTTTGCAGGTGTCTCTCTGGATCAAAAGGTTCTCCCCAGATTTTTGCCTTCAACTTGAAACCAGCAAGCGTTTTCTCTATGCTGGAAACTTCAAAACTGCAGTACAGATTACTAGTTGTGTCGAACCTGATCAGAAGTTCCTCCAACCAACCGTAAAGAAGAGAATATTCGTCATGTCCTTCCACTTCCACGAAGTCTTCAGTCTCTGGCTTAACTTTCCTAAGGTCAGTCATCACTTCAAAAGTAGCCATGGCTGCGTTTTCAAAAGCTTTCTCTAGGCTATCGCCGTAGGCTGCTATGTAAGCATCTGCGGTATGCTCCAAAAGCTCGAACCGCTTTTTCACCAGTTCATTCCTTCACTTAGATTTAACCATCTTATTATCTACTAGATATTATCCACCTATCTAATCTAACTTACGCGCGCGCATGCACCAAAGGTTCAAGAAAGAAACTTATGGAACAGCGTTGCATGCATGCATTCCGCAAGAAATAATAGAATGTTAATTGTAGCTCCAATTGTTGAAGGCTTGAGGATTTTGAGATGACCCAGACAGAAGAGCCGAAAGTCTTGAAGATGAAAGACTGGGAATCTGGCCCAGACGATCTAGTGCCAG
>JABAHS010001018.1_pt1 | contig 15502 bp, 17 predicted proteins | sample 7062111 | NCBI WGS metagenome assembly JABAHS01 (sample SAMN14534600, study PRJNA622989) | marine sediment metagenome | biome: marine biome [ENVO:00000428]; feature: marine pelagic biome [ENVO:01000023]; material: deep marine sediment [ENVO:00002113]; isolation source: pool of 4 deep marine... | reverse complement strand
GGGCCGCCCCAGGGGGGGGTCGATGTGCGACTGGAAGCTGGTGGGCCGGGATTCTTCGCCTGGTGTCAGGCACTCCCGACGCCCGGGACCGGTCCGCAGTTCTCGATACAGGAGTGGGCGCAGACGCCACACCGGGGGTCTCATTGGATTGAGACCGGGTCAGGCCCAAGTTTACAGAAAACCACTTATTCGTCCTTCGGTTCTTCTTCACCTCACGCACAGGCCCCTGGCCCGGTTCTTGGGACCTGGCCTGCGGCGCCGGCGCTACGCCTGGTACGGAGAGGTCTTGGGGCGGCGGGTCGCAGGTGGGCTCTTCAGACTCGTAGGTGGCCACTGGCCAAGGACATGGCTGCAGGACGCTACGCGCGCGCGCGTAGGGCGATCGTACTCGGGTCTGCAGCCGGCCGAGCAGGTGGTGGCGTCTGAGGCGCCCTCGAACCGCCCAGGGAAGAGTGTCTCTTGGGTGCTGCCAGGTCTGTAGGCGGGCCGATCTCGACCGAGCGGAGCACTGCTTCGTCGACTGCACTACTACGTAGCCGCTGGGTTAGCCCTTAGTACCTTCCAGCGAAGCGGATTCGATCACCGAGCATCTGCAACCTGCGCTTGGCTCCGGAGCGCGGTCGAGCCGGGCCAGCGTGTCTTTCAGCGTCCCTCGAAGAGTTTCGAGCTCCCGCATTCGCCCTTCAACTTGCGAAAGCCGCGCCGAAACAGTGGCACGTACATGCTCGCATGGCGGCCGGCCACCTGAGGAGATCTCCAGGATCTCGCGGATGTCTCGCAGACGGAGACCGAGGACCTGGGACTTCTTGATGAAGATGAGGTCGTCGAGCGCGGTCTGGTCGTAATCTCGGTAGCCGCCTCGCGTTCGAGGCGGTGGCCGCAACAGCCGCTGGCGTTCGTAGTACCGAATCGTGTCGGGCGTTACGCTCGCACGCTCTGCCAACTCTCCGATCCGCATCGATTTCGTCCCGTATCTGGCAGTTCTTTGCTCGGGGTTGACCTTGGAGTCTANNNACGCTTCCTGACGACGAAAAAACGCGGAAAAAGCGGGGTGAGGAGCAAGGACATCCGAACCGCCCAAAGACTGGTCTTGGTGGGGCTCCTCATCCCCGGGGGTGTGTCGGCGCAGGTGCTCCCGTTTCATACCGAGACCGCGATCACCACGGGCTTCGAAGAGCAGGCGGCCAGAACGTTCTCGATGTTCTCCGGAAGGCAGGGTCTCCTTCTCGACGGCGTCGCGGTCCCCGATTCGCTGCGACGCGAGATCAACGTTTTCGTCCAGCCGCTTGTGGTTCTCCCTTACGCGATCACGCCGATGTGGACCACCCGGCTGATCGCGCCGTTCGTCCACAAGTCCGTGGACTTCGCAATGCCTGGGGGAGCGCCGCTGGACTACTCCACCGGCGGAGTGGGCGACATCATCGTGGACACTAAGTGGGTCTTCCTCAGCCAGAACCGCCTGCGCGGCACCACGCGACTTGGAATCGAGGGCGGCGTCAAGATCCCAGTTGGCACCACCGACGCGGCGTACCCGGACGGCACTGTCGCGCCTCGCATGCTCCAAGTGGGCACGGGCTCGTGGGACTTCCCCTTTAAGGCCCTCTTCACGATGAACCGGGACCACTTCGGCCTGCTTGCGAACGTCGGTTACCGGTTGAACACCAGGGGAGACGATTTCAAGGCGGGCAACGTTTTCACCTACGATGTCGCGACCGGCTTGCGCTTCCTGCCTTGGGCTTACCGAAGCCTGAAGGACCAAACGCTCGTTGTATACCTCGAGCTCAACGGAGAGGTGGCTGCGAAGAGCGAAATCGGCGGCGTGCTCAATCCAGACTCTGGCGGACACCTCGTGTTCCTGAGCCCGGACCTCCAGTGGATCCCGCTCCCGTGGTTGCTGTTCGAAGGGTCCGTCCAGTTCCCGATCGTACAGGATCTCAACGGGACCCAACTCGAGTACGAGACGCGATTCCAGTTTGGCACCCGAATCCGCTTCTCGTTTCTCCGTTGATTCAACCAGAAAAAGGAGATCTCACATGATATCGGTAGCAAGAATGTCGCTCCTCGCGCTCCCTCTTCTGACCGTAGTGCTCCAGCCGACTACGCTCCTGGCACAAGAGCAGGAAGACTCCCAGTCCCGAGGTGAGGTTGGCACGCACGTTCGGACCATAGAGGTCACCGTTCTCGGGATGACTTGCTCGTTCTGCGCCTATGGCGTCGAGCAGAAGCTCAATAAGCTGGAGGGCGTCGGCGAACTGACGGTGGACCTGAAGAACGGCCGGGCGATTCTCGAGATGGATGACGAAGCGGACGTGTCGAACGAGACTCTGCTACAGACCGTCGATGCCGCGGGCTTTGACGTGTCGCGGATCATTCGCAACTTCGAATCGGAGTTTCCGGACTACACCGCTGATGAGGGACTGGACCCCAGGGAGGGCGAGAATGGCTGACCAGCGGAAAGTGGAGATCTTCAGCGCCGGCTGCCCCATCTGCGAAGAGACCGTTCGACTGGTGAGCGAGATCGCCTGTCTATCTTGTAACGTTACCGTCCTGGACATGCAGGACCCCGAGGCAGCTGAGCGCGCGAAGCTCTATGGCGTTCGCTCGGTACCTGCCGTGGCGGTGAATGGAGTGCTTGCTGCGTGCTGCACAGCTGGCGGTCCTGACGAGACGGTGCTGCGCGCCGCGGGGATTGGCCAGTCGCTCTAATCCTCCGGCGGCGAGACCCTTCGACTCGACCAATGGATGTGCTGGATCCGCCACCCGTCGGCTGTGAGTCCGAGCAGTATCGTCTCTGTCCCGATGCTGTTTATCTCCTGCTCCCTGAACGTGCCGGTCGTCGTTGACCGGCTGAGCACCCATGCCACGTCACCACTTTTCCCTGAGCGCTCGACTGTCAGCTCTCGCTCCGTCGAACTCGCGAAGGCGATGTCGGCCGGCAGGTGGTGCGACCGATACTCCTCTCGTGAGGCCTCCACGCCGCCGGACTCGTAGATCAGGACATCCTCTGCCAGCAACTCCAGCGCGGTCACGGAGTCGCCGCTGGCCAGCGCCTCATGGAACGCGCGAACGACGTTCTCCGGATTATGACCCTCCTGACCCATGGCTGGGAGTGGAGCAGTAGCAAGCAGCGCAACAGCGATAAGCACCATTCTGTTGGTCAAAGGACCCTCCGCGAGTCTCAGAGTTGGAAGCAGGCGCGAAGCCGGGAAATGGAGGAGAGAGCCGCTGGTCCCGCGCACCGTGCCGTGCCGACTTCCCGCGGCACCACGACCTCGAGGCAGCGATCGACTCAGCCAGCCGTAGTGAAGCTGAACACCATGCCGAAGCTCCCGTTCGTCGGGTGTTGCCAGCCCTCGCCTGCGTGCGGGCCGGGACCACCACCCATGGGACCACCACCCATGGGACCACCGCCCATCATATCTCCGTTGGCCCAGTGACCGCCCATCCCGGGCCCATGTTGACCGAAATCGACGGGGTGGTCGTCGGCGTCCCTCATCCCGCCGCCGAGATGGATCGAGTAGGTGGTGGCAAGCTTGAAGGGCTGACTCGGCGTGAAGGTGAGCGTCATATTGTTGTTCGACCAGTTCCACGTCCCGTCAACCTCGGGTCCGGTGAGATCGCCTTCGTGGACGTCCGCGTACTCGGACATCGCCGCGTTCATCGAATGGTCAAATCGCACAACAACACTCGAGCCGGGATCCACGTCGGTGCTCCCGCCTTGCGGAACTACGCTGAGGAACACGGTCTCGGTGTCGCCGGGCCCGGCAATGTCGTCGGTCGAGCAGCCCACAAGACCTGCCACCAACACCGGAATGCCAAACAGGGCCGAAGTTCGTTTCATCTGAGTATCTCCTCAATCAGCCACCGGAGTGGCAGAGTCGTCTATCTATCGAGGGTTGGTCCCTCGTGCTCTTTCAACATCCTAAGGTTGAGAGACTCAAGGCTCCGTGAAGGTCACCACAAGATTGCCTAATGAGCTTGTTCGTTGTCTACAGAATCCATATCACTCTTCCTCGGCAGGCTACGCGTCAGCGCATATGGCGTCGTACGAGCCGGGCCAGCTGCCGGCTGACAGCTTCCGCTGTCGCATCTCCGTCCTCGATCGCCGTCGTGACGGCCCGCTCGACGTAGGCCTCGAGCAGGACGCTCTCAGCGCTCAGCAACGCCGATCGAGCTGCGGCAAGCTGCTGCAGGACCTCACTCGTATCACGCCGCTGCTCAATCATGCGGCCGATTCCGTCTACTTGGCCGCGAATCCTGGCAAGCCGCTTCAGAAGCTCCTGCTTCTTCTCGTCTTGATTCTCGATTCGGTCCACCTGTTCATTCCCTCTTGAGCACGCAGTCAGCCGTTCTATTCCAAGGCCGCGGCGCCTTCGGCGTTGGTACGGATCTTGGTGAGGTTCAAGACCGGGTGGACGGACACGATGCCGTCACCGGGTCGACCCGTTCGTGCAGCTTCAGTGATGATCTCGGTGAGCATTCCGCAGCGATCTGCCGCACAGATACATCGGACGATCGCCATGTCAGCGTACTCGGTCCCTTCCTCGAACGAGATCTTCATCGTGGCCGTGTCGACGGCAGATCCAATGGCATGCGCACGCTGCACCGTTAGCCTCGGCAAACCACAGTCCTTCAGACAGTGGACCACGCGGTCCAGCATTTCGACCCTGACGATGGCTCGAACCTCAACGAGAGTGGTGGTAGCCGGCGCTTGTTCGGTCATGTGTCCTCCTAGTCGGCCGGGACGAGCGCCATCTCGTCATGAAGAGCTTCCTCGAGGGGTGCCTCCGGACGGCGTCTAACCTGCCAGGACCTCCACAGGAGGTAGATCGCAGGTATCACGACGAGCGTGAGAATCGTGGCGCTGATCATTCCGCCCACCATCGGCGAAGCGATCCGCTTCATGACATCGGCGCCCGTTCCCGTGCTCCAGAGGATCGGAGCCAGGCCTGCTGTGATGGCCGTCACCGTCATCACGACGGGGCGCAGGCGCTCCAGCGCTCCCTCCCGTACCGCCTCCGCGACGTCGCCGGCCGAACTCATGCGTCCTTCCAAGCTCCGGCGGTGGAAGGCTTCGTCCAGGTAGATCAGCATCACCACGCCGGTCTCGGCGGCCACCCCGGCCAGCGCGATGAACCCGACCCAGACGGCGACGCTCGTGTTGTAGCCCAGCAACCAAAGGAACCAGATGCCGCCGACGAGGGAGAACGGCAGCGCCAGCATGACGATCAGCGACTCGGCGAGGCCGCGGAAATTGAGATAGAGGAGCAGGAAGATGATCCCGAGCGTGACCGGAACAACGATCTTCATCCGCTGCGCCACGCGCTCCATGAACTCGTACTGGCCGCTCCACACGAGTGTGTATCCCGCTGGAAGGACGAGCCGGTCGCTGACGAGCCGCTTGGCCTCTTCCACGTAGCCTCCCACGTCGCGCTCGCCGATGTCAACGAAGATGGTGGTCACCGGGAAGGCGTCCTCCGTCTTCACGGCCATCGGTCCCTGAAGCACCGAGACGCTCGCTACTTGGCCGAGCGGAATCTGAGCGCCGCTCATAGCCGGGACGAGCACTTCGCGCAGCTTCTCCGGGTCGTCTCGGAGCTCCCGTGGATAGCGGACGTTGACTTCGTACCGCTCGCGGCCCTCGACGGTGATCGAGGCGGTCATCCCGCCTACCGTCGCCATGATCGCCTTATGGATGTCACCGACGTTGAGGCCGTAGCGAGAGGCTTCGATACGATCCACATCGATGTCGACGTAATAGCCGGAGACGCCGCGCTCGGCGAACGCGCTCCGTGTCCCGGGGACCTCCTGGACAATCCGCTCCACGCGCTCACCTAACGCCTGGAGGGAATCCAGATCGGGACCGAAGATCTTGATGCCCACCGGCGTGCGGATCCCCGTGGCGAGCATGTCGATCCGGCCTTTGATCGGCATTGTCCAGGCGTTCGTCACGCCCGGCATCCGGACCGCCAGATCCATTTCCGCGATCAGTTCATTGTAGGTCAGGCCCGGGCGCCACTGCTCCTTCGGCCGAAGGGTGATCGTAGTCTCGAACATGTCGAGCGGAGCGGGATCGGTCGCCGTGCGCGCGCGTCCCGCCTTTCCGAGCACGGTCTCGACCTCCGGGAAGGAGGCCAGCACGCTGTCCTGGTAGCGCATGATCTCGCGCGCCTGGGCGATCGACACTCCCGGCACGGTCGTCGGCATGAAGAGGACCGAACCCTCGTGGAGCGGGGGCATGAACTCGCTTCCGAGGCGCTGCCAGGGAAGGACCGTCGCGGCGAGCACCAGAGCGGCAGCGCCGACGACGATCCACGGACGGCGGGTCGCGAACTGAATAATGGGTCGGTACAGCGTACGCAGGACGCGGTTCACCGGGTTTCGGGACTCGGGACGTACCCGGCCGCGGATCAGGTAGCCCATCAGGACCGGGACGAGAGTGATTGCCAGGAACGCAGAGCCGGCCATCGCGAACGTCTTGGTGTAGGCGAGCGGCTTGAAGAGGCGGCCTTCCTGCTGCTCCAGCGCGAAGACCGGCAGGAAGCTGAACGTGATGATGAGAAGCGAGTAGAAGAGCGGCGGTCCCACCTGCCTGGCGCTCGCGTATACGATCTCCCAGCGAGACGTGCCCGGCTCGGCCCGCTCCAGGTGCTTATGCATGTTCTCGATCATCACGATGGCACCGTCGACCATGGCGCCGATCGCGATCGCGATCCCGCCGAGGCTCATGATGTTTGCGTTCACGCCGATCCAACGCATCACGATGAAGGAGATGAGAATGCCGACGGGCAGCGTGACGATCGCGACGAGCGCCGAGCGGAAGTGAAGGAGGAAGACCACGGCGACGGCGGCCACGATGAGGGACTCCTCGAGCAGCTTGTCGCGAAGCGTCTCGATGGCCCGATGGATGAGGTCGCTCCGGTCGTAGGCGGCACGCAGCTGCGTGCCCGGAGGTAGGCCGCGGTTGATCTCCTCGACCCGCTCCTTCACCGCCTCGATCGTCTTCAGCGCGTCCGACCCGAAGCGCATGACGACGATCCCGGCGACCACCTCTCCCCGACCGTCGAGGTCGGCCGCGCCTCGCCGCGGGGCCGGGCCGAGCTGCACCGTGGCGACGTCGGCGACCCGGATCGGCGTACCGTTCGGCGTGGCACCCACGGCCACATTCCGGATGTCTTCCGTGCCCTCCAGGTAGCCGAGACCTCGGATCATGTATTCGCGGCCGCCCATCTCGAGCACCCGGGCGCCGATGTCGATGTTGTGGGCGCCGATCGCCTGCGCGACGCGGGTGACCGGGATGTCGAAGGCCCGGAGGCGCTCCGGATCCACCTCGACCTGATACTGCCGCACGAACCCGCCGAGGCTCGCCACCTCCGAGACCCCTGGCACGGCCGTGAGCTGGTAACGGATGTACCAGTCCTGTAGGGTCCGAAGCTCTGCCAGGTTCAGGCTGTCGGATTCGAGTACGTACTCGAACACCCAGCCGACGCCGGTGGCGTCGGGGCCTAGGACAGGCTCCACGGCCGGCGGGAGCTGCTGGCGGATCCCGTTCAGGTACTCGAGCACGCGCGAGCGGGCCCAGTAGATGTCGGTGCCGTCCTCGAAGATCACGTAGACCAGGCTGAGGCCGAAGAAGGAGAAGCCCCGCACCACTCTTGCTCCGGGCACCTTCAGCATCTCGGAGGCGATCGGGTAGGTGATCTGGTCCTCGACGATGTCCGGCGCCTGCTCCCGGAAGTCCGTCTGGACGATGACCTGCACGTCGGAGAGGTCCGGGATCGCGTCGAGCGGCGTCGTTCTCATCGCCCAGATCCCGCCGCCTATCAGGGCCGCGGTGGCCAGGAGAACCAGGAACCGGTTCTCGAGCGACCACGCGATGACGCGGTTAATCATGGTCGTGCTCCGCCTCGCCCTGCTTCTCGGCCTCTGTCGTGTCGCTCGCCTCCTGGCCGGCGTCCTGCGATTCGGGCTCGAGCACCGTTCCGTGGCCGGCGTGCTGCATACCGGGCATGCCCCCGGCTCCTCCAAGGCGTGATTCCGCGTCGACGAGGAAGTTGGCCGAGCCCACGATCCGCTCGCCCTCGGAGAGGCCGGAGAGGATGGCGATCCGTTCTCCCGCCCGTGCGCCGAGCACCACCTCCCGCGCCTCCAGCATGCCGTCCTCGTCACGCGAGAAGACGAGGTTGCGCTCGCCGGTCACGACCACGGCCTCCATCGGAACTGTCAGCGCCTCATCGGCGACCTGTACGTCGAAGAAAATGGTGGCGAACATCCCGGGCTTCAGGCGGAGATCGGGGTTCGGGACCGTCACGCGCACGCGGTTCGTGCGGCTCTGCACGTCCACGGTCGGATAGACGAAGCTCACCGTGCCCATCAGGTGCTCGCCGGGATAGGCGGCGACCTCGATGTGGGCCTGCGCCCCCTCCTCGACGAACTGGATGTCCTGCTCGAACACCTCGCCCTCGACCCACAGCTCGGTGAGATCGGCTATGCGGTAGAGTCTTATTCCCGGCATCACACGCTGTCCCTCCCACACATCCTTTTCCAGCACGATCCCGGTGACGGGAGCTACGAGGGTGAGCGTCTTCGTCACCTCGCCCGTGCTTTCGAGCCGGTCGATCTGCTCGGCGGTAATGTCCCAGTAGGCCAGCCGACGGCGGGAGGCCTCGAGCATCGCTCGAGCGGCCCTCCAGGACTCGCCGGCGGTCGAGTCGATCCCGGCGGCGAGCCGCCGCGCGGTGAGGAGCTCCTCCTGTGCCGCGACCAGCTCGGGGCTGTAGAGAGTGAGAAGGGGCTGGCCTCTTCGGACGCTCTCTCCGGTCGATGCCACGAACAGCTGCTCGACGAACCCGTCGATCTTCGGCGTGATGTCGGCGACGTTGGGCTCCGGCGCCTCGATCCGGCCGACCGTGCGGATGGACCGGGTCAACGTCTCTCGGCCGACGGTGACATAGACGACGCCCAGGGCCCTTTCCTGCTCGGTGGAGAGGTGGACGGGCTGTCTCTCGAGAGCCTCGGCCATATCCGATTCCTCGGCCGGGGCGGCTCCGTCATGAGCGGCATGATCATCCCCGCCGGTGGCTTCGTCGACCTGGGATCCGTCGCTGTCTTGGCAGCCGGCGAGCAACACGGAGACGAAGATCAGCCCGGCCGCACCGCCGATCGGGCTGTGGTAGAGGCGTCTCATCGGGCACCTCCGAGGTCCACGATCACGAGTGCCTCGAGCTCCGCCAAGGCCCGTTGATAGTCCGCCGCTAGGCGCACGCCTTCGATTTCGAAGCGGTTCACCGTCAGCTCGTTTTGGACGAGGGTCATGAAATCCACCTTTCCGACGCGATACGCAGACAGCGATGATTCGACGGCCGCCCTTGCCTGTGGCAGCACCGAGGTGTCGTACAGCGACACCAGCCGTCGGGCGCGCTCAGCCTCGGCCCTGAGCTCTGCGATTCGTGCGAAAGTCTCGTTGTACAGATCGATCGCCCTGGCCTCTTCCATGGCCTGCATCGCCAGCATCTCCCGGCGCTGCGGCAGTTGGTTGCTACCGGCCCAAAGTGGAAGGCTGATCCCGATCATGATCGTGGCCAGGTCGTTGAATTCGGGCCGTTGCCCGTAGGCGAAGAGTAGCGCGAAGTCAGGGTAGATCGACCTCTTCGCGGCGCGGTATCCCGCCTCAGCGGCTAGGGCCCTCTCTCTTGCCGCGCTGAGTGCCGGACGCTGCGCGTCCGCCAGGGCCATTAGCGTGTCGGGGGGCGGAAGTTCACCGCCCGGTGGAGGCAGATCGAGGTCCCCGATCGGAATCGTCGCATCTCTCCCCAGGAGGGCGTTGAGGCGAGCCGCCATGGCGAGACGGTCCTGCTCTACTACCGTGATGTCCTCGGTCATCGAGGCGACGGCGACCTGGGCCTGAAGCACGTCCTGCTGGAGACCCTCGCCTACTGCGTAAAGAGTCGAGGAGACATCTAGAAACTCCCTGAGCAGTTCTCGCGTCTCGAACATGATCTCGAGAGCTCGGTCCATGAAGGCGAGCCGGTAGTAAACCGTCTTGACCCGTGCAATCAGGCTCTCCTCCGTCTCCTCCATCTCCAGGTCGCTAGCCACGGAGAGGTGCTCCGCCCGGTCCTTGGAGGAGCTCAACCTCCCGGGCCACGGGAACCTCTGGGAGATCTCGAAGCGGTTTTGCAGCATCCGCTCCTCGGTCGACCCGAAGTCCGCGAACTGGCGGTTGACAAGCCCCAGGCCGAGGGTCGGATTCGGCAGTGCGCCTGCCTGGGGTATCCGCTCGGCAGCCGCGTCCGCACGCATCTTCGCGGCCCTCAGCGCCGGATTCGTTTCCCTAGCGAGCGACACGGCCTCGTCGATCGACAAGTGACCCGCGGTCGTCTGCGAGAGTCCGTGGCCGGCATGAAGCGCAGCCGTAACGGACAGCGTCAAGAACGCCTGCAGAATACGCGCAGCCTTCATGCGCCGAGTGTTCTTCCGTCGATCATCAGTGTTCTTCCGTCGATCATCATCTCGTAGAGTCCTCCGTCCGCTCGAGCGTTTCTCGTTCTGACGAGCGTAGGTTCGACGCGTGGTACTTCGCCACAAGCTAGTCCGAACCCCTAAAGTTTTTCGCAATCGAGGCATAAGATTTCTTCACCCATCTCTCGCTCGTTTCTTTGGCCACCGATAGTGGCCTCATGGCGCAGGAGCCCTACGCAGCAAGCAGAAGCCGAGACCGGCCGCCAGCCCGATCACGAGCCCAATGACGCCCCACTCGAGGCTACTTCGCCGTCGCTCAATGATGATCTCGTCGGATCTGGCCGGCACCTGGGTATTGATCGAGCTCGTCTCGGAGACCGGAGCGGGCGCGGTCCCGGCGGTGGCTTCCAAGACGGCGATTTCGAGCCGCGCCGCCACATCGCCGTCCGGCGCGATTGCGACGATTTCATAGGCCCCCGGGCGCACCTCCAGCGGGATCGTCAACTTCAACGAGAAGCGTCCCTCGTCGTCTGCGATCGCCCCCGGCAGCTCATACTTAGCAAGGACCCCCAGCAGCTTGAAGACGTAGGCTTCGCCCGCCTCAAACTCACGGCCATCTACCAGTATGGTGTCACCTGGCGACACCGCCGAGCTTCTGCTTTCGAGGATGGCTTCCTCATGGACATCCGCCGTGGGCGTTCCCGCCATAACGAAAACGACGAGAGCGCGTCCGACTATTCCTAACATATCCGTGCTCCTTGCATGACCGTGCCGCTCACATTCCGATGTGCTGCTGGGTTGGCCCGAACGCCCCAAAGAGCCAAAGAGCCACCACCGCAAAGCCTATCAGGAACCCTAGCCTTCTGACCCAGACGGGCCGGCTGGAAGTGTCGTTCGGTCTCCCATCAAGCAGCGGAACGACAACCAGAAAAACGAAGAGGATCGCGGGCCCAAGGATCATTCCCCACGCGCCGAGCAAGTTTTCCAAGCCGTATACCCAGAGAACGGGCCAATACGGCTTAGTCACCTCGACCCCCGAGACGGGAGGGTAACCGAGACCTTCCGGATAGAGCGCGGCCAAGGTGCCGAGCGCGGCGAACGAGATCATGAACACTCCAGCCAGACGCGCCACGTGGAGCCGAAAGGTGCTGGTTCGCGCGTAATCAGCCTCGATACCCAGATGACGGATCAACCAGAAGTGCAGAACCATCAGTCCGATTAGGGCCAATGGAAGAAGGCTCGTATGAAGACCAAGGACCCGGGAAAGCAGCGGTGTGCTGCGCGTGAACCCATGCGTAAAGAAAGCGCCAAGGGGACCGGTCATCTCCCCGCCGGCGACGAAGTGGGCGAGCGCCTCGAATCCCTCTTGGTCGTAGCGAAGAGCTGTCCCCGTCACGACAAGGAGGAAAACCAGCCCGGCCATTCCCACGCCCGCCCACCAGGTGAACTCGCGCGGCCGCCGGTACGACCTGTGCCAAAAGACGCGCGCTAGGTGTGCGGTCACGGTCACGGTGACCGCGCCAGCCGACCAGTAATGGAGGCTTCGGACCCAGTCGCCAAACGGGGCGCGAGCGATGATGTAGAGGACGCTATCGTGCGCGCCGGTTGGGCTGGGATTGTAATACTGCCCAAGAAAGACGCCTGTCAGGATGAGCAGCGCGATGAGAAACGCGGTGAGGCCGCCCAGCATGTAGTTCCAGCGGTTGGCGACTTTCGGGATTGGATAGTCCAGGGCGTCCAGCGCGGCCCGTTCTGTGAGCCAGCCGCCGGGTGACAGGCCTTCTCGTCGATTCATCATTCCAGAGTTATTCCGTGCGGCGGCCGGCCACCGACACTGTTAGCGGCTTACTTTCTCAACAGCGCGGGGATACGCGTAAGTGCGAGTGCCGGCAACACTCAGTGGACGGCGTTTCTCTTGGATTGTCAGGCGGAATGCGGCCCAGCTGCAAGCTCCTCCCGAACAACCATTTCGAGAGCCTTGCAGCAGAGAAGAAAGCTGCGTCCGTCTCTTAGCGTGATTCGCTGACCGCATACGGCAGGTTCGTTCCCGTTAATCCTACATACATCGCAGCAGAGGTGCTCCTCCCAGAGTCCCTCGTTCGCAAGGGCATTGCAGTCAAGCACGCGATGCCTGCTCCGGCCGGGCGAGCTTGCTGTTACGTCGCGATCCAAGCATTGGCCAGTGTCAGTCGTCTCCATTAGCTGGGGGGTATGCCGCTGCCTCCGGGCCGCTAGATGAAGCATCTCTTCTCGCCGCGACGCGGGAGCCGAGACTCAAAGCTCCGGGACCGGCCAAGGCGATGCAGATGAGGCCACTGATCAAAGCCACGTGAAACTCGAAACCGTAGGCGAGTGGCGCGTTGGGAAGTGCGACGATGAAAAAGCCCTGCCCTGCGTGGAACAAGGCGACGGTGATCAACATTTCAGCTGCAAGCACTGCGGCGAGCGGTCTCGCCAACAAACCGCTGATCAGCGCCAGCCCGCCCAGAAGCTCTACGACTGCAACCAAGACCAGCAAGGGATCGGGCAACGTAACGCCTACGATCTCCAGCATGTCCTGTATGAACGAGATTTGGCCCCCAAACAGCTTGACCCAACCATGGGCGACAAAAACAAAGCCAAGCCCTAGCCGGAGTACCAACAGTCCAACGCCGGCACGATCGTTCCGCCACATGTCAGTCCTCCTTTTCCTGCTTAGCTGTACGTGAGGATCTCTAATTATCCCCGGTTTCCTCGCCTTGAGAGAGTGAGTGCACATAGCCCGCGACAGCCTCAAGATCCTCCGGGCTCAAGACGGCGCCGAAGGCCGGCATCATACCCTTCCCCTTGCCGATCACCGCCACCAACTTCCCCTGGGTGTACTCACCCATTTTCTCGGAATCGGTCAAATCGGCCGGCTTCGGTCTGAGCGCCGCGGAAGCCGGGCCGTCTCCCTGGCCCTTGTCTCCATGGCAGACGGCACACTGGCGCTTGAACACCTCTTCGCCGTTCTTCCCGACTAAATACAGAATGCTTTCACTCCCACTCCAGGGCCCGCTCACACTAGTCCGAGACCCGGCCCGGCCCGTGGTCATCGACGTGGCGGGCTCGGGCCGATACGTCTCCGAGTAGTCTCTAGACAGGACGCTCCCCATAATCGCCAAAGGGGCTACCAGTCCAAGGACAGGTATCGTCGAAAGGTGTCGTCGCTTGAGAAGCAAAGGGGTCTCAACCTCCTCCCATGAGTTCTAAGCCTCTCAGGCCGCTATCGCGGACCTGCGGCCCCTCGGGAACGTCGACTGGCTGTCTCAGCCGTGTGTCGCTCGACTTGGCCCTCACCGGCCGCCGTTCGCTCCCCCTCCTCTTCCCGCGCCGTAGACGCGGCCTGCCCGGGGGAAGGCTGGCCGTTCGTTGCCATGAGGAATGCGAGGACTTTGCGCGCTTGCTGGCCGGTAAGGTTCGCCCTAACGCGCATGTGGGTCATGATCACGACCCACTGCCGGTCCGTCCGCTCCAGCGGAGACCGCGCGTAATGGCAGCGCCCACACGTTGCGCCGTACATGGCCGCGCCTTCAGCTACGAGCATGGGATCCACTTCCTGCGCCGTCGCCTCATTGGCGACTAGCAGCGGGATGGAGACCACCGCGAGCAGCAGAAGGCGACCCATCGCTCCACTCCGGTCGAATGCCATCTTCCCTCCTAAAAGCCGTATGCGGCGTGAATGACGAAGCGGTCGTTATCCAATGGAAGTCCGGATTCTCGGTTCAGTTCGTACCCTGCCATGATGGCAATCGAAGCCGTGAACCAGTAGTTCAGACCGAAGCCCATCTGCCTCGCGCCGTCCTCTTCCTTCTCGCCCTCCAACTCCGAGTTGAAGATCTGAGTCCAGCGCAGAACCGGCTCCAAGTTCCACCACCGATAGGTCGCCTGAGCATAGAACCCGTTCCGGACCAGCTGAGGGAATCCCTCCTCCGTCTCGATCTCCTGGCGAGTCTGAATGAACTCGCCGCGGACTTCGAACCCGCTGGTCCGGGCCTCCGCCGACACCCCGTACGCGGTGAAATCTAGGAGACCTTCTTCATCATAATCTCCGTTGAGGATGGAGAAGTTGACCTCCATCCAGGGGGGAAGGGCAACGTCGAGGCGCAATCCGAGCGCCTTGTTCTTGTTGTTGTCGCCGGACGAGCCCGGAAAACCGATTTCCGGGGGTTCCAGGTCATCGTGCTCTTCCCCTCCCTCTTCGTCTTCATGCTCCTCGAGCGCGGGACCCTGGGTTACGTAAGCGCTTCCGCCCAACAGCCATCTGCCTGGCGTGGCCGCGGCCCGCGCCATGAGACCAAGGTCGGACAGGATCGGAAGGAGCGGGTCGGCGCCAAAACCCGAGATGTGGTGCCCGTAAATCGGTGGCGATGTCGGAAACTTGTTGATCCAGGTCGGGTGAAGCCGCTCTCCGAAGACGTTAAACGGAAGGAGAAACTTGCCGCCTACAAACGTAAGGAAATCAGTCGCAATGACGTCCAGCTGAGCGTATTCGAGCCCGGTCTCTGTCACACCGCCTTGGATCTCGAACTCGAACTCCGCCTCGAACAGGAAACGATCCTGAAACTGGAAGAGGAAGATCGGATTGAAGTTCGCCGTAAACAGATTCCCTCCACCTTCCTCGGAGGATGCGGCCCAGCCCACCGTGCCATAGCCGCTCAGCACGAAGGCAGTCGAGGGCAAGACAGGCTGTGGGTCCTCCTCCTCCTCGGTTTCCTGCGCAAGAGCCGTCTCGGGCTGGCCCCACAGAGCAGTCGCTGCCGCCCCAGCTACCAGGAGCAACCTCAGTCTCTTGGCCAGATCATTAATGCCCATGACCGCCTCCAGCGTCGGCTCCGTCACTCTCAGCGCCTTCCGAATCCGGACTCAGGACCGGGATGTGGAACTCGCCCTCGGCATGTTCCTCTTCCGCGTGTTCGTCTCCCGCCTCGTGCTCATCTTCTTCATGCTCGTCATCGGCGTGCTCGTCCTCCGCCTCGTCATGCGCGAGGGCGATCTCGACGTGCATGTCGTACTCTCCCGC
>JABAHS010000399.1_pt5 | contig 15519 bp, 14 predicted proteins | sample 7062111 | NCBI WGS metagenome assembly JABAHS01 (sample SAMN14534600, study PRJNA622989) | marine sediment metagenome | biome: marine biome [ENVO:00000428]; feature: marine pelagic biome [ENVO:01000023]; material: deep marine sediment [ENVO:00002113]; isolation source: pool of 4 deep marine... | reverse complement strand
CCACCCACCGACTCCCGGCGGGCGGTGATGACGAGCTTGCCGTCCCTCAGTTCGGCGCTGTCCTCCAGGTACCACTGCAGCTCGTTGTTACCCCAGCCCGGGATGCCGTACTGGCTGCCGTCGCCGTTTTCGAAGAACCAGACTTCCGGGTCGAGCTGCGCGGCATCGAACTCGTCGCTCCAGACCAGCGTCCAGGACTCCCTGCCGCCCGTGACATCGAGGTTGTCCGCGACGGTCAAGGTCGGGTTGTCGATGTTCACGTTCACCGTCGGCGGCGGGGGCGACGCCGGTGGCGGTGGAGGCGGCGGGCTCGCGGTGGGCGGGGCACTGTCCCCGCCGCCGCCGCCACATGCGGCCAGCGACATCGCGGTCGCCAGCACCATTACGTTACGAATCATACCTTTACAAGCTTCGACCATGGCATCGACCTCAATGCAACAACGCCAATTCAGGCTTGGTACAAATAAAAAATGACAGCGCTGTCAGAGTTGATACCATTATACCCGAGCCCCGGCCCGGCGACGATAGGTAACAATGCTCATCCTCAGACACCTCAAGCGAAGTTTCTTCATGAACCGGGAATTCAGGAGGTATCTCGGCTATGCCGTCGGCGAAATCCTCCTCGTCATCGTCGGCATTCTCATCGCGCTGCGCATCGACACCTGGCACGAGGAGCGGCAGACGCAGCAGGCTATCGATGAATACCTGGCCGGTGTTGCCCGCAACATCCGCGAGGACATCGCCGAGATCCAGGCGATCAGGGCCAAGCGCGAAGCCGCGATGTTCGCCGCTAAGCTTGCCCGCTGGAGCATGGGCTGGCTGACCTCATACACGGTGGCCGAGATCGAGTACGCCAGCGATGCGCTCGCGCTCACGCGCGAGCAACACTACTTCAACGCGAACACCAGCAGTTACGAAGGACTCAGGAACTCCGGTTTGCTGTCCAACCTGGGTGAGCCGGAGATCGAGAGCTTGCTGTTCGAATACTACGAACTCGTCTCGAGGATTCGGCAGTTCGAGCAAAACCACAACGAGTACCTTCGCGGGCTGTCGCTGCAGTTCACGTCACATGCATACGGGGACCTCATGCTGGCTTTCCAGGAACCCGGCTTCTTCGATGAAGAAATGTTCGCAGGCAGCGACCTTCAGTCGGGATTTCGCGGAATCCTGAGGGACCCGATCGTGCTGGCGTGGTTCGAGTCTTCAAATCTGCAGTCTCTACTGCTGGATTACATGCGACTCGAAAACCTGGGAAAGCTCTACATCGACCGCGTGGAAGGCGCGGAAAGCGACACAACCCTATTATCCCGCGATTCCTTATATGACCCGAACAGTGGTCTCGGCTACGCCCATGTACTCGACGATGGCGAACTCGCCTGGCACAGCTACACGGTCGAATGGTATCCAACGCCCGACAATGAAATTCTCGAAAACCGCGGCACGTTTGCAGGCGATATCCGGGCCATCTCGTTCTCCGGCGAAAGCATGGATGTCAGTTACCCGGGAATAGAGCGCCTCGGCGGTCCGAACTGGGCCGCGGTCGCTCTCCGGGTCGGCGGTATTGCACCTACCGCAACCCGCGGCGCAAAGGATTATTCGCGGTTCAGATCACTGCGCCTGGACATGAAAGGCGCGAAAGGCGGCGAGCAGTTCTCGATTCATCTCAAGGACAGCAGCGACGCAGACGACGGCACCCAGACCAACATCCCGGTAACTCTTACCGGGGACTGGCAGACCTACGACTTCGATCTCGCGTTATTCGAGAGCGCGGACGTGAGCAGGCTATTCATCGTCACCGGGTTTCTTTTCATCGACCAACCCGAGCCGCTGTCGTTCTCGGTCAGGAACGTCACTTTTCTGAAGCCGGGCGATCCCTGAACACCAGCTTGGGGGTCCTGTCCACGAAGAACAAACCCCAGTGCTTTTCGGCACCGTGGGGGTCGTTCTCGTCGCCCTTCCACGGTTCGTCGAAAGTCTAGGACCGGAACAGGGTCGTGTTCGTTTTCTCGGCCCAGTCTTTCATCTCCCGGCAATAACGCAGCTGGTCGTCCTCGTCCGCCCGCTCACCGAACTCGGTCGCCGGCGTCGCCCAGCCGGCCTCGAGAATGGCGATAGACTTGTCCGGCAGTGCCGCAAGAACGTCCTCGACATTTTCGATCGCTCGGATGAGCCTTAACGTCGCGGCCGTGTTCTCACCCGCGTACATGCGTATGAGCCCGAACCCGTGATCGAACAGGATCTAGAGGTCCTCGAGCACCTCAACGTCGCTCGGGTTCACGGCGCCGTTGCCTCGGTCCGGGTGCTGTCCCTCCCTGAAACCCGAGTAGGCGACGGCGAGCGATTCTTCCGCGACCAGGTCACCGGGCGCCTGCCGGTAAGACGCTGCGGGCTCATCACCTTCGACCAGGAACGGAATGTTTGCGTGCGCGGCGTGACCCTTGCCGTCATAGGCATAGGCAAACAGGCGGTACTTGCCGGGATTGCTCACGGTGATCGTCGTTTGTGGGGCCTCGGCATCCAACAGCAGGCCTTCGAGGCTCGGCAGCGCTTCTTCACTGTCGCCACCGGCTTTCTGCGATTCACTCTCGGGCTTCACCTCCCAGCGATACGTCAGCGGGTCACCCTCGGGGTCCGTGACATCGAACACCGCGTCGTAGGACTCGCCGGCCGCCAGTACGACGCTCTCCTTGTAGCCCTTGCCGTCGAGCCGGATCGCCTCGACGCGCGGCGTCCGGTTCGCGGGCCACTCGCCCGTCCAGATGTACTGCATCGCGTCCGCGGCCTCGGTCAGTTCCCCGCGTTCCGTGAGCAATCCAAACCAGGTCGGCGTGCGTTCCTGTTTCTGGCCCCACTTGAAAACGTAGGAGCCGATCAACTGCCCGTCGAAATTCGCAAGAACGTCGTTATGCGCCCGCAGGAACACGTCGGCTTTCTCGGAACTCGTGAGTTCGGTCGGCGTTCCCCAGGACGTCTTCTCCATCTCCCAGTAACCGATCGTGCCCCACTCCGTCATCATGAACGGCCCGTCGAAGCCGGTCTCGGCAATCCGTTCCGGCAGGCCGAACAGGCTGCCGTACATCTGGAAGCTGATGAAATCGAGCGCCGGCGCGCGCGCCTGGATCTCGGCAATGACGTCGGGCTTGAAGCCGGAGATCGGCGTCGTCACCGGGTGATTCGGATCCAGTTCGTGGATCATCTCCGCAACGTCGTTGACCGCGTCCCACACAGCGGGATTGGAGTAGCTGTGATTGAGTTCGTTGCCCACGAGCCAGAAGAGCAGCGCCGGGTGGTCCCTGTATTTCAGGACCTCTTCCCGGATCGTTTCCAGGTGCCGCGCGACGGCCTCCGGGTCGTCATAATCGAAACCGTGGCGCTCGGCCGTCATGGCGAGCCCCAGCGCGACAGTCACCCCTTTGGCCTGTGCCGCGTCGAGCAGCGAGCGTGTATCCTGATAATCGTTACTCGTGCTCCAGGTGCGTATCGAGTTGCCGCCGTGCGCGGCGAAGCGCTCGAGGTCGTTCCTGACCATCCCGGCTCCCCGGACCACGTACGGCTCGCCGCCGCGCAGGAGCTGGTACCCGGAGTCGGTCTTGACGATTTCGACCTTCACCGAGGCGCCGGCATCTGCAGGGTCATGGGAACAGGCTGTCATCAGGAACAGTAGCGCTACCGCTGCCAGTAATTTCATATCAGTCTTTGACGAGAATCGTTTCGAGTTCTTCGAGCGAGCGCCCCTTGGTCTCCGGCAGGATGCGCATGACGAACACGAGACCGACCACGGCAAACACGCCGTAGATCAGGAACGTCCCGGCGTTGCCGATCGTCTCCAGCTGCCAGGGGAAGATGAAGGTGACCAGGAATGCAACGGTCGAATTGATAAGGCCGACGAAAGAGATTGCAATACCGCGCACCCGGTTCGGGAACAGCTCGGAGAACAGCACCCACATGATCGGCCCGATCGACACCGCGAAACTCGCGACGAAGCCGAGTATCGCGAACAGGATCAGCACCGGGTTCATGGTGATCGCGCTGCTGACCAGCTCGGAGCGGAACCGTTTATAGGTGTCCTCGCCGATGGTCGCGAACAGCGCCGCACGGAATTCGGTATCGCTGTCGTAGGTCTCGTCCACGACCAGCTCGAGCTGTTGCCGGTCGATTTCGGGCGGCAGCGCATCGACCGCAGCCTGGTCCAGCCGGTAGGTCGCGGAGCCGAACCCCCACGCGAGCGTCAGCATGCAGACGGCGATCCCGGTCAGGCCGAAGCCGAGCAGCGGCCGCCGGCCGAGACGATCGATCAGCGTCATCGCGACGACGGTCAGGACCAGGTTCACGAGGCCGACGAGCGCCGCCTGCATGAAGGACGCGTTCACCCCGATGCCCGATTGCTCGAAAATCATCGGTGCATAGAAGAACACGGCGTTGATGCCGGTGATCTGCTGCAGGATGCCGACCGCGATGCCGATCGTCATGACCAGCCGCAGGGACGGGTGCAGCAGCGTCTTCGGCGAGACGCGACCGAGAGCCGCCTCGGCGGCGATCGCCTCCTTGACCGCGCGGAGATCGTCCGACGCCCTGTCGCAGCCGCCGACGCGTGCGAGCACTTCGTGCGCCTCGTCGTCACGGCCGCGCATTGCCAGCCAGCGCGGGCTTTCCGGCACGAACAGCAGTGCGACGAGATAGAGCACGGCCGGCAACGTCTCGATGCCGAGCATCCAGCGCCAGTTCCACTCGCCCAGCCGCAGCGCCTCGGTCCATGCGGCACCGGACTCACCGAGCGTCAGGATCAGGTAGTTGCTGAAGAAGGCGACCGAGATGCCGATGACGATGTTGAGCTGGTTGAACGAGACGAGGCGCCCGCGAGACTCCGGCGGCGCCATCTCGGCGATGTACATCGGCGCAATGATCAGCGCGGCGCCCACGCCGAGCCCGCCCAGCATGCGCGCGAACACCAGCCAGCCGAAGCTCGGCGCCAGCGCGGACAGGATCGCGGAGACCGCGAACAGCGCTGCCGCGATCCTTAGCACCGGTCGCCGGCCGACGCGATCGCTCAGCGGGCCGGACAGCATCATCGCCAGCGTCGCCGTGAGCGACAGGGACGACACGGACCAGCCGAGCTGGATCTTGGTCAGGGAGAACTCGACTTCGATGAAGCTGACGACGCCGGAGATCACCGACGCGTCGAAGCCCATGAGGAAGCCGCCGAGCGCGACGAAGAGGGCGATTGTGGCGGTATAACGTGACGATGGGTTCATGGCGCCTCCGGTCAGTCGCTCGCCGCGACGCGAAACGCCGTCTGCAGGTCGGTATCCGAACTGCCACCGATCCAGGCGTGGAAATCACCCGGTTCCGCCATGAGCTCATTATTGCGGCCGAAGAACGCGAGGTCGTCGGTGTGCAGTTTGAAACTCACGGTCACGGTCTCGTCCGGTTCGACACGCAGCCTGCGAAAGCCCTTGAGCTCGCGGACCGGCCGGGTCACGTTCCCCACGAGGTCTCTTACGTAGAGCTGTACTACTTCTTCCGCGGCGACGTCACCGCGATTCTTGAGTTCGGCACTGATCGTCAGCGTGCCGCCGAGCGCAACCTCGTCATCGCTTACGCGGATGTTGTCGTAGCGGAAGTCCGCGTACGAGAGGCCGAAGCCGAACGGGAAGAGCGGTGTGTAGCCCGCGTCCAGGTGGAACGCCGTCATGCCGAGGGATGTCTGCGGCGCGCGCGCCTCGATGTCGTCGATGTGCACGATCTTGTCGGGTGACGGCGGCTTGCCCGTGTTCTTCTGGCTGTAGTAGATGGGAACCTGGCCGACCATGCGCGGGAACGTCGCGGGCAGCTTGCCGGACGGCGACTCAACACCGAACAACAGATCGGCTATCGCCGGGCCGCCCATGGTGCCCGGGTGCCAGGCATAGAGAATCGCGTCGACATTATCGACAATGTTCGTCAGCGTCAGCGGCCGCCCGGCCATGATGACGGCGATGACGGGCTTGCCGACCTCCCGCACGCGCCTCACGAGTTCGGCCTGCGCGCCCGGGAGATTGATGTCTGCCCGGGAGTGCGCCTCGCCGGACAGGATCGCCTCTTCGCCGAGGACGAGCACCACGACGTCCGAGCGCCTTGCTGCCGCGGTGGCCTCGTCGAACGGCGCCGTCGACTTGCTGCGGCTCGTTTCCATCGCGCGCACGTATTCTATTTTCGCGTCGTCGCCCACGAGATCGCGAATGCCCTGCAGGGCGGTGACGCTGAGTTCCGGGTCGCCGTCGAATATCCAGGTGCCGAGCTGCTCGTAAGGCGCGTCGGCGAGCGGCCCGATGACCGCGATCCTGTCGAGCCGATCCTTCGACAACGGCAACACGTCATTGTCGTTCTTGAGCATGACCACGCTCTGCAGTGCCGCGACCTTCGCGGTAGCAAGCGCTTCGGCACTGCCGAATGCCGGCAACGCATCGGGATCGGTGTACGGGTCGTCGAACAGGCCCATTTCGAATTTCACGCGCAATATGTTCGCGACGGCGGTGTCGATCACGTCGATATCGAGGGCACCGTCGTCGACCAGCTCGTCGAGTTCTTCGACGTATACGCTGCCTGCCATGTCCATGTCGACGCCTGCGGTTGCGGCGACAAGCGCCGAATCCCTGTCATTGGCGGTAAGTCCGTGAACGGCCAGCTGGTGGATCGAGTTCCAGTCGCTGACGACGAATCCGTCGAAGCCCCACTCGTCGCGCAGGACCTGCCGCATCAGGAACTCGTTGCCGGTCGCCGGCACGCCGTTCAGGTCGCTGAACGATGCCATCAGCGTTGCGACGCCGGCGTCGACCGCGGCCCGAAACGGTCTCAGGTGCACGTTGCGGAGTTCGTTCTCGGGGATGTTGGTTGTCGCGTAATCTCGGCCGCTTTCCACTTCCCCGTAGCCGGCAAAGTGCTTGGCGCAAGCGAGAATCGCTCCCGGAGCCGTGAGGTCATCGCCCTGGAAGCCTTCGACCGCCGCGCCCGCGAGCCGGCTCGCCAGGTACGGGTCTTCGCCCGGGCTCTCCGCGATCCGGCCCCAGCGCGGGTCGCGCGTGATATCGATCATCGGCGCGAAGGTCCAGTTGACACCCGACTTTGCCGCCTCCAGGGCCGCGATGCGCGCACCCCGCCGCACGATATCCGGGTTCCAGGTTGCGGCCTGGCCCAGCGGGATCGGCATTACGGTCTTGAAGCCGTGGATTACGTCACGGCCTACGAGCAACGGGATGCCGAGCCGGCTTTCCTCAACGGCGATGCGTTGCAGCTCGTTCACCGTGGCCACGTCGACCTGGTTGATGACCGAACCGATCCTTCCCGCTCGCAGGGCGTCCCCGAGTTCCTCTAACGGATCCATGTCTCCCGCATGGACCTGGTTCATCTGGCCGACTTTCTCGGCCAGGGTCATGCGGGCGAGCAGTTCGTCGACGCGTTGCTCTATGTCGGCAGCAGCTGAACGATCTTCTGCATCTGTCGTGGTCATGGTGGACACCAGCAAGCAGCCGCAGAGCAGGGCAACGTGTCCAAGCCGAGCGAGTCTCTTTACGTTCCTGGTGCGGTGCATCAATCCATTCCCCGCCCCGGCAAGCGCGAGCAGCAGGCTCTCTTCGGCTTAATTGAACAACCCCCCTGCGGCTACGCCCCGTCCGACAACAGGCTCTATCGGTGTACCTGACGGTGCGATAGCGGCATCGATAAGTTCGTTTCTAGCAACGTTTGACAGCGCTGTCAATATAGTGGACGATGGCCGCGCCATGCAGCACTACGAAACAGCGTCCGAGGATCGCATACCGTTTCACCTCAAGCTCATCTACGGGCTGGGCGCTTTTGTCAACAACCTGCTGGCCGCCGCGATCGGCGGCATGGTTATCGTCCTGAATCTCGGGCTTGGCATGAATCCGGCGCTGGTCGGACTGGTCAGCGCGCTACCGCGCCTGACCGACGCAATTACCGATCCCCTGATGGGGTACATCTCGGACAACACGCGTTCCCGCTGGGGGCGCCGGCGTCCCTACATATTCGTGGGTGCCATTGCGGCTGCTGTCATCTTTGCATTGCTTTGGCAGCTGCCAACGGGAAAGAGCGAATCCTTCTACTTCTGGTACTTCCTGGTCGGCTCGCTGATCTTCTACCTGGCGTACACGGTCTACGCGACGCCTTGGGTCGCTCTCGGTTACGAGTTGACGCCTGATTATCACGAGCGCACGCGGCTCATGGGCGTACAGAATTTCATCGGTCAGATCCCTTACATGATCTCGCCGTGGTTCCTGTGGATCATGCAGAACGAAGGCTGGTTCGATGACATGGTAGCCGGCGCCGCGGGCCTGTCGATAATAATCGCCGTGATCGTTATCGGGGTCGGCATCATGCCGGCAATATTTCTGCGCGAGCGGTTCAAGGACATCGCAGCGGCGGAATCTGCGGAGAAGATGGAAACGACCGGTGCCCGCAGCGTCATACTTAAGAACATCCTGGACTTCTTCCATGGTTTCTTCATCACGCTCAGGTCGAAGCCGTTTCTCAAGCTATGCGCTGCAACCTTTCTCGTTTTCAACGGCTTCATGATGATCGCGTCATTCCAGTTTTACGTGATCATCTATTACGTGTTCGGCGGTGATACAGCGCTCGGCTCAAAGTATGCGGGCTATGCCGGTACGATACAGTCCATTACGACGTTCGCGGTCATCGTGTTCGTGGCCTGGCTCGGCACGAAGATCGGCAAGCGGCGGGCATTCTTCGTCAGCACCGGCGTTTCGATGGCGGGGTATGCACTGAAGTGGGTTTGTTATAACCCCGAGATACCGTGGATGGTGATGTTGCCTGCACCGCTACTGGCGTTCGGCCTCGGCGGCCTGTTCGTGCTGATGCCGTCGATGATTTGCGACGTCGTCGACGCCGACGAACTCGAAACGCACCAGCGGCGTGAAGGCATGTATGGCTCGATCTTCTGGTGGGTCGTCAAACTGGGCATGGCCGCGGCGTTGGCGGCGGGCGGCTTCCTGCTCAATGCCACTGGTTTCGACGTCGCGCTGGAAGGCAACCAGGGTGAACAGACGATAACCCTGCTGCGGCTATTCGATGCGTTCGTCCCCTTCGCTGCTTCAGGCATCGCGATCTGGGCAATAGCGACATTCTCGATCACCGAGGAACGCGCGCACGAGATTCGCCAGGAACTCGAGCGTCGCCGCGGCACGCCGGACGCGCCGGCGCCAGCACCTGCCTAACCGCGGCCGCAGCGCTCGAGCAGCGCCTCCTTCACTTTCGGTGACACGAACTCCGAGACGTCGCCGCCCAGTGAAGCGATCTCGCGAACCAGGCTCGACGAGATGAAGGTGTAGGACTCCGGCGGCGTCAGGAAGACGGTCTCGACCTCGTCGGTCAGGTGCCGGTTCATGGTGGCGAGCTGAAATTCATACTCGAAATCGGAGACGGCGCGCAGCCCGCGGATGATGACGGACAGCCCGTTGTCGCGTGCGAAATCCACGGTCAGGCCCTTGTAAGACGTCACCTCGACGCCGTCGACGCCCGCAAGGGCCGACTGCGCGAGTTCGACGCGCTCTTCGAGATCGAACATCGGCGCCTTGCTGCCCGTGTCCGCTGCGATGGCGATGACAACACGGTCGAACACCTTGACCGCTCTTTTGACCAGGTCCTCGTGCCCCAATGTGATCGGGTCGAAAGTCCCCGGGTACATGGCTGCTACGGACATCCCCCCTCCTTGTTACTCTTGAGTACCCCTGCCGCCAAGTATCGCATACCGCGACTTCGCGCCGTCCTCCACCAGTGGGTACCGCGTGCGCGCCATTTCCCTAAGACGCGACCTCGGCCAACCTGAAACGCACGTTCCCTGCGCTCCTGTCCTTCAGTATGTGCCAGTTGCCCGGTAGCGTCGCCACGGGTTTCGCGCGGTCCTGTTCGAGGTAGACCCGACCGCCCGGGGCGAGCAGGCGCAGTTCGTCGATGAGCCTGCAGAGCTCCTCCAGCCTGTCGTCGGCGAACGGCGGATCGAGGAAGACGATGTCGAAAGAGGCGGGTCGGGCATCGCGAACATACTCCACGGCATCGCCTCGTTGAATAATGGCTCCCCTGGCATCCAACATCTTCGCACTGTTTTCGATTACCTTTATAGCGCGACGCGAGTTGTCTACGAAAACCACTTGCGTCGCACCTCTCGACAAGGCCTCGAAGCCGAGCGCACCGGTTCCCGCAAACAGGTCGAGGCACCGCGCGCCCTGTATCGAGGGAGCGAGCCAGTTGAAGAGCGTCTCCCGGATCCGCTCCGACGTGGGCCGCAGCCCCGGCACCTCCGCGATATCCAACAGACGACTGCGCCACTTTCCCGCTACAATACGCAGCCGGCCGGGTCGGGGCTTCTGGTTTGCGGCACCGGGCTTTTTCGTCATCATTTCCCCACGGGCCTCGAGCAGGGGCCGGTTCCGGACAGTTTAGGCGATTTCGGTCGCCGGGTACTTCAAGACGCAATGTTTGGGAAAAAGGACCAACCCGCCGAACGCCAGGGATTCATCAAGCGGCTGCGTGCGCGCCTCAACCGCGGCGACAGCTGGCTCACTTACGACCTGGCGAACCTCGCCCCGGGCGGCAAGATCGACGAGGACGTGATCGAGGAACTCGAATCGCTGCTCGTCATGGCGGACGTCGGCATCGACACGACGTCGCGCATCATCGAGGACCTGCAGAAGCGCCTCGCGCGCAAAGAGCTCAAGGATGTCGACGCCCTGCGCAACGGCCTGCGGCGGTCACTCGTCGACATCCTCGCGCCTGTAGAAAAGCCCCTCGACATCGATCCTCAACATCGCCCGTTCGTGATCCTGATGGTCGGTGTGAACGGCGCAGGCAAGACCACAACGATCGGCAAGCTGGCGAGACGCTTCAAGGACCAGGGCCTGTCCGTCATGCTCGCCGCGGGAGATACGTTCAGGGCGGCTGCCGTCGAGCAGCTGCAGGCATGGGGACAGCGCAACGAGGTGCCGGTGATCGCGCAGCAGAGCGGCGCCGACCCGGCCGCCGTCATATTCGACGCGTGGGAAGCGGCGAAGGCGCGCGGCATCGACGTGCTGCTGGCGGACACGGCCGGGCGCCTGCAAAGCCAGCGGGGCCTCATGGACGAACTGGCAAAGATCCGCCGCGTGGTGGCACGGCGCGATGAGACGGCGCCGCACGAAATCATGCTGGTGCTCGACGCGAGCCAGGGCCAGAACGCGCTGGTGCAGGCAGAGAAGTTCCACGATGCCCTCGGGTTGACGGGCATCACCGTCACCAAGTTGGATGGTACCGCCAAGGGTGGCATCCTGCTGGCTATCGCGAACGCGCTGCATTTGCCCGTACGGTTCATCGGCATCGGCGAGTCGGCCGAGGACATGCAGCCGTTTGTCGCGGAAGAATTCGTCGACGCACTCCTCGCCAGCGGCGGACAGGACTGAGCAAGGCACAGATGATTCAGTTCGAAGAGGTGACCAAGCGGTTCCCTGGCGGGCAGGAAGCCCTGTCCGGGCTGACGCTGTCCGTCGACAAGGGCGAGATGGTCTTCGTAACCGGGCACTCGGGCGCGGGGAAGAGCACGCTGCTCAAACTCATTGCACTGATCGAGCGCCCGACCAGCGGCCAGGTCATCGTCGACGGCCAGAACACTCGCCGGGTACGCCGCCGCAAGATCCCCGGGTATCGTCGCCAGATCGGCATGGTGTTCCAGGACCACAAGCTGCTATACGACCGCCCGGTATCGGACAACGTTGCATTGCCTCTTATCATCGCAGGCGCGAGCCCGCGCGAAGCCGGGAAGCGCGTCCGCGCGGCACTCGACCAGGTCGGCCTGCTGCACAAGGAAAAACAGAACCCCGAAACGCTGTCCGCCGGCGAGCAGCAGCGTGTCGGAATTGCGCGTGCCATCGTGACCAGACCCAAGCTGCTGATCGCCGACGAACCGACGGGCAACCTGGATCCCGACCTGTCGCTGGAGGTCATGCGCATTTTCCGGCGCTTCAACGAGGTCGGTGTCACGCTGTTGATCGCGAGCCACGATATCTCGCTGATCGACAAGCTCGGCTGCCGCCGTATCGAGCTCGAGGAAGGACGATTGCAGGAACTGCAGTACGACGACGACCTGGTCGCGCACTTCGACGGCGATTACGTACCAGATGGAGGTGACGACGGATGGCGGTAACGCGGCATTCCGATGCAGTAGCCCCGCTGCGCTCCGCCGGGCCCGTGACCATCTGGCTCGGGCGTCACGCGAGGACCGCATCGTCGTCTTTCGGCCGGCTCGTGCACCAGCCGTTTGCAAGCCTGATGATCATCCTGGTGATTGCGATAACCCTCGCGATACCGATGGCCCTGAATCTTGCGATCAAGAATTTTGCAGCGATCAGCAGCGGCTGGGACGATGCGCTCGATTTCTCGGTGTTCCTCGACACCGGCGTTTCAGCTAGCGATGCCGAGGCACTCGCCGGGCTGATATCGCAGCGTGCCGACGTGGACGATGTGCGCCTGATTACCGCAGACGAGGCGCTGGCTGAATTCAAGGAGCAGTCGGGGTTCGGTACCGCCCTCGATCACCTTCCCGACAACCCGCTGCCGCACACCCTCGTCGTGAGGCCCAGCCCGGCCAATACGCCGCAGTCGATGACGCTGTTGCGAGAGGAGCTGGACAGCCTGCCGGAAACCGAGCTCGTGCAGGTGGACACCGAATGGGTGCAGAGATTCCACGCGATACTCGAGATCGTGCAGCGTGCCATTATGATTGGCGCCAGTCTTCTGGGCGCGGCGATCGTAATAATCATCGGCAACACGATCCGGCTGGAGATCCAGAACCGTCGCGACGAGATCGAGGTCACCAAGCTCATCGGCGCGAGCAACGCCTTCGTGCGCCGGCCGTTCCTGTGGAGCGGCTTCTGGTTCGGGCTGTTCGGGTCGGTGCTCGCCCTCGGGCTCGTGCAGTACGGCCTGTACCTGCTGCAGCCGGCGGTGACACGGCTGGCCGGTCTGTACCAGAGTGGGGTGACCATGCTCGCTCTCGACCTGCGGGACAGCCTCGTGATCGTCGCAATCGGCGTCGGGCTGGGGCTGGCCGGCTCCTGGCTGGCCGCAGCGCGCCACATGCGTTCCATAGAGCCCAGATAGCGCCCGAGACAACGCGCATGCGCGTGCGCCAGCGACCCCCCAGCCTCCCGGGGGATATTTCGTAACGAATTGTAACGCCCTGTATTAAAAAGAAATATTTCTGGCATGCTGGCGGAACGTTCGTCGCGGTTAGCACTCTAACCCCCCGAGTGCTAAAATCGCCGTACCACAAGGAGAGACCAGAATGACCACAGCGGTAGCGCTTCGAAACCAGGAGCTGATGCTGGCCGGACCGGTCGGCAGCCTCGACGCCTATATCCAGGCCGTCGGTTCCGTGCCCGTGCTCAGCAAGGAAGACGAGCAGGCGCTGGCGATTCGATTCCGCGAAGAAGACGACCTCGATGCGGCGCGCGAACTCGTGCTGGCGCACCTGCGCTTCGTCGTGCACATCGCGAAAGGTTACACGGGCTACGGCCTGCCGCTCGGCGACCTGATCCAGGAAGGCAATGTCGGCCTCATGAAGGCCGTCAAGCGCTTCGACCCGGACTATGACGTGCGGCTCGTGTCCTTCGCGGTGCACTGGATCCGCGCCGAGATTCACGAGTTCGTGCTGCGCAACTGGCGCATCGTCAAGGTTGCGACCACGAAGGCGCAGCGCAAGCTGTTCTTCAATCTTCGCAAGGCGAAGAAGAATCTTGCGTGGCTGACCTTCGACGAGACCCAGGCTGTCGCCAGCGATCTCGGTGTAAGTCCCGAGGAAGTTACCGAGATGGAGAAACGGCTGCACGCACGCGACGCCATCTTCGACCCGGCGCCGGAAGCAGACGATGAGCATTCGTTCACGCCGGCCGCTTACTTGCCCAGCCCGGACTCCGACCCTGCGATGCTCGTCGAGACAGCGGACTTCAACGACGATGCATCCGAACGCATGGCTGCCGCCCTCGAGACCCTCGACGACCGCAGCCGCCACATCATCGAGAGCCGCTGGCTGTCCGAAGACAAGCTGACGCTGCACGAGCTCGCCGATGAGTACGGCATCTCGGCGGAACGCGTGCGCCAGGTCGAGGCCAACGCGATCAAGAAGCTGCGGTCCGCGATGGCGGTCTGATTTTCTGTAGGAGCGGGCCGGGCCCGCGACCCGGTCGCTTAGGCATACACCTTACGGCGGTATCGCACCCACCCGCCGTCTTCCCCCCCCTGCGGATCGTGGTGCGTCCAGTGCACGAGCCCACCGAGATCGTTCCACTCGTACATGCCGCGAAAGTAGATTCTGTCGCCGAGCGACAGTGGAACCACCTCAGCGACTTCGATATTGTGAGCAATCAACAGCGTCTGTCTGTTGCTCAACCGGATAATGAAGCGCTGGTGGCGCGAGGCGTCATCGTCGTCGGTCAACAACCGCCGGACAAAACCCGTATCTTCGATCCAACGGCCGGTGTCGGCTTTTGCATAGGCTGACAGCATGCCTGACTTTCTTTGTGTTGCTCAGCGAGTGAAAGCGGTGCCGGCCATCCCTGGCCGGCGCGCTCCCCTGTTTCTGTAACGACCGCCGGCCTAGCTGGCGGTAACCGGCACCAGCGTGATTTCGACGCGACGGTTGAGCTGGCGCCCTTCCGGCGTCGAGTTGTCGGCGATGGGATGATGCTCGCCCATGCCGACCGAGATGATCCGCTGGTCCATGATGCCCTGGGTGTAGAGGTATTCGCCGACCGTGTTCGCACGGCGCTGCGACAGCTGCATGTTATAGGAGTCGCTGCCCGTGCTGTCGGTATGGCCGGCGACCTCGACGACGGTCTTGTCGTACTCCGTCAGCACCTTGCCGACCGAATTGAGAACACTGAAAAACTGCGGGCGCAGCGCCGCACTGTCCGTGTCGAACGTGACGTTCCCCGGCATGTTCAGCGTGATGTTGTCGCCCGTGCGGGTCACGCTGACACCGGTCCCTTGCAGTTCGGCACGAAGCTTGGCTTCCTGCTTATCCATGTAGTGCCCCACGGCTCCTCCCGCCAGGGCGCCGATACCGGCACCGATGAGCGCGTGCTGACGCCGTTCTACGGCATCGTCACCCGACATCAGTCCAGCTACGGCTCCGGCCGCCGCGCCGATAAGCGCGCCCTTGGTCGCCTTGCTCGTTTCCGACTCCCCGGTATAGGGGTCGAGCGTTTCACACCCGCTCAGGATAGCGGCCATGCCCGCGATCACGAACAGGGATTTGATTGTCTTGCTGCCCATAGCGAAATCTCCCTGACACCTTCTGATGAAGATTGACAGCACGAATTGTAACGCTACGTCGCTGAACGCACACTTAATTGAACGGTTTATGGTCAAATAGCGCCCATGATGCGGGAGCAGCCATGACTGACAGCGACGGTTGGCTGGAGCGCTACGCCGAGATCCACGAAAACCTGACTTCCCCGGCACTTTACTGGGTCGCCGTAC
>JABAHS010092319.1_pt1 | contig 15541 bp, 11 predicted proteins | sample 7062111 | NCBI WGS metagenome assembly JABAHS01 (sample SAMN14534600, study PRJNA622989) | marine sediment metagenome | biome: marine biome [ENVO:00000428]; feature: marine pelagic biome [ENVO:01000023]; material: deep marine sediment [ENVO:00002113]; isolation source: pool of 4 deep marine... | reverse complement strand
CAAAATTTTTTTGGTGCAATGCTAGTAAAAACAGGACAGGGCGGACAAGAAGGAAAATTTTTCCTGCAATGATCAACATCTCCATGTCACGAAACTGTAACATCCTGCCTAGAAAAGATAACCCCCATGCCACGCTCTTGCAATCGGCATTTAGTAGGATTAAGCAGAATAAATCAAATAGATGATAAATGGAGTCACAAATGTTTAAACAGAAAACCCATCTCTTCTTTTCCATCCTCCTACTAGCCACTCTGGCCTGTGGGCAGTTTGAGTTAGGTGTGGAAGAACCCCCATCCCCATTGCCTGAAGCTCAGGTCGAAGATCACCAGGCTCAAGAGACGCCTGATGAAACACTGTCATCCGACCCATCCCATCTGTCGGCAATCTCCGCTCCATCAGGAATCAGACCGGACATGATTTCTCTCGATACAATCCCAATTTCTTATCAAGGCAGGATTGATTTTCCATTTAAAACTGGTGATGCAGGTAATTTCGTGTTACAGGCAGGCGAGGAGGTCTCTTTCAACTGGCTCGACTTTCCTCCTGATGCCGCTTTCTATTCAATCGCGATCAAAACTCACGAAGAAGAACAACTGATAATGATCGGGACTGATTTTGACAGTTCGGATGGCGTAATGATCGATTGGAATGTAGAAGAAAATATTTCAGGATCGGTAGTTGGATTTGCCTGCTTTGGGGATGGGGCTTGCATTGGTGCAGAATGGTCAGGTGAGGTTTATTCTGGTCTTCTCCCTCCTGACCAGTTTTGCACGGTCAAGTTATTCAATATCGGCGTTGTGGATATTTATTTAGAACCAGATAAAGACAGTGTAGTAATTGCGCACCTTACCCCTGGATTCTATGCCCAAGTGTACGCTATAGTGGAAGACCAATGGTTGTGGATCGATCTCACCAATCTTGATACCTCCTCTCAGGAATACAGTTCTCTTTCAAGAGGATATGTGCCTCAACAAAAGTCTCTAGAGTTGTTTGGGCCATGCAATTCTCTTAAAGAGAACTGAACATTTCGATGGAATCCAGCCGAAAATCTGGAAAATCATCTGGTTTTTGCCTAGTATCAACATACAACCGTAGGTTGTCAATCATAAACAAAAACCGCTCAGGATTAATCCTGGGCGAGTTCATGGAGTTTCCGGAGGAAACTCTTCACGACCTCATAGGAAGATTTTCCCTTATCGTGCTGTAGGCTTACTCGTTGGGCCAACCTTCTGCATCATAATAACGGGTGCCTCGATGGCCTTTTCGGGGATATGGTTTTTCGAGCTTTTCACCAGGGGTTTCCACGATGATCAAACTGCGTGGTTTCCCGGACTGGGGGTTGACAGCACCCGGCTCAATGCGGATGATCTGGCAGCGCCCCACCAACATATCTTGCCAGATTGTGTAGACGTAATCACCGACATTCAGGCGTGATGGTTTGCCCGCCATGTGAAATTCAAATTCCCCCACGCGTCCGTCATATAAGGCTTCAACTGCTTCCATCCCGTGTTTTTTGGGTATCGTTTTTGTTATGCCGCTCACTGTTTTCTCCTAAGGGTTTATTCGTATTGTAAATCATTTGGGAGATTATTTGAGTGAATTATGGATAAAACCCGCTCAGGATCAACCCTGGGCAGTTCGTGAAAACCATAAGCAACACTTGTNNAAGGTGTGGTTGAGCGAAACGGACTTCTTTGAAGCGATTATGCAGCAGGCTAATCAGGTCTCAGGTCGGTATCTCGGATCTAAGAAAAATGAGGTTCGATTATTTCCCAGTGATTATTTTTGAGATCAAAAAACCAGGCATCATTTGCGACTTCGTTTGAATATGCTGAAATAATCTCGCCCCCAAATAAGAAAAATTTCTCATCCTTATCAATAAATACCGCTGCATGATGAGACCGAGATTCTGGCTGATGAGCACATTTTATTTGATGCCATTCATTCTTTTCGAAATCATAAACCCAGGTTTCGGAGTGTATACGGCCACTAAAATCCGAAGATAATTCAAGGCCTCCAAACATGATCATCAGGTCATCAATAGGGTTGTAAGCTAGAGCAGGATATACATAACGAGAGGCTGGTCCGCTAGGCGGGTCTCTAAAATTCCAAGTATTGGAATGGAGATCATATATCCATAAACGAGTGTCAGACTTTTCTTCAAAGGGTCTCCCGCCCCAAACTATCGTTTTATCAGCCGCAGAATTATACGCCATTCCATGGTAAATTCGGGCAGGGGGGTTAATTTCAGGTTTCATTTCAACCCATAGATTTTTCTTTGCGTCAAAAACCCATGTTTGATTAAATAGCTGGTCATCTATATCTTTGCACCTGAAACCACCAAAAAGAACGATCTTGCCTGATACCGTATCGTAGACCATTTTGTGTCCACAACCAACTTCAGGAGAAAATGGGACATTTAACAATTCCCATTTTACTGATTCAGGAGAAAATGCCCATGTTTCATTATTTAAGTTCAAGATGATGACCTGATCAGCTTTTTCATCATAGGCTGCAGCATATGCTTCGCCAGACGGTAGGGTTCCTAAATATTCCCAATTGGTTCCACTAAGATTGAATGCCCAAACATCCTGAAGGTCCATTCCCCAATGGTGGTAAGACTGACCACCAAAAAGGAAAACCTTATCGAGTTTTTGGACATACACCAGTGAATGATACATTCGGGGGGATGGGGCAGTTTGCATATACGCTTCCTTCATTATTAAGTGAGAAAGCAGTGGCTAGGGGGTTGAATGAGCACCCTGATAGATTAACTTCCTACTTGCCAAATTCAGCTTTGACCTCTTGCCGGTCGATCTTCCCGGCCTCATCGCGCGGCAGCCGGGAAACAAATTCAATCACCCTCGGCTTCTTGTAAGCAGCCAGCGTCTCGGCAATACCGGACAAGAGCTGGTCCTCATCCAACTGCTTCCCCTCCTCCAGCTCCACCACGGCTTTCACCGTTTCCCCCCATTTATCATCCGGCACCCCGATCACGCACACCGCGGCCACCTCGTCCAGCTGGCGGATGGCGGCTTCCACCTCGGCCGGGTAAATGTTCTCCCCCCCAGATTTGATCAATTCTTTTTCGGGTTTGCGCCCAGCGTAGAACAGGTATCCCTCCTCATCCACCCTGCCCAAGTCCCCGGTATGGTGCCACCCGCCGCGCCCGGCATAAGCACTGGCTTCTTCATCGCCCCAATATTCAGCAAACACCAGGTTCCCGCGCACTGCAATCTCCCCCACCTCGCCAGCGGGCACTTCCTGGTCTTCATCATTGACTATACGCAATTCTAACCCGTCCACCACCCGGCCTGCCGACCCCGGCTTTTCCAGCGTTGTGCCCAGCGTGGCGATCCCGGTGGTCTCCGTCTGACCGTAGCCCGTCCAGTATTCCCCGCGCTCCAGTGCCAGGTAGCGCTGCACAACTTCTGGCGGGTTGAGAATCCCCCAGCAAAACCGCAAACTGCCCCACTCTCCTCCGGAGGCTGCACGGGCATCAAGCAAGTGTTCCAGCATCGGCGGAAAGGTGACAATCAGCGAGATATGGTGCTCGTCGATCATCCGGCTGCCGAGTTCGGCATCGAAACCGGGCAGGATCACGCTGGCCCCGCCCGCCATCGCCATCACAAACATGTACTGCAGCCCGGCGATATGGAACAGGGGTAAAACACCCAAAGAGCGGTCGGCCACAGAGATGTTGTAAGTCTCGGTAAACATAGTGCTGACAGACAGCAAGTTGCCGTGCGTCAGGACTGCCCCGCGCGGCACACCCGCAACCGCCGCCGTGGCAATAATCACTGCCGGTTCGTCTCGCCCGACTGCCACATCCGGGTATTCAGTATCCGCGTTGAGTGTTTCCATTGCCGCAAACTCGGCCACGTTCCCCGACCCGATCAGGCTCTTGATCTTGACGGCGCTGAGGTCTGCCTCGGATAAAGAGGAATAGAAATCCGGCTCGATGAATAAAGCGGCCGGGTCTACCAGGTCAAGCGCCTGCGCCAGCTCGCTGCTCGCCAGGCGCCAGTTGATCGGAAAAACGATCGCCCCCAGGCGCGTGCCGGCCACCAGGATAGCCAGATGGGTGACCGAATTCTTTGCCAGGGTAGCCACCCTCTCTCCCCGGGCCAGCCCCTGGTAGTGCAGTCCGGCGGCCAGGGAATCCACCTGTCGGAGAAACTCGGCATAGGTCACGCGGGAGTCAGGGGTGATGAAAGCCGGGTCGTCGCCCTGCGTTTCCGCCCGGTGGGCAAAGAGTTCGTACAGGTTGTTAAAGCCTTCTGTCATCGCAATCCTCCAGTCGACTGGGTCAGGAGAGCCATCGCTTGCGCCGCTTGTAATGTTTCACATCCCGGTAGGATTTGCGCTGCCCGACCTCGGTCAGGCCGAGGTAAAACTCGCGCACATCGGCGTTCTCTTTCAGCGTTTTGGGATACCCTTCCAGCACAATCCGCCCATTTTCCATGATGTAGGCGTAATCGGCAACATTCAAAGCCAGGTTGGCGTTCTGCTCAACCAGCAAGATGGTGGTATTTTGTTCCTGATTGATGCGCTCGATGATCCCAAAAATTTCCCGCACCAGCATCGGCGCCAGGCCCAGGGAAGGTTCATCCAGCATCATCAGCTTTGGCCGTGCCATCAGTGCGCGCCCGATCGCCAGCATCTGCTGTTCACCGCCGGAAAGATACCCGGCTGTCTGGTCGATCCGGCTGCGCAGGGCAGGAAAATAGTCATAGACCATCTCCATGTCCTTCTTCAAGTGGGTGCGGTCTTTGCGGGTGTAAGCACCGGCAATCAGGTTTTCCTCCACCGTCAGGTGTTCGAACACCCGGCGGCCCTCCATCACCTGGAAAATCCCCTTCTCGACGATGTCGGCGGCATCCATCTCATGGATCGGCTGGTCGTAGAGTTCAATGCTGCCGTCCGTGACCTCGCCGTCTTCCGGCTTCAGCAGCCCGGAGATGGATTTGAGGGTGGTCGATTTTCCTGCGCCATTGGAACCCAACAGGCCCACAATTTTCCCCTCAGGAACCTTCATCGAAAGGCCTTTGAGCACCAGGATCACGTCATTGTAGATGACTTCAATATTATTTAATGTCAGCATAGATTTCTCGGATTAAGGTGCGGCCAATTGCTTGGCCGCACCTGTCATATAACGTTTCGCTCGGACTATGGTGCTGAGATGTAATCGCTGAGCTGAGACCATTCTCCGCCAGAAACCTGGAACAGACGCAGCGCGTTGTTCCCGCGGTGGCTGGTGGCAGAGAATGAGATGGGGGCAGATACGCCCTGGGTATCGAAATTCTGAAGCGTTTCCAGAGCAGCGCGGATATTCTCACCGGTCATTTCGTCCCCGGCTTCATCCACACGGCGGATACCTTCGGTCATGATCGCCATCGTCCACCACCCCTGGACATAGTGCAGGCCTTCGGTGGCCAAGTCTGATCCCTGGGATTCCAGCCATGCTGCCGGATCCTCATGGCCCTCAACAGGCACACTGGGCGGCGTGAACGGCAGCGTCCCGACCACACCTTCAGCAGCGTCACCGGCCAGGCTGATGAACAATTCATCTGCACACCAGTTGAGGCAGACGAAGGTTACATCCATACCCTGGCTGGCAGCATCTTTGACCAGCACCGAGGCCGGGCTGGACACGTTCTGGATGACAATGTAGTTGGCACCAAACTGCTGCAGTTGGGCTAGCTCGGCGACGTAATCCGTCACCCCGCCAGGCATCGGCAGGCTGGTGAAGTTGACCCCTTTGGAGGCCGCGTGTGCCTGGGCATCTGGAACTGGTGACTGGCCAAATGGGCTGTCGTGATGAGCAATGGCAACCGTTGGCGTTCCGTCGTTTCCTTTGGCTGCCCAATCTTCCAGCGCCCATTCAATGGCAATGATTGCCTGGTCAGAGTAAGAAGTACCCGCCAGGAAGTTATAGGGGGCATCTTCCATGCTGAGCAGGTTTGCAGAATACGATGCAGACATGAAGGGGATTTTATCGGCCGCAATCTTAGAGCGCAGTGCTTCGGTGTCGCCGGTGCCCCATCCCTGGAAAGCAACCACGCCTTCCTGGACATACTGGGTGTAGAGCTGCTCAGCAACATCTACCTTATAGCCGTAATCGGCCGAGATCAGCTCGAGTGGGCGTCCGTTGATGCCGCCGTTCTCGTTGAGCCAGGCGACATAATCGCGCAATCCATTGGCATAGGGCGTACCAACATCTGATGTTGCTCCGGTCAGGTCGTGGATGGCACCGACTTTAATCGGTTCTCCACCACCTTCATCAGCTCCACCGCCGCAGGCGGTCAGCACCATCGCAACCATGATGACGGCAAAAAAGAGTTTGATTAAACTTGTTTTATTTTTCATTCGTTCCTCTCCCGAGTTCTTGTTAGATAAACCAGAATTTGTCGATCTTGCAACCTGTTGATTATTTGAATAACAACCTCCTTCCCTTGTGCTTGTTTATGTGAGCTAATAACTGAACGGCCACAACCTGAAGAAATCCTTGATGTCTTCCCATATTTTTTTCAATCCTTCTGGTTCAAACACCAAGAACAGAATAATCACGATGCCAAAAGTCGCCTGCTGGATAAATGGGATCAGGGTGTCGATGTTCGGCACAACAGACCGCAGGCTGCGCCCCAGGTTGATCAGCACAGCCGGCAAAAGCGTGATGAACGTTGCCCCGTAAATCGAACCAGAAACCGATCCCAACCCCCCAATAATGATCATCGCCAGATACGTAACGGATACGTCAATAGTGAACCTTTCCCATGTCACAATGCTGCGGTAGTGGGCGATCAATGCTCCAGACATCCCGACGAAGAATGACGAGACTGCAAACGAGAGCAATTTGTACCTGAAGAGGTTGATCCCCATCACGCTGGCGGCGATATCCTGGTCGCGGATGGCGATGAAAGCGCGCCCGTATTTGGTACGGAAGAGGTTGATCGTCAAGATGGCCGTAATTCCTACCAGAATCCAGGTGATCCAATAGAAGCGGAAATCGGTATTCATCTGCTGCCCGAAGAGGGTCGGGTTCGGCACCACCAGGGCATCCACCCCGCCGGTCACCGCGTCCCAGTGTGTCACCACCCACAAAATGATCACCTGCGCAGCCAGGGTGGCGATCGCCAGGTATAGCCCCTTAAGGCGCAGGGACGGGATGCCGAAAATAGCGCCCACCAATGCGGTGAACAGACAGGCAATCAGCGTCGAGGCATACCAGGGGATTCCATAATGGGTGGTCAGGATTCCGGCTGCATAAGCGCCTACCGCCATAAATCCCCCCTGCCCCAGGCTGATCTGCCCGGTGAAGCCGACCAGGATATTCAACCCGATGGCCCCGATCACCGCGATCCCGACCTGGTTTGCCAGCGTCAGGTAGTACCGGTTGGCAAAGAAGGGGAATATCAGGATGAAGAGGACGAAGAGCACAATCCGAATTTTCTGGGCGTGCGTGCGCCTCAACCCCATATCTCTTTGATAGCTCGTGTGGAAAATTCCAGATTCCATCTTTCTCCTTTAATTCAACCGAACGAGAATGGGCTACACCCGCTCGATAATTTCTTGTCCAAACAGGCCGTACGGCCGCACCATCAAGATCATGATCAGCACGATAAACGGCAAGACCTGGTTCAGGCCCTGGCCGATGTAGCCGCCGGTATAGGTCTCCAGCAGCCCGATGATCATCCCGCCGATGATCGCACCCGGGATGGAATCCAACCCGCCCAGGATCACCACCGGGAACACCCGCAGGCCGAAACTGGCCAGCTCTCCGCTGACACCCACGATATTGGCGACCATCCCCCCGGCAATCGCCGCTGTCACGGCCGCAATCGACCATGCCCAGGCAAAGATGCGCTTCACGCTGATCCCCATACTCAGCGAGGCCTGCTGGTCGTCCGCCACCGCCCGCATCGCCACACCCTCCTTCGAGCGGCGGAAGAAGATCGTGAAGACGCTCAGCAAGACCAGCGAAATGAGGATCGCCCATAAGCGGTCCAGCCCGATCGTGGCCCCGAGGATTTGCACCGGCTCGCTGGGAATAAAGGCCGGGAAGGGCCGGCCGTAGGTCCCCCAGATGGCATTCACGATGGCCTTTAAGACACTGCTCAGGCCGATGGTCACCATAATCACGGAGATGATCGGTTCGCCGATCATCGGCCGGAGGACAAAACGCTCCACCAGGATCCCGAGAATCACTGCCAGCACCATCGTCAGCAGCACGCCAATCGGCCAGAAAATCCCGAATTGGGCAACCATGGCATAGGTGAGATAGGCCCCGACCAGCAGAAATTCACCCTGGGCAAAATTGATCACATCGCTGGATTTATAGATCAGCACAAATCCCAAAGCAGCCAGGGAAAGGACTGCCCCATTCGTGAGGCCGGTTAATGTCAACTGGATGAATAGCTCCATAATTAATGGTTCCCTTTCATGGTTTCAATTTTCAATCGGGTTTGGAGGCGGGCTGTGCGTCCATCCTGGTAGGTAATGTTGGTCTCCAGATCGAGGAAGTCGCTCTGGCTGTAGAGGGCGGAGATAATTTCATCGTAGCGCTTGGCGACCAGGGTGCGCCGCACCTTCCGCGTGCGGGTCAGCTCAGCATCGTCGGCGTCCAGTTCCTTGTGCAGCAGCAAAAACCTGCGGATTTGAGCAGCCGGCGGCAGGTCCGCATTCGCCATCTCGATATAGTCCCGCACCAACTCATAGACCTCTTCCTTCTGCGCCAGGTCGGTGTAAGTGGTATAGGCAATCTGGTTATTTTCCGCCCATTTGCCCACATTGGCAAAGTCGATGTTGACCATCGAGGTCACAAACGGCCAATCGCCGCCGAACACCACCGCCTCCTTGATGTACGGGCTGAATTTGAGCTTGTTCTCGATGAACTGCGGGCTGAACTTGGTCCCGTCGTGCAGGGTCATCACATCTTTCGCCCGGTCAATCACAATCAGGTGCCCGTCCTCGTCAAAATACCCGGCATCTCCGGTGAGCAGCCACCGATCTTCGGAGAGCGATTCTTTGGTGGCCTCCTCGTTGCGGTAATAGCCCACCATCACGGCCGGAGATTTGAGCATAATCTCCCCGCTGTCGTCAATCTTGATGTCCGTCTCCGGAATCGGGGTGCCCACCGTCTGGAACTTGACATCCCCGTCGCGGTGTACGACGGCAATCCCGCTGATCTCGGTCTGGCCGTAGATCTGTTTGAGGTTGACGCCCAGGGCGTGGTAGAAGCGGAACACATCCGGCCCCAGCGCCGCGCCCCCGGTATAGGCGCGTTTCAGGTGGCGCAGCCCAAGATGGTCTTTGATCGTGGAGAACACCAGGGCATTCGCCAAAAAGTATTTAATCTTCAGAGATGTGCTCGGGGTCTCCTTCTTGAAGCGCGTGTCGGCCATCGCGTAGCCAATCGGCATCGCCCAGTTGTAAAAGAACTTCTTGATCCTTGAACTGTCTTCAATCTTCACCTGCACCTGGCTGACCATATTTTCCCAGATGCGGGGCGGGCTGAACATGACCTGCGGTCCGATCTCCCGGATATTATGCTGCACCGTTTCCGGCTCCTCAGGGAAATTGATCGTAAAGCCGACCTGCAGCCCGCAGCCCAAAGACATCATCTGCTCCCCAATCCACGCCAGCGGCAAGAAGGAAACAAATTCATCCTCCGGATCCATCGGATCAACATCCATCAGGTTTTTGCCCATGCTGATCAGGTTTTTGTGGGTCAGCATGGACAGCTTTGGATTACCGGTGGTGCCCGACGTGGTTGACAGAATCGCCAGGTCGGACTCTTTTCCTTCTTTAACTCTGGTTTCATATTCTCCCGGGTGTTCCTGGTCGTGCAGGCGGCCAAGTTTTTCCACCTCGGTAAATTCCATCAAAAAATCTTCGGTGTAGTTGCGCAGTCCCTTGGGATCATAATAAATGACCTTGCGGACGCCCTTGAGTTCATCCCACATCTCGAGGATTTTATCGACCTGCTCCTGGTCTTCGACCACGATGATCGACACATCAGCGTGCTCCAGGATGTAAATCATCTCGCTGACCACCGCGTCCTGGTAAATGCCAATCGCCTTGGCCCCCGCTCCCTGGGCGGCCAGTTCGGCGATCACCCATTCCGGCCGGTTGTCCCCGATAATGGCAATCGTTTCTTCTTCCGTGAGCCCTAAGCTCACCAATCCCAGGCTGAAGTACTTGACCTTATCGTACAGTCCCTGCCAGGTAATCGGCTGCCAGATTCCGTAAATCCTCTCCCGCATTGCAGTGCGGTCAGGGGATTTTTGAGTCTGGGCGGCCAGCAATTGCGGCAGGGTTTCCAATTTTTGTGAGGTTATTTCTGCTGTCATGGTTTAATTCTCCCCCAGGTAGGCCTGGATCACGACAGGGTCCTGCCGGACTTCATCGGGAGAGCCTTCGCCAATCTTTTGCCCGAAGTTCAACACCACGATTCGGTCGCTGATGTCCATCACCACGCCCATGTCATGCTCGATGAGCACAATTGTGACCCCGTGATCTTCGTTCACGTCCAGGATGAAGCGCGCCATGTCCTCTTTTTCCTCCGAGTTCATGCCGGCCATCGGCTCGTCCAGCAGCAGCAGGCTGGGCTTCATCGCCAGGGCTCTGCCAAGCTCGACCCGCTTCTGCAAACCGTAGGACAGGGAACCGACGGTTTGTTTGCGCACCGCTTCGATTTCCATCAGGTCGATGATGTCTTCAATAAAGCGGCGGAACTCGATCTGTTCCCTTTCAGCCTTCCCCCAATACAGCATGCTGCTGAGCAGTCCGGCTTTCATATGGATATGCGCGCCGGAAAGCAAATTGTCCATCACCGACATATGCTTGAACAATTCGATATTCTGAAAGGAACGCGCCACGCCCAGTTTGGTAATCTGGTGCGGCTGCAGCCTGGTCAAATCGGTGACATTGCCGTTGTTATAGTAGAGGACTTTGCCGTCCTGCGGCCGGTATAACCCGCTGATGCAGTTCAGCAGGCTGGTTTTTCCTGCCCCGTTCGGGCCGATGACGGCCAATATTTCACTCTGCCTCACATTGAGGTCAACCGAGGCCAGCGCCATCACCCCGCCAAAGTGCAGCTTGAGGGACTCGACCTGCAGCTGCAGGTCCCCCGGTTCCAGTTCACTGCTGTTTAATTGATGCGTGAATCCACGTAGCATACATACTCCAAGAGAATGGTTTCTTCGAACATAAAGAAACTTTACATTAACGGGTGTTATCAAAGCGTTAATCGCAGCGTTAACGCATCTTTTAATCTTTTGGGAGTTTTAGGCAGAATATCTGGGGTTAGAGAATAGAATCTTCGCCCTGATTGGGTCCTTTGAGGGTCAGGTTGGGGATCACCACCGCCCCGGTGCGCTCGCGGGAGGCCATACCCTGGGCTTTGGTCAGCTCCCGGCTCATGCCGCATTCTTCAAAAATGGAGGTCGCCCGGAAATGGCAGTCCACCGCCCAGGCGATCTGCCCGGCGCGGTCGTATAGTTTCCTCAGCGCCAGGTAAGTGCGGGCCAGGTCTGGGCGGGAACGCACCTGGCGCATCAGGTTGCGCGCCTGGATCAATTCATCTTCCATCTTGGGATAATCCGGACGGATCATCTTCGAATGGGCGCGGGCGATGATGCGGTACGCCTGGCCCACCGCCCAGGGGTTGTTGCTCTCCTGGGCAACCTGAAGCACCGTTTCCCCCATTTGCAGCCCTTCATACACCTTTCCGGCCTCCAGCAGGCATTCCGCCAGATACATTTGCGGCAGATAGACAAAGATGCGGTAATCCGTCCTCTGCGCCCAGTTCAAAGCGCGCCGGATCGCCTCAAGCCCCTGTTCGGGTTTCCCGCTGTGTCCGAGCGCCCGTCCTTTGAGCGCCAGCAGCATAAAGTGAGAGGGAGTCGAGACCTGCGGTTCGGTGTCCGCGCCAAAAACCTCCTCGACAATCGCGAGCGTCTCATCCCATTCATAGTAATCGGCATGCAGGAAGGCCAGCTGCATCTTGGCAAAGGTGATCGTCTCCTGGTTGCCGTCTGCCACGGCCAGCCGGACACCTTCCTTGGCCATCTCAAACCCCCTGCGCCAGGAACCCACCCTGCCGTAGGCCACCCCCAGGTACCCGTAGACGCTGATCAGGGGCGGCTGGGGATATTTGGTCTTGGCCAGGTTGAGGTAGCGCATCAGGTAGGCGATGGCATCATCATAGGTCGAGAGGGCAATTCCCACCCGGCCCAGCATGCGCAGTGCGGAGGCCAGCAGGTCTTCATCCCCCAGCTCCTCCGCCGCCCGCAGGGTGCGCCGGGCGTAATCTCCAGCAACCAGCGGCTGGCCCACCTGCCAAAAAATTTGCGACGAGCGGTAAAACACCTTACCCTGCCGGGTCTGGTCCTTGAGTTTGGCAGCGATCTGCTCGGTGTAGCTCATCACCTCCATGGCCTGCTCGAAATCCCCGCTGAAGGCGTAGGCCTGTGCCAGCTGCAGGTTGAGGTCGATGCGCTCCGCCCACTGCTCGGGGCCGGGCACCCGCCCCAGCAGGTTGACTGCCTGGTGGCCGATCTGGCGGGCTTCCAGGTAAGACCGCGAGCGGATGGCATCCTCACCGGCTGTAATAAAATATGGCAGCGCCTTGATCGGCGTGTCGCTGTTGGAATAATGGTGTGCCAGCGTGGCCGCAGACGAAGGCGGGATGGCAATCTCCAGCGCTTCGGCCACCCTGCGGTGGTAATACTGGCGCCGCGCCTTGCTGAGGTTGTAGTAGGCCACCTGCCGGATTTTATCGTGGCTGAAGTCGTACCCCTGCTCCACCTCCCGGAACAGGCCGCGGCTGCCGATCTCCTCCAGGTACATGATGATGTCCTCGGAGGAATAGTCGCTGATCTCGGTCAGGAAGGAGAAGGTGAACTCGCGCCCGATGACCGCGGCCGATGCCAGCACATCTCTGCATTCCTGCGACAGCCGGTCCAGCCGAGAATCGATGATCTGGCGGATCCCGGCCGGCACCCCCTGCTGACCGCTGAGGGCTTTCATCCCGAACGGCCGCCCGGACTCCTTCTGTGATTTGAGCATCTCGATGATGAACAGCGGGATGCCCTCGGTTTCGTCATGCAGCTGGTTGTAGAACGCCTCATCCACATTGGTGGACGGGAGAATCTTCTCGGCAATCCGCTTGGTCTGGCCGGCGTTCAGCCTGGGCAGGGCGATCTCTTCCACCAGTTGGTTGCGCTGGAAAGTGCGCACCAGCTGCTGGCGGTCTGCGCTCAGGTCTTCCTTGCGGCACAACCCGACCAGCAAAATCGGCAGGGCGCTCAGCTGGCGGGCAAACTGCGCCAACAGGTTCCAGGAAAGGGTGTCCGCCCAATGCAAGTTGTCCATGATGATCACCAGCGGGTCACCTTGCTCCTGAACGGAGACTCTCGAAAAGATTTCTACTAAGGCATCCGGATAGGCGGCAGGGACAGGATTCTGCCCCTCGCCGGTAGTGGGATATTTTTCTCGCAGCACCGGGGCCAGGGAGACTGCCGCAGAAACGGCCTTGGATGAGACAGACCGCGCCTCGGGGAGAATGGGGAGCGCCTTTTCCAGCATTTCCCGGATGGGCGTATAAGGGGAATTGATATCAAGCTCATGGCACAGCACACTGATCACATTCAGCTGCGGATGTTTGAGGAGGAATTCCTGCACCAGCCGGGTTTTGCCGATCCCGGATTCGCCCGTGATCAACAGGAAAGCCCCCTCCCCTTCCCGGACGCGGCCCAAAGACGCTTCCATGGTCGAGAGCTCCGACTCCCTGCCGATTAGCGGGATAGCAGGATCAATTTTCTGGATCTTGTCCGGCTCGGTTCTCGCTGGGCTGGCCGGCTGCCCGACCTGGTAGCGCCCCTGCTGGATGGCCTCGATCATTTCCTCCGTCTCGGGCATGGGGGGGATGCCGAGCTCCTTATCCAGCAGCTTGACCAGCTGGCGGTAATGCTTGACCGCCTGGCTGCGCTCCTGGTTTTGGAAGTAGAGCGAGATCAGGCTGCGGTGGGCGGCTTCGTTGTACGGGTCGAGCTCGATTTGTTTCTGGGCAAACTGGATGGCCTCTTCAAAACGCCCCAGGGATTGCAGCCGGGTCGAGAGCCGTTCCAAGGCCTGGAACATGCGCTGGCTGTAATACTCGCGCCGGCTGGAAATCCAATCCTCATAGACATCCGCCAGCAGGTCGCCTGAATAGAGATTGACGCCGGAGATGAGTTCTTCGATGCTGGCTTCCGGGCGGGTGTAATGGGTGAACTTCTGGATGTCGCTGGAGATGATCATCTCCGGGTTGAACTGGACATCCGACCCCGTCGATAAGACCAGCGGTTCGTCCGCCTCAGGCGTCAGGCGGCGGATGCGGTGCAGGTACTGGCGCAGATTGCGCCGGGCGGCGGTTTCGGTGCCCCGCGGCCAGAACAGGTACGCCAGCCGCCTGCGGTCGGCCGGATGCTCGCGGTGCAGGATCAAATAGGCCAGCAGCGAGCGAATCGTCGGGGACCCAAGGCTGATGGCCTCATCCTCAGGAGAAATGAGCCTGAAGCTGCCAAAAAAGTAGGCCCGCCAGACGTTCAAGTCCTCTTTTGCCGGCTGCAGCCTGACTGATTTTGATTGAACCGATGACAAACGTTTTTCGACCATAAACGATCTATTGGAAAGCTACCGTAACGGTATCGTGAGGAGAGATCTTCCTGCAAGTGGAAATGTCCCTTCAGGCCGCGTCAGGCCCGAAGGTACCCGAAATTATAAACCAATCTGCCGGAAGAATTGGGGGACATCTTGAATTATGGGTCTCTTTGCAGGGTGAACAAGGGTGACGATCTCCTCTTTGGCGTGTTGAACCTTTCTATTAAATGTGAAGCGGACACTTAACACCCTTAATCGTATCGGATATGAAAATCAAAGTCAATTTGGGGAAAATCTTCACAAACAGCGTGCAGGGCATTCCGCGCAAGGCCGCAGCCCGAACTATTCAGCCGCCATCCCCCGTNNGCTGAGTGGTGTAACTGTTCTATTCCGCCGCCATCCCCCGCGCTTTGGCTTCTCTCAGGATTTCCCGGTTTTCCTTCACATTCTCCAAATAGCTTCGACGCAGTTCGTCATCCTGGATTTTTCCAGCCACCAGCAGGACGCGCTCGTACGCCTTGCGGAGATATTCATCGGCCTCTTCATGGCGATTTATAACGCGCAATCCATGTGAAACGACAAAATATAAACTTTCGGGAACATCCTCAATTATCCAATAATTTCCATAAAAATCATTTAGCGCTTTCTCAATATTTGATTCAAGATCACCGAATGTTAAATTCTCTTCATCATGAAGTTCCATCTCAAATCGAAGCATAAGTACGTACACCCACCAGTCAATTCCCGGAAAATTCTCCTCAACAATTTTTAATCCCTTCTTTGTGTAGTGAACACCTCGTTCCAGAGCAGAAGATTTTCCCTCTAAAAGAGCAATGCGCGCGCAATTCATCCACATCCCTGCGCTATCTACTGTAACAGATGTTTCATTCCCACA
>JABAHS010077355.1_pt1 | contig 15547 bp, 8 predicted proteins | sample 7062111 | NCBI WGS metagenome assembly JABAHS01 (sample SAMN14534600, study PRJNA622989) | marine sediment metagenome | biome: marine biome [ENVO:00000428]; feature: marine pelagic biome [ENVO:01000023]; material: deep marine sediment [ENVO:00002113]; isolation source: pool of 4 deep marine... | reverse complement strand
GTTTCACAGCATCGGGAAACTCAAATATAATTGTAGGATTATCCTTAATAATGAAATTTTTCCCTCGTTTCTGAATCCCTTGTATGCGTATCCATTTACTTTCGGACATTACTTTATCACCCACAGCAATATGTCTTTCCCATTCCTGACATTCATCACACAGAATTAGCAAAAAAGCGATGGGGTCTTTCTCAATATTTACTTGTTTAGAATAGACGGCTCCATTATGAATACCTATTGCCCTTATAACTGTATCAATAATTGTATTGCGTTCTTTCTCAAGCAAAGCAGACAAATGCGCAGCACCCAGCAGACCATGGTCGTAACAATGATTAAGAGATTCTTTTAATTCATCATCATCAAAATACCCTGATAGCCGGTTCTTATATATTGATTGGAGTGCCTTTTTCCTCTTATTAATATCTTTTTTCTGTTTAACAATCGTTAGAAGGTCTTTTAAAAATTCATCATCGTATACACGTTCAAAGACCTTATTCTTCTTACTTCGCGTGAAACCCATCAAAGACCAAATTTGTTTTAGTGATGCTTCACGATTTCTTTCTGTCACAGATGGCACTACCTTAAGAATATGAGATAGAGGATAAGCATAATCATGAAATAAACTTGCCATCCACCAAATTATTTCAACCTGTTCCTCTGTAACCTGTTTCCTCTTATCGTGTTCCTGCATTTTTTTTGTTAATTTTTGACTCATCCATCTCTTGAGGGAAATTGTTCTCCCGGGATTTGATGGATTATTTATCCTGCACCTCAGTAGAAACCAGCCAAGAATACCTACAAAAAGTTGATGGCTGGAGTGGTCACGGTAACGTTTCTGGCTCAGGTGCAAAAGCCAATCAATATGATTAGAAGAGTTTAGGGAATCAGAAAGCTCTCGTTTTTTATCTGTGCTGATCCAATCACCAGTATCCAAATGTCCGATGAAGCAGGACCCGACACACCTTGTACATTTATCCCATTTGATGACTTTCTTTTTGATGTTTTTACCGTGTAGGCCTAATTTATAAAGGTAACAATTTCTGTGATATGGGAGTTTCCTGTGTTTGTACCCACGGAAGTTTCTCTTGCGTTCTTCACACAATTGAATTAACCGCTCTACTATAAAGTCCTTCCCAAAGGTAATTTCATCAGACATAATAGTCATATCGCTTTCCCATCATGATTCACTCGTCTCAAGGTTACATTTTTTAATGCCATACTTTTGAGAATTGTTTTCATATTACGATATTGATCATTAAATTCTGTTTTGTCACTCGCAAGAGAATTACTCGGAACATCACTGGTCACAATTGTACAACGATCAGTATTTTTTGCCAATTCTTCAATAGATGCAAAACATGAGGCATCCCATATTCCAATTTTACTATAATCGCATACAATGACCCTATGTTTAGTGCGCATTGAGGCTATTGCCTTTTTTGTCATAACTTCAGAACCTACTACATCATGATGGAACGCACCTTTGCGTTCGACATGTTCGCCCTCGTTAACACCCGTGTCCTCAAGCATTAATCCACTCGTTCCCAAAATGACCACCAACGGATTAAATGATCTTAATGCCTGTACCGTGGTGTCTCCATGAAGGGCTTCATGATTCTGATTATATACTCCTCCTGTTAAGGCAAGGACATTACCCCTCTCATACATCTCAGCACTTCGTTCTGTAAACTCATTAAAGACAAGCATGTTATTCGTCATAATCGTTAATCCTGAGATGGTACTATCGTCAAACAGCGTTAATCCAACTTGATTAACAGTGCTTCCGGCATCGAGGAAAATACACATACAATCTTCAATAATATTTTGTACGACATATTTCGCTATTCCTCTTTTTTCTTCTTGATGCTCTGTCAACCGAATCCGAGTGTAAGCCTTCTTTTTTTCCTTTTGTTTGCCTTTCTTATCTTTTGTGTCACTCGCCTTTCTTGCGTTTTTCAGTTTTTTGGGGACTTTTTTCTTGCTACGTGCCATTTTTTTCTCCAGTCTTTATTATTTGTCATTGACAGTTATTTTTCTGAGTCGGCTAATTAAAGGGATGAGTGTAGTCCAATCTATTTTACCCGTTACTTGTTACCTCTTTGCCTAATAATGGTTATACAGGTTATAACAAAAAGCCGAACACAGACTTTTTCTACTCACTTTATAGCCGTTTCTGGGGCGGCGAATGTTGATAAAAAAATAAAAAAAAGTATCCGGCCCAGAGAGAAAATAAACATTCGACTTCGTCCTCATATTTCTCACGGGCTAAATTGCCGGTTGCCAGTATTTAGGCGGCGTTTTTTACGATAAATCCCTGTTGTGTATCAAGCTTTTATGTACAGATGATAATCCAATCTGGAAGGACTTGTCAAGTGATCTGTTTAAATAAAACATCTGGATCCCTGCCTAATGCATGCAGGGATTCGGGCACGCTACGGGAAAATAAAAAAAGCGAAAAATGAAAAAAATTGATTGCTAATCAGGTGGTAGGTCTGTAAATTGTTATTGAATTAAGCAGAATAACTTTTAGCCGCGTATTAGGGCACCTGTTAAACAGGAGGCCGTAAAGCGTGGCGGGGGTTTTTAACTTATGCCGCGATAGTAAATTCAGGCCAAATACAAAGCCGGGGCAGCAGCGCGTCAATTTAGGCATTAGTGTATGCGGCCGTATGATTTATAGCCGGGCATAAGGTTTGAGGTTTTAATCTTCTTTTACTGGTTAAATCGGGGGCTTCATGTTTCTTTACTGCTCAATTGATCCTCAAAAATCCTTTCGCAAACTGATACTGCTGAGGTGAGATTATGTATAGGAAATTGATTTTTCTAATGTCTTTTGTTTTTGTGCCCGCCCTTTTACCATCGAGCGCAGCCGGGGTCGCCGATGCTGACCTTGTCGGCTGGTGGAGGTTCGAAGAGAGAAGCGGCACCATCGTCCGCGACTCAAGCAGATACGGTAATGACGGTTCTCTTATTAACGGCTCTACGCGGACCACCGGCCGCTTCGGCGGAGGTATCGAACTGGACGGCAGCACGGGCTATGTGTTGGTCCCGGATTTTGAACTGATGACGGATACCATAACTTTTGTAGCGTGGCTTAACGGCTGGAAAGCAAATAACTGGGCGCCGATTATATCTTCCCGTGAGGTGAATCCCTGTGAGATGAAGTTTGGTGATAACGATACCCTGCACTACGTCTGGAACAATGATTCATCAAGTACATGGGACTGGAGGGGCGGTCCGGTGATCGCCCAGGATACGTGGACCATGTTGGCCGTGACCATTGATTCCGAAAGTGCTACGGCATATGTGTACACAGATGCAGGAGGGCTTACTCAGGCCACTAATGTAATTGCCCACATTGTGCAGACTGTCGGTTTCCTGCAGTTTGGTTATTCTTACGGTAACAGGTACATCCGCGGTATTATCGACGAAGCCGCAATTTATAAACGTGCCCTGACGGAGTCCGAGATACTTAAGCTAGCCGTTCGCCATGAGGCCTATGCCCCCATCCCTGCTCACGGCAGCGAAGATGTTCCGATAGATGCAAATCTTGTCTGGACTCGGGGAGTTGATACCACCAGTGAAGAGGTTTGGTTCGGCACTGACCCGTGTTCTTTATCTCACGTTACCGATATAATTGTAAATCCGACATCACCGCCATTGTACGACCCCCCCGGCGACCTCATTGCAAGCACCACTTATTATTGGCAGATCATTGAATCTAAAGATACCAGCACTTACCCGGGTCCTGTCTGGAAATTTAGTACTGTCAGCGGAGCGGCCGAAGCCTCCCATCCGCCTGATGGTGATGTGATTACCGGCGACTTAGTTGGGTCAAATATATGGACGAAACTTATTTTCAATCCCGGCCCAACAGCGGTCAGTCACACCGGCTACTTCAATGAAGATTATATCAAGGTGGAGGGCCGCGACCAGGATGCCAACCTCGGCGAACCACCATTCGGGTCTGTACCGGGATGGGAGCATACGTTTTTTGCAGGTAATCCTCAGGTCCCCCCGGCTGATGAGACTCTTGTTCGAGGGATGAGGTATTACTGGACCGTCGATGAAACCGATGCATGGGGCAATACATTCGGCGGTGAAATCTGGGAATTTACGGTCCTTGGGTATAAGGCCTTTGATCCCATTCCGCCCAATGGGTCTTTATTTATAAGCCCCGATGTCCTTCTTTCCTGGCGTGAGGGTACCGGTATCACCGAACACGATGTTTACATGGGCACGAGCCGGCAGGATGTGAACGATGCCGTCTACGATGCCAACAACCCCGCCCCGGAATTTTTGGGCACGAGAACAGAACCAAACTATCAATGCAGCGGTCTGGCATACGAGACCAGGTATTACTGGCGTGTTGATGAGGTTACAGGCCGGTCACACTCTTCCGGCGGCACAATATATAAAGGTGATGTCTGGGATTTTACAACTCAGTTGTCGACATCCGGATATCGTGATAAGGGCTACCTGTATCTATCGCCTTTGCCGGGAGCTGAGTATGTATCGCCACAGACAAGATATTTTCTGGTGCGGTTNNAACCTTTCAACATTCATTGAGGTGACAGGGCAGATAAGCGGACTCCACACAGGCCAGACAAAAATTGCAACAGATGACAGGACAGTTATCTTTGAGGTGTCGTCAATTTTCTCCGACGAAGAGCTTGTAACAGTGACTTTGATGCCGACAGTAGATCCCTGCGCTATCGGTATCGTAGAGCCTTTTCAATATCAGTTTATGGTATCCGGGCCAATGCCGGCCCCACTATTACCACTACTTACTTTGCCTCCTCAAAGCAGTGAATCGGCAACAATCGAACAGGTTACGAATACGCAGGTAAAGCCCGAGATGAAAAATAAGTTGTCACCTACATCGGATATGGTCATGATGACCGAAGACGCAATCTCCATCGCAGCGTCCGAGGAGAGCATGATTATGGAAAATGGCGTGTCTGTCCCCAGTGACTTCCCTCAAGTCGCGGTCACCATCAATAATAATCCATCGCCCGGTTATATCTTTATCTCATATCCGCACTTTGAGAGCACACATAAGTACGTAATGATGCTTGACAACAGCGGTAATCCCGTCTGGTACCGGCGGGGCGGGCAGACACTATGGAACGAATTTAAGGTCCAGAAGAACGGGACGATCACGATGGGTATATTCACCGGCTACGATAAGAACTTCAATTTGGTCAGGAGCTACATCACTAAGAACGGTTATAACACCAATCACCACGACCTTGAGGTGCTCGAGGATGACGGTTACCTGATGATCGGCGGCCGGAACAATACCGTTGATATGTCTCGATACATCCCCGGCGGCAACTCCAGTGCAAACGTTCACGAGACGATCATACAGGAATACACGGCGGCGGGGGAACTCATCTTTCAGTTCCGTTCCTGGGACAACTACGATGTAAACGACTGCGAGGGGCTCATAGAAAATCCGTCGAGCAGCGATATACGCTTCCCTCACATAAATGCGATTGACGTCGATGATGACGGTCATCTTCTCATCTCTTGCCGCCATACGAGCGAAATCACCAAAATCAACCGGGATTCGGGGGAGATGATCTGGAGGTTGTGCGGTTCAGATCCAGCGCGGAATGACTTTACCTTTGTCAACGATCCTCTGAACGGATTCAGCTACCAACACGATATCAGCGCTTTAGGGGACGGGCGTTACCTGCTTTTCGATAACGGCAACAGACACACTCCTCCGGTATCCCGTGCGGTTGAATACGAGCTGGATCTGCATTCGATGACCGCCACGATGGTCTGGGAGTTTCGTGACACGCCGGACAAATACGCATACTATATGGGCAATGCCCAGCGTCTTCCCACCGGAAACACCCTCATTAACTTCGTTATGTGGAAATACCCGAAAGCCATCGAGGTGGACCCTAACGGAGTGAAACAGTTCGAGATGAATATGTTTCCAGCCTCGGATCTGTACAGGGTGCATCGTTTCCCCTGGGACGGGATGGTTGAAGTACCTTACCTGGTTGTCGAGTCTTCTCCTGACCACATCACTCTTATTTTCAACAAGTTCGGTGATCCCAATGTGGCCTACTATCGTATCTACGGCGGAACCACTCCTCAGCCAACAACACTTCTCGATACATCTACATCAACGCTGAAACACCTCAGGGCGGGCTTAGAGAATGGACGTCAATATTACTTCCGCGTAACATCAGTTGATATTCACGACACCGAAAGCGATTATTCCAACGAAGAAAGCACCTTTGTTAATTTTACCATACCAGGTCAGAATATGGTTTTAGATGGAGCTTTCTGCGGTGGGGAGACTTCGTGGATATGGGAAGTCGGCGGCTCAGCATCTGCGGAATGGAACACTGAAGACCGTGTCAGCCATTTTAACATAGCCTATGGTGGCTCTCAAATAACCGATGTTCAGTTAAGACAGGCCGGGATAAAACTGACCCATGGAAAAGAATACATCTTCGAATTCGATGCATGGTCTGATATGCCTCGATTCATCGAAGCCAAAGTGGGACAGAACGAGTCTCCATGGACGAACTACAGCAAAATCGGATACTCTTCCGTCANNACTCTTCCGTCACACCGAACCCGACCCATTTTCGCTACCGCTTTACGATGCAGGATCCGTCAGATTACAACGCCCGTGTTGTATTTAACGCAGGGTCATCCAATATTGATGTCTACATTGATAATGTCTCTTTGATTAACGTATTACCGGGTNNACGTATTACCGGGTGACTTCGACTGTGACGGCTGTGTCCGGCTTGATGATTTAGCCGTATTGACCGACGAATGGCTCGAAGAACGAAGCGGACTTATAGCGGATTTGTATGATAACGGCAAGGTTGACTTTGATGACTTTGCAATTTTTGCCGACAGTTTCAAGTACCCATGCAGCAATATTCTTGTCACTGAGAAATACGCCAAGCGTGTACTTGTGCCCACAAGTAATATCGGCTACGACTGGATCGGCAATACCGAACCCTATGACGATACCAGCTGGGAGCAGATCGGCGTCTCGGATTGCCCTTCCGGTGTCGGATATGAAAACAGTCCGGGCGATGCTGTAAACTATACAGACCTGATTGCGCACGATGTCAAAGACCAGATGCTCAATACTATGGCCTCCTGTTACATCCGAATCCCCTTTGTCCTGGACATTGATCCAACCGGACTTAACTCCCTTACGCTGAAAATCCGGTATGACGACGGATTTGCTGCCTATATCAACGGCCGGGAACTTGCCCGTGACAATTTTGATGCCGAGATACCCGAGTGGAATGATAATGCCGACGGGTCACATAATGATTCTGATGCCCGGCTCTTACAATCCTTTAAAGTAAACAGGATTTATAATGCGGAAGTATTCAATGCATTACAATCGGGAAATAATATCTTAGCGATTCATGGACTTAACGTAAGTATCAACGACAGTGATTTTCTGATCTCAGCGGAATTACATGCCGGTTACTAAGCTATTTATTCAAAACTAAAGATTGTTTTTTTGGGGGGGTTCTAAGTGTTGTTTAGAAACCATAATGTCCTATTTATTCAGTAAATTAAGAAAGAGAGGTGTAAAGTGAAAATGAAGAAAATTATCATTATTTGTGCGGTCATTGGAGCATTCCTTGGACTTGTACACGGCAATGCGCACGGCGTTGAGCCTAATTTGCCCGATGACTTTCCGGAACTCGACATCTTCTGGACCAGCAAGGCGGCACCCGGTGTCTGGATTGGTAATCTCGGAAAGAAAGGGGGCTATAGGGTCATTCTGGATAACGCAGGTTATCCTTTATTTTACAGCAAGGATCAAAATTTTGTGCATAAGTTGGTGTTGTCCAACGGGCTCATTGCCGTCGTAATTAAGAAACAGGGCCACTTCGTTCTCAAAGATGAGAGCTTTACTGTAGTCGATATTTTTGGGGGTTCGAATGGACGTTGCTTCGTTATGCTGCCCAACGGCCATGCTATTGTGGGGGCCGGCCACAATCGTCAGATAGACATGAGTCAGGTCATTGCCGGGGGGCGGCCCGACGCGGTGGTCCAGGGTAAGAGTTTTTTCGAAATGGATGCGAACAAGCAGGTCCTCTTTGAATGGAACTGTCTGGACTACATGCCGCTGACTGAAACTCTGGCGGATCTGACAGAAAAGAACATCGACTTCACGCACCTGAATTATGTGAACATCGATGTCATTGATCACAATTACCTGCTCTCGAACCGTCACTCCTGTTCGATCCTTAAGGTCAGTCGAACGACGGGGGAAATTATCTGGCGGTTGGGGGGGCCGGCGAATGATTTCACCTTCATCGGGGAACACGAAGAGAATGCCCCATATTATTTCATTGCGCAGCATTCCGTGCACCGCCTTGCCAACGGTAATATCCTTTTCTTCGACAACGGTGGAGCTGGGAGAGCTTTAAATATTCCCGAGCGGTCCTATTCGCGAGCCGTGGAGTATCATCTTGACGAGGTCAACATGACCGCGACGCTGGTTTGGGAATACCGCAAGGACCCGGATGTCTATGCCAGTTCCAACGGCGACGTTCAGAGATTCGATAACGGCAACACTCTCATCAACTGGGGTTCGGCCGTAAGAAACGGCGCTCCGATTGTCACCGAGGTGACGCCTGCGGGTGAGGTCGTCTTTGAAATGTCGTTTGCCAATCAAGATGAGATCATGGCTCCGGTCAACATATTGAAACACAGGTGGAACAGCCCTGACCTTGTCCATTCGCAAACATATACCAATCTCGAGAGCGGCCAAACGTACGATTCAGCCTCCACTGGCGTTTCCGTGACGTTGAACAGTCTTTCGGCAAGCCCGGACTATCATGGGCTGGTCGTCAAAAAGCACGATGTGGCCGCGCGTTTTCCGAGATTTTCCGGTAAAGAGCCATGGGTACTGCAAAAGCGTGTGACGCTGGCGGGCTTTGGTGTCACCGCACTGGCGGCCGACGTCAGCTTTGATACAGAGGATTTAGGCTGCGACGATCCGTCCCTGCTGACTGTGTACCATCGTTCCTGCGTGGGTCAGGGTGAGTTCACTCCGCTGCCGACCGTTTACGATGATGTCGCCGGGCAGTTGACCGTAGCCAACGTGTCGTTTGGCGAGTACGTCTTTGGACATCCTGACACGCCGGAGATCCCCCTCCAACCCATCCTGCATGAGCCGGAGGATCTTGCCATGGTCAACCAATCCCAGCCTGTTGCCTTTCAGTGGATCCCCAGAGGATTTGGCCGTTCCTGTCACCTGCAAGTCGCTAAAGATCCGCAATTTAAGACACTTGAGGTCGACGAACCCGGCTTGAAGCAATACGTTTATGAACTGACATCCGTAGAAGCCGGTACAACCTACTACTGGCGGGTGAATACTACTAATTATGGCGGCACCGGCGAGTGGGCCACCAGGTCATTCACAACCGTACCGCCTCTAGTCGAGGTGACCTCCCCTAATGGCGGTGAGCAATGGCAACGTGGTAAAGACTACTTCATCAAGTGGAATGACAATCTTGTGGAAGACGTGGTGATCGAGCTTTATAAGAGTGGCATGTTAGTTAAAGTCATTAACACGACAGCAAGCATAGGCGCCTATGAATGGGAAGTCGATCTTGACCTGGAACCTGGCTGCGATTATTCCATCAAGATCAAAAGTTCTGAGAATGAGGCCATATTCGATATGAGTGACGATGTCTTCGGTATCGATCCACCGGACACAACTCCGCCTGAATTCGAGCTATCCGTTACACCCGACATCCTGTGGCCGCCGACTCATAAGATGGTCCTGATTACACCGAGTTTGACGGTAAACGACGATATTGATCCGACACCGGAGGTGTCTTTGGTCGGCATCGTGGTCAATGAAGGTGACAACACCATCGGTGACGGACATACAACCAATGATATTCAAATAGGCGAGGATAGTTCTATCTATCTAAGGTCTGAAAGAAGCGGGATCGGCAGTGAGCGCGTTTACACTATAACCTACGAAGCCGTTGATAACTGTGGAAATGTCACTGTTTGCAGCGCAACCGTCGGCATACCGCATGACGTTAGGTTTTTCGCGAGAATCGCTGACCGATGGCTTTGGAGCGGCCCGGCAGGCAGGATTCCCGAAGACCTTAACGATGACGGCAATGTCAATCTTGCCGACATTGCCAAATTCGCTAAAAACTGGACAGGATCATCAACTCCCTGACAGAGAGAAATTGATTCAAAATAGAATCCCGTTCTTTTGAGGTGTTCTAAGTGTTGTTTAGAAACCATAATGTCCTATTTGTTCAGTAAATTAAGAAAGAGAGGTGTAAAATGAAAATGAAGAAGATTTTTATGATTTGTGCGGTTATTGTGTTGTTTCTGGGACTTGCACACGGCAGCGCGCTCTGGGCACTGCCGGCGGATTTCCCCGGTTTACAGACCACATATGATCCCGCTAAGGTAGCCGAAGGATCACTCTTCCTGGCTGTTTATACTCAGACTCCCGGTATTGGACAGTACCTGATGATCCTTGAAAACGACGGCACGCCAGTATGGTATCTCAAGGTTGATACCCCCAAGATTTATGATTTCAAACCATTGCCTAATGGTTTCATTCACTATGCACCCTTTTTAGAGAAACTCACCTTTGCCGGGGGAGGTACCGTAACCCATGAAATCCTTGATGCAAGTTACAATCCACGTGAATCCATACAGGCAGGTAATTGTTTTCTTGCTGAATCTCATGATTTCCAATTGCTTCCCAACGGACATGTTCTGCTAATGGGGTATTACATAACCGAGGTTGATATGAGCAAACAAGTACCGGGAGGTTATCCGAACGCAGTTGTTGCCGGCACAGTTCTCCAAGAGCTTGATACACAACGCAACGTGGTCTTCCAATGGAGGAGTTGGGATTACGAGACCTTTGAACATCATTTTAGTACTCTCCAGGACGATTCGCGAGTCAAGAAGTTCGCGGTCAACGCACATCACATTAACATGATGGATTTAGATACGGACGGTCACATCCTGGTCCAAACACCACAGCCCGCGGGTAACCTGGATGCTACTTCAGGCTGGATCAAGAAAATCAATCGACAGACCGGCGAGGTTATGTGGCAAATCGGGGGAAGAGATAACCAGTTCACTTTCGTTGGGGTCAGTGAGGCTGATGGTATGCAAGCCTTCAGCGGGCATAATTTCAACCGACTCCCTAATGGTAATGTTCTGATGTATGACAACGGCGCCAGGGATTTTACCCGTCCCTCTCGGGCCTGGGAATTCGAACTTGACGAGTTCAACAAGGTTGCTACCTATGTCTGGGATTACACTCCAACTGAGATGATCGTGGGTTTCCAATGTGGCAGTGCCCAACGTCAAGAAAACGGCAATACACTAATCGGCTGGGGTGGTCTTAGACAAATCCCGGCTTGTACAGAAGTAACCCCTGACGGACAGGTCGCCTTTGAATTAGCCTTTGATAACGCACGTGTGGGTAGTTACCGAGCTTTCCGGTCAGTCTGGCCTCCGAATGAGGGAGACACCGTGCAACGGACCGAATTGGACGCCGGCAACACATACGACTTTGGTATTACAGGTATCGAACTCAAAGTCCTCTCTGGTGGAGGTGGTTATAATGAAGTTAACGTTACACGTGAACCCTACGCCCCGGTATTTCCGGAATTTTCAGGTAAATCCCCCCTAGCACTTCCGATACGGGTGAAGGTGGATGCATCCAATATAAGCAGTATGACGGCTGAACTTTCGTTTGACACGGTCAGTTTTGGATTTGAAGACAGCCGCTATTTTGATAATCCCAGTGACCTAACCGTTTATTTCCGTCAAACTCCCGGAGAGGGATTGTTCAGCCCCTTATCGACCAATTATAATCATGTCACCAAGAAGTTACAAGCTACTATGACACAATTCGGTGAGTTCATTTTCTGTTTTGATGATTTAGCCGATGTGCCCTATCCTCCTATCGTAAACGAGACCGAGAACTACCGTGGTGTGCAAGGTCAATGGCTTGTCTATCCACGCAAAGCCAATCCAGACATGGTGTGTCAAGTCAATCAGGAACTGCCTGTTTTTCTGTCCTGGTCGCCAAAGGGTTTTGCTCGGTCCTACAGTCTACAGGTTGCTAAAGATGAATCGTTCACGAACCTAGTCGTTGATGAGTCTTCCATGACCGATGCCATGTATATCCTTGAGACCGTCGATCCGGGCACGACCTACTACTGGCGGGTAAATACGACGAACTACGGCGGCACAGGCGACTGGTCCATCGGCTCGTTTGCGACCGTTCCGCCGATGGTCGAGGTGACCGCTCCTAACGGTGGTGAGCAATGGGAACGCGGCCTGGATTTCTTTATCCAGTGGAATGACAATATTGCGGAAGACGTAGTGATCGAACTCTATAAGGGTGACACACTGGTCCGGACTATTGGGACGGTTACCAGTGATAGAGCTTATGAATGGGAAGTCGATCTGGACCTGGAACCGGGTTGCGATTATTCCGTCAAAATCACAAGCTCGGTCGATGCGAACCTGTCCGATGTGAGTGACGATCCCTTCGGTATCGATGCGACAGATACGACTCCGCCGGAATTCGAGCTATCCGTAACACCGGCCATCCTGTGGCCGCCGACTCATAAGATGGTCCTGATTACGCCGAGTTGGACGGTAAGTGACGATAGTGATGAGTCACCGGAGGTGTCTCTGGTCGGCATTGTGGCCAACGAGGGTGATAACACTATCGGCGACGGCCACACCAGCGGTGATATTCAAATAGGTGAGGATGGCTCTATCTATCTAAGGTCTGAACGAAGCGGGACCGGCAGTGAGCGTGTTTACACTATAACCTATGAAGCCGTAGATGACTGCGGAAATGTCGCTGTTAGCAGCGCAACCGTAAGTATTCCACATGACTTCAGGTTTTTAGCGAAAATCGCTTCCCGATGGCTTTGGACCGGCCCGACGGGCAGGATTCCCGAAGACCTTAACGATGACGGCAATGTCAATCTTGCCGACATTGCCAAATTCGCTGGAAACTGGACAGGAGCATCAACTCCCTGACAGGGAGAAATTTATTCACAATAAAAGCCTGTTCTTTTTGGGGACTCTAAGTGTTGTTTACAAACCACAATGTACTATTTGTTCAGTAAATTAAGAAAGAGAGGTGTAAAATGTAAATGAAGGAAATTATCATTATTTATGCGGTACTTGTGTCGTTCCCGGGAAACGCAGAGGACAGAGTCTGCGGATTCCCGGATTTTTGTCGGAAAGCAAATTAGTGAACGCTGGGAGTGCTTCGTTAATACGATGCCGACCTAATTCACTAATAGCATCGGTGCGTACCCTCCAGTGATTATCATGCAGACCTAAATCTATTAACGCTTGTATTGCCTGCTCAGCACCTATATTCCCCATTGCCCATATTGCTTTTACGCGCCCTTTGGGTATGAGCCGTTTTCGCTTTGAAGGTGTCCACATCATTGAAATTTTCATCCTGAAGATGCCAGATAACCTTCTTTCTCATCGCGGGTATTGGCGTTCTGTATTTGAATAATCTGTTACACATCAATCTTCCCAGACTTTGGTTCTTGCTGTAGAAAATCACAGTCCCCGGCACAGCAATTATGATAACTAATAATCTCTTAAGGACAAACGTTAGCACTTCTCCTTTCTAAATAATTTCAATTTATGGCTTAATCTCCAAGGGTCATTGTCTTTTTCCCACACTTATCTCTTTAATTACTCTGTTTACCGCCGGAAGCCTGGTGTGTTTTCAAAGCTTCCATGAGTGTAACTATTTACAGACAAAAAACAATTGCACAAAGTATCTGGTTTTCGAAAAAATCCACGTTTTCAGGCTGAGAATGAATTGATAATATCTTTTACAAACTTTCCAGTTTGAATCAGGAGGTACACGCATCGTGACCTATTATTATCTCAAGTCTATAAATCGATTTTTTTATTATTTAAGCCTAACCTGAAGCGGAAAATGTTGATAGACAAAAAGCGAAAAATGAAAAATTGGTTGCAAATCAAGTGGCAGGTCTGTAAATTGTTATTGAATTAAGCAGAATAAATTTTAGCCGCGTATTAGGGCACCTGTTAAACAGGAGGCCGTAAAGCGTGGCGGGGGTCTTTGACTTATGCCGCGATAGTAAATTCAGGCCAAATACAAAACCGGGGCAGCAGCGCGTCAATGCCGGCATAATTGTTTGCGGCCACATAATTTATAGCCGGGCATAAGGTTTGAGGTTTTAATCTTCTTTTACTGGTTAAACCGGGGGCTTCATGTTTCTTTACTGCTCTATCGACCTTAAAAGGCCATTTGCGATTGTTAATTGGGGGTCGATTCTTTTAGGGGTGAAATCATGCGTAAAAAATTATTTTATGTGATGTCTTTTGTTTTTGTGCCCGCCCTTTTTCCATCGAGCGCAGCCGGGGTCGCCGATGATGACCTTGTCGGCTGGTGGAGGTTCGAAGAGGGAAGCGGCACCATCGTCCGCGACTCAAGCAGATACGGTAATGACGGTTCTCTTATTAACGGCGCTACGCGGACCACCGGCCGCTTCGGCGGAGGTATCGAACTCGACGGCAGCACGGGTTATGTGTTAGTTCCGGATTTTGAACTGACGACAGATACCATAACTTTTGTAGCGTGGCTGAACGGCTGGAAAGCAAATGACTGGGCACCGCTTTTATCTTCACGAGAGGTAAATCCCTGTGAGATGAAGTTTGGTGATAACGATACCCTGCACTACGTCTGGAATAATGATTCATCAAGTACATGGGACTGGAGGGGCGGTCCGGTCATCCCCCAGGATACATGGGCCATGCTGGCCATAAGCCTTGACCCGGCAAGTGTTACTGCATACGTGTATACGGAAGAGGAAGGGCTTGCCCAGGGAACCAATTCAATGATTACCCACTTTGTACAAACCGTCGGCTTCCTGCAGCTTGGTTATTCTTACGGTGACAGGTACGTCCGGGGGACTATCGACGAAGCTGCAATTTATAAACGCGCCCTGACGGAGTCCGAGATCCTAAAGCTGGCTGTTCGTCAGGAGGCCTATGCCCCCATCCCCGCCCACGGCGGAGAAGATGTATCTTTAGACGTAAATCTTGTCTGGACGCGCGGGATTGATACCGCCACTGATGAGGTGTGGTTCGGCACCGACCCCTGCTCTTTATCTCATGTTACCAATATAATCGTAACTCCGACATCACCACCGTTGTACGACCCCCCCGGCGACCTCATCGCAAGCACCACCTACTACTGGCAGATCGTTGAATCCAATGATCCCCACACCTACCCGGGGCCTGTTTGGAAATTTAGCACTGTCAGCGGATCGGCCAAAGCCTACCTTCCCTCTGACGGTGATGTGATTACCGGCGACGTAGTTGGGTCAAATATATGGACGAAACTTATTTTCAATCCCGGGCCGACAGCGGTCAGTCACACCGGCTACTTTCATGAAGATTATAGCAAGGTGGAGGGCCGCGACCAGGATGCCAACCTCGGCGAACCACCATTCGGGTCTGT
>JABAHS010028809.1_pt1 | contig 15562 bp, 16 predicted proteins | sample 7062111 | NCBI WGS metagenome assembly JABAHS01 (sample SAMN14534600, study PRJNA622989) | marine sediment metagenome | biome: marine biome [ENVO:00000428]; feature: marine pelagic biome [ENVO:01000023]; material: deep marine sediment [ENVO:00002113]; isolation source: pool of 4 deep marine... | reverse complement strand
CGGGAAAGAAGTCTAACTAAGATCGAAGAGATACTGGACGAAGGCATACGTTACACGCCAGTGAAGAAAGTTTCACTGATCGGAACTGGTCTGTCAGACCACTCCAAACTTGAAGAAATCTGCGAAACAATTGTCTCACGCGAATTAGAGATTTCTATCCCTTCAATACGTCCAGAGGCAGTCACTGAACGATTGGCTAAACTTCTGGCGAAAGGAAGACAGCGGAGAATATCATTGGCGCCTGATGGCTCAACTTCACGTATGCGTAACATCATTAACAAGCCTATGGATGATGAACAAATAGTTGAGGCGGCTAGAACTCTCTTGCAACATGGAGTTAAGCGCTTAAAACTATACTTTGTAATTGGCTTGCCTGGAGAGACACAAGAGGACGTTGAAGCTATTGCTGGTTTGTCAAAACGCATTGCTGATTTAGGATATGCTCCTCAGTCAGTGCATCTGAGCGTGAACCCTTTGATACCTAAGCCTCACACACCCTTTCAATGGGAGGCGTTCGCACCCATCCCTTACATTCGAAAATGTTTTCGGTTGCTAAAAGCACAACTCAAGGAAGACCGCAGGTTCAGAACAAGCCGATTAGACCCTCGCCACGCTAAAATTCAAGCATTCCTTTCTCTGGGCGATCGAGAAGTTGGAAGGGTTATAGAGGTTGCCACCCGGCATGGTGGAGGTTTGGGCGCTTGGCGAAGAGCATTAAAAGAATGTAATGTCTCATTGGAAAAGTATACGCGAAGGAAAGAAGTAAATGAGTTACTGTTTTGGAATAATATTCACACGGGCTTAAATAGACGTTTTCTCATAGAAGAAAATAAGCATGCCCGAATAGAGGCAACTGCTCAACGGTGAGGCCGAAATGGAGGTTGACAAGAAACGGTTCAAGAAGATGTTTCCAAACTTAGCCGAAGAAATGGATGTTAAGGAACACGGAGTTGCGATAACCTCTGTTCGATCAGATGTCCAAACAGCAGAGAAAACGTCTTCAGAGAAGTTTGTTGGATACATGCCAGATGTCATAGACTTTATCCGACGATGTGATAATGAGCAGCAGGCAAAAGAAATCATCAATTATATGGAAAAGAGAGGAGAAATCAACCGCGAGTACGCTCAGAAGCTGAGAAAACAACTCAATGAGAAAGGCGTAAGGAGTTTTGGATCAAAAAAAGAAGATGACTACTATCTAAAACATTCTGATACAAAGAAGTAAACCTAAGAAACCAAAATTTGAGTTTTTCAAAACACAACGCAAATTTTTTTGGTTTCCCCTTATTTTGCATTTTTACAGCAATTTCTCGCTTTTATAATTGTCAAATTTTTGTTTCAGCAAACACTTAATTCGTCAACAGCTTGTAAGATGTCAACGAACATGTTAGAGTGGTATATCTTTAGTACTTAACAAGCTTTTTAGGTGAAATTGGTGGAATTACCTACGCACTCGCACTAAGGTAGGAGGATGATTTTTGAATATTCAAAAGATGAAACTTCGTGCTTTTCATTTGAGACAGCTAATTGGCTCAAAGAAAAAACGAAAGGAACAGACGATTGAAGAATATGCACGTCTCATCTGGCTAATTAATATGAGTTCAAAACCGCACGCATCATAGGAGTGGTTTGATAATATGCGAAGGTCAAAGCTTGAAATGTATGTTGATATCCTAAAAGTTCTGGCCCATCATGGACCGTTAAAGCTAACCCACATCATGTATAAGGCTAACGTAAACTGTAGTGTTCTAAAACAATACTTAGATTTTCTGATTCAGCAGAACCTTGTTGAAGAACAAACTTTGCACAAGAAAAAAAACAAAACAAGAATTGTTTACGCTATCACGGAAAGAGGTAGAACTGTACTCAAATACTTCAGGGAACTAGATAGTGCTCTACAAATAACTGGAGAAGCAAACAAAATCCCAGCGTTGCTATATTAAGCAAAAATGCGCGCAAAATATATGACTCATAGTGTACAATAGACGCTGAATGGTGGTCTGAGACGAATGCGGGTAATTTAGTTAAAAATAATGAGGATTTCTCTGATTTTTTGTTAGACTTCTATGAGAAGCTAAAACCTTTCAATTTGAAAAAAAAGATTCAAGATCCAGAAAAAACCGCAATTTTTTCAACAGATATGATAGTGGGGTTCTGTTCGCAGGGACATCTTGCTAGTGAAAGAATAAAAAAATTGATACCACCCATAGTGGGGTTATTTAAGAAAGCCAATGAGCTGGGTGTCAAAAAGTTTGTTCTTGTTCAAGACGCCCACGATCCAGCCGCTATTGAATTTGAGGCGTGGTCAAGTCATTGTGTGAAGGACACAAGGGAGTCGGAAACCATTCCTGAGATAGCGAACCTCGATTTTTCAGACAAGTTTACTATAATTCTTAAAAACTCTTTGCATCCCGCCCTCAATACTAAAATAAACTCTTGGCTGAAGGAAAACCAGAAGCTTCAAGATTTAATAGTGGTGGGCAACAGCACTGATCTATGTGTATATAACCTAGCCATGTATCTTAGGCTCAGAGCTAACGCCTATCACCTAAGACATCAACGTGTCATCTTACCTGCCAATTGCGTGGATACCTATGACCTGTCTGTAAAACAGGCTGAAGATTTAGATATCCTGCCCCATCCGGGAGATTTCATTCACCTTTTCTTCCTTTATCACATGACATTGAATGGAATTAATGTGGTTCAGAAAATTATTTAGTTAAAGGTTAAATGAAAAATTAAGAACCTAGAAGACGTTTTCCAGCTTATACCAAACACTTATTGAAGCAAAAGTGATTCTTGATTCGATCTATTAATCTATCAGCTCTTTTCAAAATTGCGGATAATACCTTTAACAGTTGCAAAAAGCAATTTTAACATAAAGAAATGGAGTTTAGGACAATCGTCAAGTTTGATAAACGTGACATTCATGCTTTGAATTTCTAAAAGTAAATAAGGGATAATCGAAGATAAATATGCAAAACAAAATAATGAGGGTTCATTGATTAGCGTGGTGTCTCATTTGAAGAAAGCGTTGTTCCTGTTGCTTCTATTTATGTCATCTTTCCTACTCCTCTCAATCTTCGCCTTTACTCCTATCAGCGCTACACCTTCTGTAGATTTGCAGGTTATCAAAGTAGATCATGCGTTAGAAGTTCGCGGAGGAGGAATGGTTGTCATCAGCGACACAATCATGTTATCTGTAAAAGGAGAAGATGTGATATCACTGCAAAATTTTTCCATGGGTTTCCCCTTCCAGTACGGCTCTAACCTCGACTACAGCTTCGCCTATGAAACCTCGAACCCTGACATACAACACACTGTGGTTCTTGACGTTGGATTGGGGAGAATAGGTTTCTACGGAATAAACGTGATATTTAACAGCCCTGTAGACGTAAGCGAAAATAAATCGTATGAATTCACGGTGACTTTTGTCTTTTCAAACCTTGTTTCTCAACAGAGTGAAACCTTATTCAATATCACTAGCTTCCCTATGTATCCTAGTCTAGTTCAAAACGCCAGTACATGCAATGTAGTGGTTACTCTCTCAGACAACGCTGAGTATCAAAGTAGCTCTCATGTTTTCAGCAGTACCCTAAACCACACTAGAAGTCCTCTTGAGAACTTTACGCGAGAGTCCGCTTGGATGTTATTCAGTTCAGATGACTTCACCATAATTGAAGTGAACAAAATAGAGCGGCAACTAATGCCTGATCAGTGGGGGAACCTTTTCCTAGCAGACTTGTATCAAGTAACCAACAAAGGGACGGAACCTCTTTCTGTGTTAGAGGTACAATTGCCCCAAGGTGCTTACTCTCACTCTGTCCGAGATGCCTCAGGCAACCGTCCATGGATACCAACAGAGAATGGCGTATCTATACGCCTTAGAAATGTTTTGAATGAAAATGAGAAAGCAACATTCACGGTCGCTTACCAGCTTCCACGGGAAAGCTACATTGAAAAACACGGTTGGTACGACTTTAAACTAACTCTCAACTCCTTTGAACCTTTCATCTGGACTGTAAGGAAATTAACCGTGACTGTAATACTGCCTGAGGGCGCTGAGTTTCAAAGCTCGTCGATAAGTCCAGATAGCGTTCAAAAGAATGCGTTTCAAGAAGTTGCAACCTTTGTGTTTCTTAACGCTACACCTTTCCACGATCTGAATTTTGATTTAACCTATATACAACTTGTGTTTTGGGCATCATTCCGTCCTACACTATGGATCGGAGTATTAGCCGCTGTTGTAGCTGCCATAGCATTGTTCTGGCGTGCTCCTAAAGTCCCCCGTGTTCCCACTATTCCAGTTCCTCCAAAAGACATCCGAAGATTTGTGGATATTTATGAAAAGAAAACGAGGAGGCTCCGAGAACTTGAGTCTATAGAAAAACAGGCGTTGAAGGGAAAGATATCTAGAAGACAATATAAAGTGCGTAAAAGAGCTCTTGAAAATCGCATTTCTGTGACGTCTCGGAATTTGGCTAGTCTTCGAGAAAAATTGAGTGCGGCAAGTCAAAAATACGCTGACATGATGAGACAGGTTGAAGTTGCTGAAACTAGGTTGATGGGGGCTGAAACGGACATACGAAGGTTAGATATTAGATATCGACAGGGAGAAATCTCTAAAGAAGCTTACCGTAGACTTCTTAACGAATACAATCGCAGAAGAGACGGAGCGAGAACAACCATCGACGGGGTTCTCCTAAGACTTCGAGAAGAAATCCGCTGAAGACACAAAAACATTTTTATCTTTAATAGTTCACTTCCATTAGAACTCAAAAAGGAGGACAAAAATCCATGGTAGAAATCAAAATCGCCGCCGAAAAGTGTGATGGTTGTGGAACATGCGTGGATGTGTGCCCCGTAGAGGTCTTTGAAATTAAAGATAATAAATCAGTTGTCATAAACCTTGACGAATGTCTTGTTTGCAGAGCATGCGAAGTGCAGTGTCCCAACAGCGCCATTGAGATCATTGAATAAATCTTTCTTCCACTTTTCTTTTTTTACATACAAATTATAAATCCCAAAATTTGGAATGCACACGCTTAGTCATAATTATGGTTTTTTCAACCTGTTTCCAAGCGTCAGGGGTTCCAACAGGATGCTTATCTTGAATTACGTAGGAAACAGCAGCCATCTCTCCAATCACTGCAGTCGCTATTTTTCCAATGAAGTTAAGACTGTAACCTCCCTCTAAAACCGCTACAAGCTTTCCCGCACAAAACTGAGACGCTAAGTTCAGAACCTTTTCAAAAATTTTTAGGTAAGTAGAGGCTGAGAGGGAAAGACTTGCAACTGGGTCCGTGTAATGTCCGTCAAAACCGGTGGAAACAAGGATGAATTGTGGCTTGTACTGTCGGATAATCGGAATCACAATCTGATTGAAAGCTTTAAGATAAGCCTTATCACCAGTTTGGTATGGGAATGGAACATTCACAGTATATCCTAAGCCATCTCCATCGCCAACCTCGTCTATGAAACCTGCTCCAGGAAAGCCTCTAGGATCTTGATGCAAACCTATGTACAGAACTTTGTCAGTGTCATAGAAAATTTCTTGAGTTCCATTTCCATGATGAGCATCCACATCCAAAATCAAAATGCGTTTAAGATGGAAATCGCGAAGAAGATGAGCAGCGGTAACCGCGACATTGTTGAATAGACAGAAGCCCATGGCATAGTATGGACCAGCGTGATGCCCTGGAGGACGAACAAAAGCAAAGGCGTTTTGAAACTCTCCATTTATAACCAAGTCAGCCGCCTTAACTGCACCTCCAACCGCGTAAAGAGCTGTTTCATAGCTTTCACGAGAAACCACTGTGTCACCGAGGTCGAGGAGACCACCACCAGATGAGCAGACCCGCTCAACAAGTTTAACGTAGTCCGACTGATGGACGAGTTCCACGTCTTTGACGCTGGCAGGTTTAGGTTCAATAAGCGAACATTTTCCCGATTCGAGGAGACCGCTTTCTTTCAGTTCCTTCATAATTGCTCTTAAACGGTCAGACGACTCAGGGTGATCGGCTCCAGAATTGTGATCTAAATACTTCGGAGTAAATATGATAGCTGTTTTTTTCATTTATGCTCTCGCCCATTTGGGTATACTTTTCGGAACTCCTTTTTAACATACTCCTGCAGGCTTAAACCTTCTTCTCTCGCCAATTTTCGAAGAGCCTTATCCACACCAGTTTCGTATTGAATAGCTCTCTTGGGCCTATTTGCAATGAATGGGGGTATGCTGAGGTTTTGAGCTGCTCGCCGCAAAACCTTCTTTCTTAAAGAATTCTTTGTGCACTCAATTTTCAGGCTTACGGGTAGGTTCAGAGAAAAATATACAACTTCACGGTCTAGGAATGGAAGCCGCAACTCCACCCCGTGGAAGGAACACACTTGATTGTCTCTCTGAAGATTTGTTTCGTACGTCAGAGCTACATCTTGGTACATAGCGTCTCGAATCGCTATAGTGCCGGATTGTGAGTAAATTCTGAGGTATCTTTGGTAACCTCCGAAAAGCTCGTCGCTTCCCTGTCCAGCCAACAGAACTTTACATCCCAGTTTTGATGCAACTTCAGCTGTCCAATAAAAGGGGATGGCAATACTAGCCTTTATCACGTTGGGTTCTTCAATCAGCCACAAAACGTTGGGTAAGACACGTTTAACATCATTCGACCTGTATGTTTGGAGGTGAAGCGGCAGCTTCAAAGCTTCAGCTGCAGNNCCTACTGAGACTAGGTGAACCTCTGTTCCGCAAGTTTTAGCCAATGCTGCAATAACACTGCTGTCTAAGCCGCCTGAGAATGCTACTGCCAAGTTTTCAAGGTTCGAAACTCTCTCTTTCGTGGATTCCGACAAGAGTTCTTGAAGGCGTTTTGCTGCCATCTCCATTTCCACATGTTCGATGGGAGGTTGTGTTACAGTTTTTATTGGATGGAAAGCAAAGCCTTGAGCGTTTATCACCATCAAGTTTCCAGGCGGAAATGATCTCACGTTTTTTATTCCAAGCGTCCACAGAGCCTTGCGCTCAGACGCTACGGCGCAGACTGTTTCATTTTCACCATAGTAGAGCGGGTTTACTCCTAAACTGTCTCGACCGACAATCGCTTTTTTGGACTGCGCGATGGCAAACACATAGGAACCATCAAGTTTCGTAAGGATGTCTTCAGCGTTTTTCCAAAGATTGCCATCAAGTCTCTTCAAAACTTGGTCAACTTCGGACAGGTTAGAGGATAGAAACAGTCTCCCCTCAAACACAAGCGCAAAGTCGTCGCCCAGAACTGGTTGTGGATGGTCCTTTGAAACGACGCTGGATAAGTTGTGACCCAAAGCAACGCTTGAGCTTATGTTTTCAATTGGAATTTCTTCGATTGTTTTAGTCACTCTAGCCAAGTTTGGTGTGGCAACGCCGTGGGCATCGGCTCCTCGGTGAATCAACTCTTTAAGCATGAGAACTATTTTTGGAACAACGTTTTCTCCAGTTTTATCTACGGCAACTGCCATTGCGCCCATGTTTTGAATCTCCAGTGTAAGAACAACTGGTGACAAGTAGGTGTTAGAAGGGATTTGGTTGTTTTAATGTTTTCTTTAAGAAAACGCTTTATTAAAAACTTAGTTATTTACTACCATTTTTAAATAAATGTTATTCTCTAACATATTACTAATATCGTTATGGAGGAGAAGATTATTGCCTGTTCTTCCAATTGATATTGGTCGCTACGGAACACAAGAGATGCGGAGAGTTTTCGATGAAGAGAACAAGCTTCAGAGGATGCTGGACGTGGAGGCTGCCTTGGCTTGGGCGCATGGAGAAATAGGGAACATTCCGCGTGAAGACGCTGAAAAAATCGTGAAAACAGCGTCAGTTAAACATGTTAAACTCAGCCGTGTAAAAGAAATTGAAAAAGAAATTAAACATGACATCGCCGCGTTGGTTCGAGCGCTAGCTGAGGCATGTGGACCAAGCGGAGCTTATGTTCACTTTGGAGCAACAAGTTCTGATATAATAGATACCGCGATGGCTCTTCAACTCAAAGATGCTGTGGATCTGATTGAAACGAAACTCAACAACCTTGAGGAGACATTGATGGAAAAGGCAGAGCAACATAACGTGACAGTTATGATGGGCAGAACTCATGGACAGCACGCGTTACCTATTACGCTTGGCTTCAAATTTGCAGTTTGGATGAGAGAAAACGCTAGACATATTCAACGATTGCGGGAGTGCCGCGAGCGAGTGTTGGTTGGAAAGATGAGTGGTGCAGTTGGAACCCAAGCTGGTTTAGGTCCCCACGCAATAAAGATACAGGGACTGGTAATGAAACAATTAGGGGTCAAACCAGCGCAGATTTCCACTCAAATTGTGCAGAGAGACCGTTACGCAGAGCTCATTTGCCTCCTCGCTGTGATAGCGTCCACGCTGGATAAGATGGCTACCGAAGTTCGAGAGTTGCAGAGACCTGAAATAGGAGAGGTTTCCGAACCATTTGAACAAAAGCGACAAGTAGGCAGTTCCACAATGCCCCACAAGCGCAATCCAATGATTTGTGAGAGAGTTTCTGGTCTGGCAAAAATCATGAGGAGTCTCGTTGTGCCAGCTCTAGAAAACGTTCCAACTTGGCATGAGCGAGATTTATCGCAGTCCTCTGCAGAGCGGTTCATAATCCCCGAAGCTTGCATACTCACCGATTACATACTGGTTTTAATGACAAATGTTTTGAAAAACTTGTGGGTGGACAAGGAACGGATGAAGAGAAACATGGAATTGACACAGGGGCGAACCATGTCGGAAGCGGTTATGATAGCCCTAGCTAGAAAAGGCGTTGATCGTCAAAAGGCTCATGAGCTCATTAGGCGTCTAGCGATGAAAAGCGGAGTTGCAAAGCAACCGTTTAAAGAAACTCTTCTTAAAGACAAAACTGTGCGAGAAACATTAAGTGAGAAAGAAATTGATGACGCGTTAAATCCGAGAAACTATTTGGGGACAGCAAAGAAACAGATTGAGTTGGCTGTTAAAAGGACGAAAGAAGAGAGAAAAAACCGAAGACTGACATAACCCTCAAATCTTTTTGGTCTTCCAATTATGTTACAGTATACACTTTTCGCGGGAAATAACGTTTTGTTCTTAACCCGAACTTCACAATTGCTAGCATAAGTGGAACTTCCATCAGAGGTCCTATTACTGTGGCTAAGACAGCACCTGAATTAAGTCCGTAAAGGGTTGTTGCTACTGCAATGGCAACTTCAAAGTGGCTGCTTGAACCGATGAGAGTAGTGTCTATTGATGTTGCATAGTCCCAGTTAGATAACCACGAAACAGTGTAGGTTAAGGCAATCATCGTGACATAATGGAGCAAGTTCGGAGCAGCAAGATAAGCCACAAGAAACGGATTGTTAAGAATTATCTCTCCTTGAAAAGAAAACATGACAATTAGAGTGAGCAGCAACGCTATGATGGATATTTTACGCACAAGTCCAAGATAAGTCGAGTCAAACCATTTTTTTCCTTTCCTGCCTATAAGCAGCTTTCTAGAAACTGCCCCTAAAGATACTGGAAGGGCTATGAAAACGATTACGCTCATGGCGATAAGATCCCATGGAACTGGTATGCCGCTTACGCCGAGATATAACGCTGATTGAGGTGCATAAAGAATTAGCATCAGTAATGCGTTGATGGCTGTGTTTATTAGTCCTTGAGCTAGATCTCCTTTGGCTAGCAGAATCCACCACATGACCATAGCAGTGCATGGGGACATTCCCAGAAGTATGACTCCAGCAATGTAATCTGGATTTCCTTGAAGAATTAGATTTGCATACAACGTCATTATAACCGGCGCAACAGCCCAATTCGCAATTATGGTGAGAAGCATAGGTTTTGGTTTTCTCACAGCCTTCCTAACATCACTAAACGCTATACCAACGACTGTTGGATACATCATGAAAAACAAGCAGATGCCAATTGGAACCGATAACTGAGCGACTTTCAAGGAGTCCAGATATTGACCAAAAGCTGGAAGAAATCGCCCCAACAACAATCCTACAACGATGCATATGGCAATCCATAGGGTTAGATATTTTTCGAACAAACCTAATTTTCGGCGCTCTTTTTTGGTCATGCTCTAACTCCATCTTACCTGTTGGTAGAGACCAATATCTACATATTTAAGTCTGTTAATATAAAAATTCAAAACATATTTAAATATTTTGATACAATTTCTAAATGGTGCTATCCATGACTTTGGAACAAAAATCCCGAATAAGCAAGAGACTCCAACGTTTGATGAAGTCAGGGATTTGTCCTGCAGAAGACGTTTCAAAATATGCCTCAGAACTTAAACAACTGATACAGGAAATAGCAGACGAAAAAGTGATAAAAACACAAAGCAGATTGTTTAAAGCGCTCGCTGACAAAACACGGCTAAAAATTTTAACGCTTCTCAGCATCCGAGAAATGTGCGTCTGCGAGGTAATGGTTGCGTTAGACCTAACTCAGCCCACCGCTTCTCATCACCTAGGCATACTTGAAAAGGCAAACCTTGTGAAAAGTAAACGCGAAGGGAAATGGGTCTTTTACTGCTTACCAGACAAGCGGGTCATAAGTCTCATGAGAGAATTCGGAGGAAAAGAAACTTAGGAATCGATCACTTAACAGATCAATTCATTTTTTGAGCTAAAAAATTCTTCAACACAGATAATCATTAATACTGTTAATTCAGTGAAATAGTGGAGGTGAAATATTTGATCTTGGTCACTCTGTGTATCGTTCGCTCGGGAAAGTTTGAGGATGCCATTAAAGCAACGAAGGAACTGCCTAAGTCTCTTCCTCCAGGGATCAAACTCAAAGCTCGTTACAGCTTATTTGGAACATACGATGCAATATACATATTTGAGGCACCAGACGAAACAACCGCGACAAAGTTCGTTAGAGGACTTCAAGATACTCTTGACACCGAGACCTTCCTTGCTGTACCATGGACTGAATGAAATTTCACCCAGATTTTCTATATACGACATACATCTCTAATTGTGAAATTAAAATGCCAAATTTCAAGCACACTTACAAAGACGTCAAAATCGCAGTTACAACAGGTGACATTACAAGACAAAAAGTAGATGCCATCGTGAACCCAGCTAACAGCAGCCTAATGATGGGAGGTGGAGCCGCTGGAGCCATAAAAAGAGCGGGAGGAAAAAAAATCGAGGATGAAGCAATCAAAAAAGCTCCAGTTCCAGTTGGAAAAGCCATAGCAACAAACGCTGGAATACTTGAGGCAAAACACGTGATTCACGCACCCACAATGAAAATGCCTGCCATGCACATCGGCGCAGAAAACGTGAAGTTAGCAATGGAAGGCGCGCTGGAGTGCGCTGAGCAGCTGGCAATTCAGAGTATAGCTTTCCCTGGAATGGGCACCGGTGTCGGAGGTCTTCAATTTGAGGAAGCCGCAGCTATAATGGTAAAGGCGACAAAAAAGCATATTGACAGCGGTACATGTGTGAAGAAAATAGTTTTTGTCGGATTTATAGATGAGCTAACCAATGCATTTGAGAAAGCAATTGAGAAAACACTGTGACTTCAGCGGATTTTGTCGGATAAGATTATTCATGGCAGGAATTATCTTCGAGAAATTGTCGGGTTCAGAGAGATAACGTCTCTCTTTTCCGACAGTCTTAAATAGTTGTCTTGTTTAATCCTTTTTAGAGAGTGATACTGTGTCGGAATTTGATGGCAAAAAGCCTACGACCAGAGAGGAATTCGTTAGATTGTTGACGGTTGCAAAAGAGAAAGAGCGCGAGATTCGGATTGCTAAGAAGCATAGAAGGACAAAACCGACAGTTTCTGGCACTGCGAAAATAATGAAGGTGCATCGTGATACACTTTACGAGTGGATGAGAGAATTTGGTGTCGAGTTTGAAGATGTTGGTAGGAGAGAGTTGATGCCAGTTGATGTCATAAGAAAACCTGAGAAGTCTACCTACTTAATAGGTGAGGCGTTGGCAGGTGAAGGGTCCGAAGTTGCGCATGTGGACTTGATGATTGGTGATAAAGATGGACCTGTGGGGAAGGCTTTTGCAAATGGTTTATCCACCTTATCTGCGGGGCATACACCTCTTCTTGCAGTTATCAGACCAAACCTTCCACCTAAACCTCACACTTTATTGGTTCCTAAGGTTACTGTGAAGAATCTTGAGCAGGCGGGAAAAATATTTGGTCCTGCGCAGGCAGCGGTAGCTAAAGGAGTGGCTGACGCTGTTGAAGAAGGCGTTATACCAAAGGATAAGCTTGATGATTGGGTCATAATCGTCAGCGTTTTCTTACATCCAGAAGCAAAAGACTATCGAAAGATTTACCAGTACAATTATGGAGCTACAAAATTAGCTTTGAAAAGAGCTTTAGACAAATATCCTCCGTTGGAGAAAATAATATATGATAAAGACAGAGCCATGCATCCGATCATGGGTTACAAAGTGCCACGATTATGGAGACCGCCCTACATCCAAATCGCTCTTGACATTCCAAGTCTAGAAAGAACCAAAAAAATTATAGGTGTATTGCCGAAAAGCGACAGGCTAATTTTGGAAGTTGGCACTCCTCTATTGAAGAAATATGGAACAAGGGTGATTCGTGACCTTAGGGAACTAGCTCCAGACATGTTCATAGTGGCAGACCTTAAAACCCTTGACGTTGGAAAAGTAGAGGTTGACTTAGCCTTTGATGAAACCGCGGATGCCGTGGTAGCTTCAGGGCTAGCAGCTCCAGCAACCCTTAACAAATTCATTTACGAAGCAAAGAGACTGGGAATCTACGCAGTTGTAGACATGATGAACGTGGAAGACCCTGTTCAAAAACTTCGAATGCTGCAAACATTTCCTAACATCGTGATTTTACATCGCGGCATCGACGTGGAGAAGAGAACCGGAAAAACTCGCTGGGACCTTATCAAAGAGATGCGACAAGCCTTCAAAGAGCAAAAGTTCTTAGTGGCTGTTGCAGGTGGAATTATTCCTGAAACTGCGCCAGAGGCTCTAGCGCGTGGAGCAGACATTATTATTGTTGGGAGGTACATAACGCAGTCTAAAGACATCGAACGTTCAGTTAGGGAATTCTTGAAATCCACTGCGGAGATGAAGGTGGACATAGACCTGTTTAGAGTCCATGTGGAATAGGCAAGCATACAATATACAACATGTTGTAGAACTCGCAAAGCTAGGTTAGATGTTAGATCGCTAAAAAACAGAATGCACTTGTTTTCTCTCTTTTTATCAATAACTTTCTATATGCGAGGAGCTTTTCTAGCCGTTTTTAAATTGATTAGTAGAGTGCAACTTTTTTTGGGGCAGACAAGACACACTTTGCCGCAATATCTTTCGTATTCCATAAAACTTAGTAGATTCCCAACCTCGTCTTCGAGGTTTGTTGGTTTGATTTCGGCGACCCATCCTGCTCCATGCGGATCTTGACTGATTATATATGGGTTGGCTATTATTTTTCTGTTTATTTTCTTTAGTCTTCCACCGACGGGTGCGCATATGTCTAAGAGAGAATTCCAAGTTTCTACGACTCCGAAGGGTTCCATCCGTCTAACTCGTTTACCTACAGATTCAGTCCAAACATGAGTTGTTTCTTTGAGATGTTTACAGATGCAAATGTAATCAGTTAATCCAACTTTGACGTGGCCTTCAGGAGTTATTTTAGCCCAACTGTGTGCACGTGTGTATAATCTAGCCTTCGACGTATATTTTGAACCACCCAAGTTCATCTACCCCTTTCGATGCTTCATCTCACCTAATTAATGGCTACACTTAGACATTAGAGTTTCTGTTTTTGATTAGAAACTGCAGTTATTGTTATATCCTTACGTTAGAACTCAGCAGTTCAAGATAATCAAAAACCGCGTTGGCATAGACTTTCGCCATATTCACCACATCCTCAGCGTACACTAACTCATCATAAGTATGAGCCAACTCTTCATAACCAGGACCAAACGAAACAGTTGGGATACCTAGTTGTTCTCTAAAACTGTGAGCGTCACTGGTTGCAGCCATGAAAGTAGCCAGCGGCTTGTAGCCAAACACCTTCTGAGCATGATTCTTGAGAACTTTAATGATGGGAGCATTGGCTGGCGTGTAGGATGGCATCGTGCGGTTCACAACTTGGCATTCAAAGTTTTCTGGAAGAATATCGCGTACAAAGTCTTCAACGCCATCTGGGTTGCCGCCAACCGGAACTCTAATATCCACTTCAGCCTCGCATTTTTCCGGCACCACATTGATTTTGGTTCCGCCAGCTAGGGTTCCCACATTAACTGTGTAATGATCAAGAGCTTTCGTCAGGCTTTTCGTTGGTATTCCGCTTTTTCTTGCAACCTTTGCCAGCACAGTTTTTCCACCGCGGATAAGTGGCTTGGCACTGTTTGGAATTTTCACCGCCGATTCTTCTAGTATCCTTAACTTGGGAAGAAAATTGGTGAGCATATGGATTGCGTTTTTCCCTAACATTGGACGACTTCCATGGGAAGGTTTGCCATGCGCAGTGATCTTAAGCCAACAAGCTCCACGTTCACCCGCAACAATCGAGTAGTTGCTTTCAAGATAGCCCGTCAGCTCAGTGATCAAACAAGCGTCTCCAGATAATTTTTTGTGTTCAAGCAACCAAGACGCGCCTCCTGGTCCCGGAGCCTCTTCATCTGAAACGGCGAAGACAACTACTCTCCCAGAAAGAACATCTTCAAAATCTTGGAGGACAGCAGTTGCCATAAGCATGGCAGCGACTCCTCCCTTCATGTCGGTGGCTCCGCGACCGAGAATCTTTCCGTTCCTAACCGCTGCTTTGTATGGGTGGAACGTCCATTGTGAAATGTCACCGGCAGGAACAACATCTAAGTGGCCGCATAAAATCAGTGTTGGCTTTCTTTTTCCGATGGATGCCACGATGCTGGCGTGACCCTTTGCTGGCTCAAACCTTTCATGTGATATTGCTTCGTTTTGGAGGAAGTGTTCAACCACGCTGGCTACTTTAGAAACGTCGCCGGGAGGGTTCTCGCCCTCAGCCTGAATAAGCTTGCAGCAGAGGTTGATTAAGTCTTGTTCACGATCTTCAACACGCTTAGCAATTTTGGCTCTCAGACCTTTCAGCTCTGTTGCCTCCCACTGAACTCAATTATAAGCTTAATTTAACTCTTTATGTTCTCGAGTAGTTTTCGCAAATAAAATATTGATTGACAAGAAAATGAGAGGGCGAATCCTTAATAAATGGATAACTCCCTTCAGTTAAAGTCACAGAAACATCTCTACGCAGGAGAGTAAACATAGCGTATGGCTAAGTTCAAAATAATCGTTTCAGACCCGGAAACTGGAAAATCTAAGATTTTAGAAGTGGAAGGAGCCCGCGCCGTCCCCTTAGTCGGAAGAAAATTGGGAGAGGTCATCGATGGAGCTGCGGTTGGCATGTCAAGTCATAAACTCCGGATAACTGGAGGATCTGATAAGGATGGTTTTCCAATGAGGCCTAACGCTCACGGTGGAGTTCGGATTAGTGTAATCCTAAGCGAAGGTGTGGGTTTTCGTTCAA
>JABAHS010008510.1_pt2 | contig 15565 bp, 12 predicted proteins | sample 7062111 | NCBI WGS metagenome assembly JABAHS01 (sample SAMN14534600, study PRJNA622989) | marine sediment metagenome | biome: marine biome [ENVO:00000428]; feature: marine pelagic biome [ENVO:01000023]; material: deep marine sediment [ENVO:00002113]; isolation source: pool of 4 deep marine... | reverse complement strand
GCCGCAACGCTTGAACGCGAGAGCCGGCGATCGTCAGGTCTGTACCAGCACACCGGTGGGACTGTATCCCACAGGCATCAGTCCTTTTGGACTGTTCGACTGCGTCGGCAATGTGTGGGAATGGTGTGCTACCCGCTGGAAGAAGCCCTTCCCCTATGATACGGAGCACAATGAATGGCAGAACGATTACTTGGAAGGCCAGAACCTACGCGTCCTGAGGGGCGGCTCGTGGTACTGCAAACAGGACGTCACCCGCTGCACACACCGATTCAAATTCCAACCGTACGGTTGGAACGATCGTGGCGCATTTCGAATCGTCACCGAAGCTTGATATTGCGGTAAGAGAGTTAAACATGCAGCATTGAATCTCCAAAATCAGGTGCGTTGAAGCACCTCTGCCAATCGGAAGACATTTCTCGTGACCGAACAGTTGAAAGAAAAGATCGCACTGATAACAGGTGGTAGTTCCGGCATCGGGCGAGCGACAGCACAGGTATTTTCCCGTGAGGGCGCGAGAGTCGTTATCGCCGACATCAATGTCGGGAGCGGCGTGGAGACTGCAAATAAGATCACTGATGCCGGCGGTGAAGCACTATTCATAGAAACCGACGTATCCAAGTCGACTGAAGTGGCTGCGTTGATCGAGACAATCATTGAACGATACGGCCGTTTGGACTGCGCCTGTCACAGTGCCGCCATCATGGGGGATATGGTTCCCGTCAACGACTACGACGAAGAGACTTGGGATCGTGTCATCGATACCAACCTCAAAGGAACTTGGCTTTGCATGAAGCACGAAATTCCCCACATGCTGAAGCAAGGCGAAGGTTGCATCGTCAATACTACATCTGCCTCGGGCGTGATGGGAGGCGGACGTCACCGCTGCGCCTACGCAGCGAGCAAAGGCGGAATCGTGAGCCTGACAAAGGGAGCGGCTTCCGAGTATGCTGAGCTCGGCCTTCGCATCAACGCGATATGTCCAAGCCACGCTCGCACACCGATGTTAGAGCAGTTCTTTGAGCTTCGCCCCGAGCTCGAATCCGATTTTGTCTCACAGTTGCCGATGGGTCGCATCGCCGCACCTGAGGAAGTGGCGGAAGCCAACCTGTGGCTGTGCTCCGACGCGTCCTCATTCGTATGCGGCCACATTCTGACCGTCGACGGTGGCTTCAGCGCGCGGTGATGCTCCGCGAACAACAGCTTGGTTTTTCGAGGGGAGATATCGTGGAAAAGAAGAGCTAGCGCTGGGAGCGTTGAATACTTCCCGTCAGGGGCGTGCAAGCTCCTCGACAAATCCGAGGTAACTCACCATGACAGATCAACTGAAGGGAAAGATCGCTCTGGTAACCGGTGGAAGCTCGGGCATCGGCAAAGCGGCGGCCCGCCTCTTTGCCCGCGAGGGCGCCAAGGTCGTCATCGCTGACATTGATGCAGAGGGCGCTTCGAGAACGCTTCAAGCTATTCATGAGAAGGACGGTGAGGCACATTTCGTTCAGGCTGACATATCCAAGGCTGCCGATGTCGAGGCGATGGTGGGCAAAGTGATCGAGCTTCACGGGCGGCTCGACTGTGCTTACAACAATGCGGGGATCATGGGAGACATCATGTCGGTCGTCGACCAGGCCGAAGAGATCTGGGATAACACCATCGAGACCAACCTTAAAGGCACGTGGCTGTGTATGAAGTACGAGATACCCCAGATGCTCAAGCAGGGGCACGGGGCGATCGTAAACACCACCGCTACCTCGGGCTTGAAAGGTGGAAAGTATCGCTCCGCCTACGCGGCCAGCAAAGCCGGCATCGTCAGCCTGACCAAGACAGCCGCTATGGAATACGTGGAATATGGTCTGCGCATCAACGTGATCTGCCCGAGCCATACCCGAACGCCGAACATCGAGCAGTTCTTCGAGCTGCGCCCCGAGCTTGAGGCCGACTACATCGCGCAAGGGCCTATGGGACGCCTCGCCGCCCCCGAGGAGGTGGCTAATGGTGCTCTCTGGCTTTGTTCCGATGCAGCCTCATTTGTTACCGGACACGTACTGGCCGTGGATGGCGGTTTCCTTTCCCGTTGAACGACCACGTGGGGGTGAGTCCCCCAGCCCAGCTGGACGAGTCATTGATTGCCACCCGGGGCGGTTTGTTTTTGAAGCGTAACAGGCCGACCCAAGCTCAAATCTCGGGCGGGGGTTTCGCTTTTGCAGTGCGTGAGACACATTGTGCGCCGCAAAAATGTGATCGCTTCTGGGAAGAGCGCGCATCGTTGGTCCTCTCTCGGCAACGCCGCGACGTGCAGCGAGAAGCCGGCACGCTTTAGCCGCTCACTGAGCGAAAATCTCATCGCTCGCCGGCAACGTCGGCAGTCAACATCTTACGACCCCGCCGCGGGCCTACGGCAATCCGATACGTGATCGATGGCCCCAGCAGCTGTTCAATCGAGCCCGCCTCGAGTTCGCCACCCGTCAGGTAACTGCTCTCCGCGTGCGGTTTCAACAAACCCTGTCGGTCGAGATACCGGCCGATGCACCATGCTGAGATGGTCCTGGCCGCCGCGATGGCGGTCGACGCCCGCCCTGAGCATGCCCGCTCGAGCGACCCCGAGATGACCTCAAAGCTTGTCCGAAGCTGGCTCGAATCCGCCGGCGGCTTAAACCTGTTCCTCGAGCCTACAGCCGCTTGGAGAACGGCTAAAACGAGAGTTGCAACGGGAAACGCAGAGACGAGCTGCAAAGCGGCGAGATCTCGTACAGCCTCAAGGAGACGAGGATGATGGTCGAGCAACGGCGTCACGACTGGAGCCTAAGCTACGGCAGGTCGCGCCGGAAAAAGGATTAAAACGGCTTGCAGTTGGATCTCACCGTGTGCGCACGGGCTCAAATAGATGCTTCAGCGGTCGTGCGAACTTCCTTCCGCTTCTGATCCCTAAGCGGCCGTAAGTGTTTGGTATGTTTTCGGTGCCTCCGGCAGCGCATGAAATTCGTTGGGTTCGTCCATTTCGGTCACTAGCAATGGGTGGAATCAAGTTGTCGGCAGGCTAGTTCTCCGATTTGATTTCGGTATGTACCATCCTGCATTCTTTGTCGCCAATGTTCTGAACGGAATGAGAAATGACGGGTCGGCTCCGCGCGCGTCCGGTTCCCGCCTGTCGTTGCAGATCCCGTTGACTTCCGTCGGGGAAAAAGACGCGCACGTGGCAATCCGTCTCGTAGAACACTGAAGTCGCCGGATGACCGTGCCAGTTGTCCCGGGCGCCGGGTGGCCAGATGATGTGAACGAGNNTGATGTGAACGAGGCGCATGAGTTTATCCTCGGCGAGTACGTGATAGATATCCGGCGACGCTTCAGGACCGCCCGGTACTTCCTGCGCGCGACTGATTGGGCTGCCAACGACGAGAAGGAGGATAGCGATCAACAGATACCTTGAAGGAAAAATGCATCGATTAACCCAGAACATGATCTTTTCCCCGTTGTTAATTGGCGAAATCATCTCACTGGGTACCGCTCTATGCAAGCCTTGATCGGTGTCGCACGCGATTTCAAAATTGACTAGAATTTCTGCGCGACCCATTGGCTAAGCATGTAGCCAATGCAATTTGCATATCGGGGGATCTGGAGGGTTTGTTGAACCGACAGGATGACCGGGGGCCGTCGGCGCCGAAATCCGCGGGACGCAGGCTTGCCGCAATCCTGGCCGCGGACGTGGCTGGATATACTCGTCTCGTGGAACAGAATACCACGGCGACGGTTGCAGCTTGGCAAACCGCGCGGGACGAGGTCATCGATCCGTCGGTCGCCGAACACGAAGGGCGCATCGTCAAGCTGACTGGCGACGGATTTTTGTCGGAGTTTCCGACAGTCGAGGCCGCCGTGAAATGCGCCATTTCCATTCAGGAACGACTGCTTTCGAGTCCCTTGCCTTTCCGTATGGGTGTCAGCATTGGTGACATTATTGACGACGGAAGGGATATCCACGGAGAAGGAATCAATATCGCGGCACGGCTCGAGTCCATCGCTGAGCCGGGAGGCATTCTAATTTCCGGCGATGTCTTTAACCTCGTTCGCAACAGGATCGATGAGACCTTTTTGGATCTGGGCCAGCAAACGGTCAAACACGTTTCGCAGCCCGTTAGGATATATGCTGTCGGAAGATTTTCGAGCGGGCGCAAAGGACAGCATTTCCATGACGAGGCCCAGTCGCCGAGTACCGGTCAGCGAAAACGGCGGTATACGCTGAGACATGCCGCGCTCGGCGCATTTATCGTCTTGCTGGCCGCAGGGGTATGGCTGTACGCGTCGCTGGGCGACCGAACCAGGCAAACCGTCCCCCACCAAGTCCCCAGCGCGAGAATGCCCGATGTGGACACGGCACCGGCGAGTGTGCCGGATACGGCCTCAGTGGGCGCCACTGTTCGACCGCTCTCTCCGGGCGACAGCTTCAGAGACTGCCCGGTATGTCCAATGATGACGGTTGTGCCGGCCGGATCATTCAGGATGGGGTGGGACAAGGGCGATCCGGACGAAAAACCCGTCCTCGACGTCACCATACCGAAAAGCCTTGCGGTGGGTACCTACGAGATCACCTTCAGGGAGTGGGATGCCTGCGTCGCCGACAACGCTTGCGGCTCGTATCGTCCGGATGACGAAGACTGGGGACGGGAAGACCGGCCCGTCATCAACGTCTCGTGGCTCGATGCGCAGGCCTACATACGGTGGCTCGGCCAACGAACCCAAAAAAAATACAGTTTGCTTACTGAGGCCGAGTGGGAATACGTCGCGCGCGGTGGCAGTTCCGATCTGTACCCATGGGGCGTTGCCATCGATGCCGGCAAGGCGAACTACGGACTCTTTCGGGGCAAAACCATGCCCGTCGGATCTTATGAGCCGAACGCTTTCGGATTGTATGACGTGGTCGGAAACGTGTGGGAGTGGGTGAATGATTGCTACGGCAAGGATGCCTATTCTGGCAATCACGGATACCCACTCGCCTATCTTGAAGACAATGAAACTTGCCGGCGTGTCGTGCGCGGCGGCTCCTGGAACACGGACACCTCCGATGGGCCGAATCTCTTGCGTTTGTCAATCCGTTGGAGAGGGAAAAGTAACGGTCGTTATGATCATTTCGGATTTCGAGTGGCCAGAGATTTGGAGTAGTCAGTTCACCCGATGTGGTTGCGATACCGCCTTGGGTCAAGAACCGCTGCTGAGAGTGCTCAATGGGTGGGTAGCAGAAAAAGGCTTTTACTGTAGCTTGCCGAGGGTGTTCGGCACGGCGTAGGTGGGCCAAGCACGAAGACAATCACTAGGTTGAAGGTCTGCATTGGGTCAAAGGCAGACTTACTCCCTGCTATCGATTGCAGAACTTGCGTATTGATGCAGCGCAGCATTTTGCCGCACTCCAGGGTTTCGCTTTTCCAGATCGGCTATGGCCGGCGAAAGTGTCGCTTTTGGGACAAGCGAAACGCAGTATAAGCAAGTGCTGATCCGCCGGCTGGCGACGCCACTGTCCCGAAGCGCCTGTAGTACGATATTCGCTCCATTGGTTTATCTGAACTGGTTCGCCGGTGCCCGAACAACGCCCGCCGCGCACGCTCGCCGTCATTGTGCACGCCGACGTGGTCGGTTCGACGACGCTCGTCCAGCACGACGAGGGGCTCGCTCACGAGCGGATCCAGGGCGCATTCCGACGCTTTTCTGAGACCATCAAAGCCTACGGAGGATTGGTCCACGAGCTGCGCGGTGATGCGCTGGTGGCGGAGTTCAAGCGGGCATCGGATGCAGTCTGTGCCGCGCTCGCATTCCAGATGAAGAACACCGCATTCAATGCTCGGATTGAAGACGAGATTCAACCCCACCTGCGCGTCGGAATCAGTTTGGGTGAAGTTGTGATTGCGGATGATACGGTAACCGGTGTAGGAGTAGTACTTGCCCAGCGTCTAGAACAGCTGGCCTCGCCAGGAGGAGTAGTGGTTCAAGGTTCAGTCGCAGAGACGGTGCCGATGCGGTTGCCGTTCGATTTCAGCAATCTTGGTGAACAGTCACTAAAGGGGTTTGAAAGGCCGGTACAAGCCTTCATCGCAAGGCTCCAGTCCGATGAGCAAGTTCCAGCTCCGGAAGTTAGCGCAACAGCTTCAGAAGACATAGCGGACGACATGCATGCAGAATCCGAAAAACCATCGATCGCGGTGCTGCCTTTCAATAATATGTCAGGTGATTCAGAGCAAGAATATCTCGCAGATGGAATCACCGAGGACATTTTGACTGGCCTTTCTCATGCGCGCTGGCTCGTCGTTGCTTCACGCAATTCGAGCTTTGTCTACAAAGGTACAAGCACTGACGTCAGGCGTATCGCCAAGGAGCTTGGTGTACGGTACATCCTTGAGGGCAGTGTGCGGATCGCCGGATTACGCGCCCGTATCACAGCTCAGCTCATCGATGCGTCGACGGACCGGCATATCTGGGCCCAGCGCTACGACCGTGGGGTGGAGGATATTTTTGATCTCCAAGATGAAATCACCGAGACTATTCTGGGCACGATTGAACCGGAGCTCGGTTTAGCCGAGCAGGAAAGAGCTCGACGAAAACCTCCGGACAGTCTCGATGCATGGGACCTATACCTTCGTGGTCAATGGCATCTCTATAGATTCAGGGCCGAAGACAACATTGAAGCTCAAAGTTTTTTTCGTAAGGCGATTGAGATCGATCCCAGCTTTGCGGCCAGCTATACCGGGCTTGCTTATGCTTGCCATTTAGCAGCGATAGAAGCCTTTTCCGATGACCCGGACAAAATTATCCGGATCGGAATTGAGGCTGCGCGCCATGCTGTCTCTCTCGATGACAAAGACGCGATGAGCTTTGCTGTTTTAGCTCGCATCTTAACGATGGGGCATGAGCATGACGCAGCGGTCGCAGCGGGTCAGATGGGAGTCGATCTAAATCCAAACATTGCCCAAGTCCGTTTTGGTTATGCCTTCGCTCTGGCTTTCGCGGACCATTTGCAAGAAAGCTTGATAGAGTTGGATAAAGTCGTGCGTCTGAATCCGCGGGACGCCAACCTATGGTCGTTCCTCATAGTTCGAAGTTGGGTATTGTGCGCACTAGGACGTTTTGAAGAGGCAGTTGAAGCGGCGCAACGCGCATCAGGACAGCCGCGATCTGTCTTGTGGCCCAATGCGGTCTTGGCTGCAGCGCTCGGTCACCTTGGCAAGACCGATGAAGCTACCAGGGCCCGGGCGCAGTTCCTCCGCGAGAACCCGGAAATTGAATTAGAGTTGATATGGCAGAGGTTGCCTTTCAAGAATCCGACCCATGTTCAAGTATTGATATCGGGTGTTCGTAAGATATATCACTGAAAATGCGAGTTGAGTGGATGGCTTGTGTGTCCATGTCGGAGGTTTTGAAAGCCTATACACTCGGCTGGACGACTGCAACTGACTGCGAGTCGCACGTCCGCAGCAGCCCGTACTGCCGACATCCGGTCGCCGTCCGGCCGCTGTGTGACGATAATATCCTCCGTGACAGCCCCCATCCCTGCGGGAGGCCTCGTGGAAAAGCAGCACTCGCGCAAACTGGCGGTTATTCTGCACGCTGATGTCGTCGGCTCGACGGCACTCGTGCGTCGCGACGAAACGCTGGCCCACGAGCGCATCCAAAGCGCCTTCCGCCGCCTCGCTGAGGCCGTCAGCGCCTACGGCGGCACGGTGCACGAGACCCGAGGCGATGCGCTGGTCGCCGAATTCACCCGCCCCTCCGACGCCGTCTGTGCGGCGTTGCGCTTCCAGCGCGCCAATACCGAGCACAATGCCTCCTTGGGGGAAGGGATCGTGCCCGAGATCCGCGTGGGCATCGCCCTTGGCGAGGAGGTCTTCGCCGACAACACCGTCACGGGTTCCGGCGTCGTGCTCGCACAGCGTCTCGAGCAGTTGGCCTCGGCCGGGGGCGTGGTGGTGCAAGCTTCTGTTGCCGAGACGGTGCCGGCGCGGCTGCCGTTTGAATTCGAGAGTCTCGGCGATCAGGTGCTCAAGGGCTTCGAGCAACCGGTGAGAGCTTTCGCCGCGCATCTCAAGGCCGGTGAGCAGATTCCTGAGGCGGAATCTGCGGTGGCATCAGCAGAGCGTGATGGAAATGGTGACCACAAAAGAACGGGGCTGCAGCTGCCCGACAAGCCGTCGATTGTGGTGCTGCCTTTTACCAACATGTCGGGCAGTCCCGAGCAGGACGTCTTCGCCGACGGCGTCACCGAGGACATCATCACCGGGCTCTCGCGTTTCTCCGGGCTGTTCGTCATCGCTCGAAATTCCGCCTTCACGTACAAGGGGCGGGTGGCGAAAGCTCAGGACGTCCGCCACGATCTCGGGGTGCGCTACATCGTCGAGGGCAGTGTGCGCCGGGCTGGGGATCGGGTGCGGGTCACGGTGCAACTCATCGACAGTGAAAGCGGCCGGCATCTTTGGGCCGAGCGCTACGATCGCGAGCTGGCGGACATTTTCGAGCTTCAAGACGAACTTACCCAAGCCATCGTCGCAACCCTCCCGGGGCAGCTGCTGCTCGCCGAGGAAACCCGCGTCCGTCGCAAGGCACCTCAGCAGATGGCGGCTTACGATTACCTCATTGCCGGGCGCATCCATCACCATCGGGTTACCCCGGAGGACAACAGCCAGGCACAGCGCCTGCTGGATGTGGCGATCCGCCTCGACCCGCACTTCGCGGAAGCTTATGCGTGGAAAGCCTGCACCATTGGCCAGGCGCTGCAGTTCGGGTTCCTCGATGATCCGGCGAACGCCGAGGAGGAGGCATTCGCCCTGCTCGACAGGGCGCTTGCGCTGAACGAAAACGACGTCGAGTGTCATCGCCTGCTCTGTGAAGTGAGCATGGAAGGACGACGATTCGAGCAGGCGGAGAAGCACAACGAGCGAGCGCTGGCGATGAACCCGAACGACCCGCGCATCGTCGCGCAGCGGGGCGAGCTTCTAACCTGGCTCGGGCAGGCAGAAGAGGGCGCCGAGTGGATCGAGAAGGCGTTGCGTCTCGATCCCTTCGCGGCGCCGCGTAGGGCACATCTGCTCGGGCGCGCCCTCTACGGCGCACGGCGCTATGCCGACGCTCTCGACGCCTACAAGATGACCGTCTCGCCGAGCTATCCGAACCTTGCCGAAGCCGCTGCCTGCTGCGCCCGCCTTGATGACCACGCAGGCGCGGCCGAGTTGGTCACGGAAGTACTCCGGCTCAATCCCCGCTTCACGATAGCCCAGCACATGCGCATGCGCACCTATCGTGACGCGGCCGACGCCGCGCATCTCGCCGAAGGCTTGCGTGCGGCCGGGTTGCCGGAATAGCCTTTCCGGCGCCCGATAGTGGCCGTTGGGGGCGAACGCGTCGTGATGTCGGGTTAGATGGGGCCGGGGCACGAGGGCATCCGGCCGCGGACGGTGAGATCGAAAGGCCCGCAGACGACCGGGTGATGCCTTCTCGATAGCGGGAGTCTCCCGCTCAGTGGTCGTCGTCCCACGGGCTGTGCTTCGCCTCGGGGGGAATCCAGATGGTCTCGTAGACCTTCTGCAGTTCTTGCTCGCGAGCCAGTTCCTCCTTCTCCGACATCTTTGCGTATTTTGCGGCCGTCGGACTGGTGAAGTTGGCGGTGTTGAGCATGGGCACGGCTAGGACCCGGCGCAGATCTCCATTGCAGCGCTCACAAGAAGTCGGACGGGGATCGTTGACGCCCAGTTTCGCCCTGTAAAGGATACGACAGGGGTCGCAGGCAAACTCGTAGGTGGGCATGACGCTACTCGGGGTTTTGGCATTCAACTTGCGCGCCCCAGCGGCCGAAGTGCGACCGGGGCGCGCGAAGTCCAAAAACCGCTATCAAGCAAAGCGAAGCGCGCGGTCGCGCTGCTGCGCGGCCATGGCGACTTTCCTGTCTATATTCCAGATGCGAGCTGCGTTCTCCCCGAACACCTTGCGGCGGATCTCGTCCGTGATCTTCGGATAGCCGTAGCCCTCGACCAACGCATCCGGGATCTGGAACTTACGGAAGGCATCGATCTGCCATTGCGGGGCTGACCAAAGAAGCGAGTCCGTCCCCCACATGACATAGTCAGGGCCGAGGTCACGTAACAGCGTGCCTAGCACATGCGCGCATTCCACAGGCCGGCTGCTTACTGTAGCGGCGAACGTCGTGCCGATCTCCGCATAGAGGTTATTTCGCTGGGGCTTGAAGCCCTTCATCGCCGCGAGCTCCTGATGGTATGGCCAGGCCGAGTGATACGCGATGAAGTTTAGATCCAGGAAATCGTCGGCCGTCGCATCGAAGTCTTCGCAATGCGCGTAGCGTGCGTAGAACTGCCCGAAGGGTACTCCCTTGTGGCAGCCGATGTTCTTTACGCCGAGTTCACGACATTTCTCCCAGATCGGATACGCATTTTGTTCGTCATCGAACCACCACCCCTTATTAGGGGTCGAGTCGAACGTGTAGAGCTTCAGACCGGAAATGCCATAGTCCTTGACGAACATCTCCAGGCGATCGAGCGTCTCCTGCAGACCCTGATTCGGTGTCAAGCCGCCGCCTAACATGATGGTCCGCTCCGGCCAGCGCTTGCGAACCTCCGACTGATACTCGATCGGCACCATGTCCTCGCCGCCGTAGTCTTCGCGGAAGCCGAAGGGATTGAAGATACCGACCGTCGTGTCACTTTCGTCAAGAATCATCTTGCCGTAATTATCGACGTTCATGTCGCGGGTACCGTTCTCGAGCCCCATGGCCTTGCCGAGATTGTCCAACAGGTCCACGAACCACATGCCACGCTCGGTGGTGTTCTGGCCCAGAATGTAATGCCCCGGTCGGGTGCAGACGTGGGTGTGGGCGTCGACGATGAAGTCCGTCTGCGCTTGAGCGACCTTGCGATATTCGGCGTTGGCGAGGGGATCGTGGGTCTCCACCTCGTCGACCTCGAAGAACGTCATGCCCGAGGCTTCATTGGCCGCCAGCATTACCGCGGAAAAGCCCAGTGAAGTTTTTAGAAAATCACGTCTTGGCAACTTTGCTTTTCGGGCCAGTTCATCGACTCGCGGTGACAAACGCTGCCCCATATTGCTGCTGAGGAACAACGCACTGCCGACCTGGTTTGGGTTCCTCAGATTGACGTGAGCAAGCGACTTGAAGTGCTGCAGAAAGTTGAACTCCATTGTTGTCCTCCTTCTTGCGCATCAGTCGTCCCCATCCAGCGCCAGCACTGACCCCGCAACTTTAATATCAATTCTCTGGCTATGGCAAGGAACTTTTCGATCGGCAACTTGCTGCGCCGTGAAGTAGGTATGAAATGAAACGCAGAACGTTGCTGAGCGGGGTGGGCCCGTACGTGGTCACCTCGGCGCTCTCGGCGCCGGCGATTGTGACAAGTGCTCAATAGCTCAAGAGTCCCCCGTTAGCGCAATCTGGACAGAAGTAGGTGATTGATTGAATAAGAGGGCATTTCCAGTCCATCGTAAACCCCTAAGGGCATGCGATGAGATGGAACGTAGACAGCAAGCCGGACGGTGCGTCGAAGGCTGTCCGAGAGCTTGGTGAAGCCCGTCGGGCCGTCTCTTTGATGAGACCCGGCGGGCCCACATCCATGTCCTGAGCGTGAGTTTCGCGTTGTCAGCGATTCAGAGCCGTTGTGCGCCGCAGCAATGTGAGCGCTTTTGGGACAAGTGAAACCGAGCATTAGGAAACCCTAATACACCGGTTTGGTGGCCGTCGTCCTGAGTCGGCTGTAGTACGATATTCACTCGGTTGCCTTTCTCGACTGACCTGTGCCCGAAGAACGCCTACCGCGAAAACTGGCCGCCATCCTCTACGCCGATGTCGCCGGCTACTCCCGGCTGACGGGTGAGGACGAGGACGCCACCCATCGGACGCTGTGCCGCCATCTGGACCTAATCTCAAGCACTGTCGAATCTCACGGCGGGCGGGTGATGCACTACGCCGGCGACGCGGTACTCGCAAAGTTCGAATCGGTCGTGGAGGCGATGTCTTGTGCTGTGAGCATTCAGAACGAGCTTGGTGCTCGAAATGTATCCCTACAAGAGAATCGGCGTGTACGATTTCGTATTGGTGTCAACTCAGGGGACGTCATAGAGGACCGGGGCGACATCTACGGCGAGGGAGTGAATGTCGCGGCGCGCTTGGAGGCGCTGGCGGAGCCTGGCGGCATATGTGTCTCGGAGTCGATCCGTACAGCCGTCGGCAGCAAGCTTGGCCTTACCTTCGAAGACATGGGCCATCAGTCGGCGAAAAACATCTCGCGCCCGATCCACGCGCATCGGGTTCTGCTCGGCGGAGTATCCGCATCCTCGACTGCAGAGCCTATGTCGTCAAGTCGGCGATCGATCGCGGTTCTCGCATTCGAGAATATGAGCGGTGAGATGGGTCAAGAGTATTTCGCCGACGGTTTGGCTGAAGACATCATCACCTCTCTTTCCAAGTTATCGCAATTGCTCGTGATAGCCCGGAACTCGAGCTTCATCTACAAGAGCAGGGTCGCAGACGTACGAAAGATCGCTGATGAACTTGGGGTCGACTTCGTAGTTCAAGGGAGTGTTCGCAAGGTAGGAGACCGGGTGCGAATCACGGCGCAGCTGGTCGATTGCGCCACCGGCGGCAACCTGTGGGCGGCACGGTTCGACCGCGACCTGAACGACGTTTTTGCCGTGCAGGACGACGTGACGCAAGCAATCGTCGCATCGCTTGCTGTCGAAGTGACGGCCGATGAGCGGGAACGTCTAAAAGCCACAGGCACCGATGAGCTGGAGGCTTATGACCTCTTCCTGCGCGGTCGCCAACAATATCGACTGCTGTCGAAAGACGGCAGTGCCCTAGCCGAGGTTTTGCTGAACCGGGCAATCGCTTTGGATCCCGACTACTCAACCGCGTACGCATACTTGGCCTTTACCAAATTAACGTACTATGTCTATCGGTGGAGAGAACCGGCCGAACAAATGTTGTCGCAGGCTCATGAACTGGCTCAGAAAGCCGTGGAACTGGATGACGCGAATCCGTACGGCCATTTGGCGTTGGGGAAGACTTACATGTGGAAGAGACAACACGAACAATCGATCACGGAGCACCAGCGAGCGACTGCTCTCGACCCGAATTTCGCGGTCGCGCATGCCGGGCTGGGTCTGACGCTGCATTACGCGGGGAGATCGAGCGAGGGTATCGAGTTGATCACTCGCGGAATGCGACTTGATCCTATTCATCCGGATGTTCGTCTGCTTTGGTTGGCGCAGCCGTATTTTCAGCTGAGCCGATACGAAGAAGCGGCAGAACTGCTCGAACGCCATCTTGCTGGCAGACCTAACGTGGAGATTTCCCGTGCATTGCTCGCGGCCACCTACGGGTACCTGGGCCGAATCGAAGAGGCGAAGCAACAATGGAACGAACTGCTGCGAGTGACTCCGGAATACTCGTTGGCTCATCTCGAACACATCCTTCCCTATAAGAGTTTCAACGATTTCGAGAAGATTGTGGGCGGGCTCCGGTGCGCCGGCCTTACTCAGTGACTCAGAAGGTCGGTTCTCGAGACAGAGAACGAGTGTGCTGCGGCATTTTGCTGCACTGCGAGATTTCGCTTTTTAAGCCCGGATGTCCGTGACTCGATCATCGCATTACATCATGGGCCTTAGATATTAGCGAGTCCGCGGATCCGACCGCGTCGGACGCGACCGGCAAGCTGAATTGACAAGCAACACCGACTAACGCTGTTCAACGAATAGTCAGCGCGATCGGAGCAACAAGTCATAGTCATTGGCATCGGCATTGTGCGCAAAGCGTTCGTCTAACCGATGAAGTCCAAGACCAAGTACGCTCGTAGTGGCGATATTCACATTGCTTATAAGGTCGTAGGTCAGGGTCAGTCCATGGACCTGGTCTATGTGCCGGGCTGGGTGTCGCATGTGGAGCTTGCGTGGGAGGAGCCGACGCTCGCGCGATTCTTGACACGCCTTGCCTCGTTTGCTCGCCTGATAATGTTCGACAAGCGCGGTACGGGTCTTTCCGATCGAGTGCGGGACGATAAGCTGCCGACGCTTGAAGAGAGGATGGACGACCTGCGGGCCGTGCTGGACGAGGTCGGCTCTGAACGGGCTGCACTGTTCGGAATTTCGGAAGGCGGCAACCTTAGTGCGCTGTACGCGGCGACGTATCCCGAACGAACCACGGCGCTCGTAATGTACGGCACGTTTGCCAAACGGATCTGGAGCCCGGACTATCCGTGGGCTCCGACTCCGGAAGACCGGCAGCGGACATACGAGTTCGTGGAAAGGGAGTGGGCTAATCTTATGGACATATCCCACTATGTGCCGAGCAAAGTGGGTGACGAAGCTTTCACCCGACGACTCGCCACTTATCTGCGTCATTCGGCGAGCCCCGGCGCAGCGGTTGCGCTACTCAAGATGAATACGCAAGTCGATATTCGTGATATTTTGCCAACGATCCATGTTCCAACATTGGTGATACACCGTAGCGGCGATCGTGACTCCAATGTCGAGGAAGGACGCTGGATAGCGGGACAGATTCCGGGTGCACGCTTTTTGGAAGTCCCGGGCGAAGACCACATGCCGTGGCTGGGTGACCAGGACGCTATTCTCGACGAGGTTCAGGAGTTCCTGACGGGAGAGCGACCAGAGCCCGATGTCACGCGAGTGCTGGCGACCATACTGTTCACCGATATTGTCGAGTCGACGCGACATGCCCATGAACTTGGCGATGCGAAATGGAGGGATTTACTCAACGAACACGACCGTATGTGTACTGAATGCGTTCGGCGACACCGCGGGCAGTTGGTGAAGCGGACTGGGGATGGGGTGCATGCGACATTTGACGGGCCCGGCCGCGCGATTGCCTGTGCGAGGGAGATCCTCAAGCGTGCTCGTGATCTGGGAATTGAGATTCGCGCCGGTTTGCATACCGGAGAGTGTGAACGCCGCGGCGAAGAGACAGAGGGCGTAGCGGTTCATCTGGCAGCGAGAGTAGCTGGATTGGCTAATCCGGGAGAAGTGCTGGTGTCCCGCACTGTTCGGGATCTCGTGGCCGGATCGGGGATCGATTTCATCGACAGGGGTACGCATAAGCTGCGTGGATTTCCGGAGGAATGGCAGATTTTCTCGGTAGTGTGAATCGGACGCAGATGTTGGCGATACAAGCGGCTGCTTGCTCCAGTCAGGACCCATCGAATCCTTGAGAGGACTGGATGTGAGTATGGGCAGCATAAAAAGACGTGTCGAGCGTGTTCGGCACGGCAGGGCTCCGTCAAATGGGCTGGCGAGGCTCCCTGCAGTGTGAGCTTGACGCTGCGAGTGGGTTTATCGCAATTAGAAATAGCGCGCTATTTTCTCGCAACCGGCGGGTGACCCGAAACGCTCGCTTTTGTCACGAAGCGAAACAATTGCTACCGCCGCGGTAGGTGTAACGGTACGCGAGAGTAGGGCTACTTCGACAGTTCAAACTTGCTGAGGCCTTACGGCCAGGGCTGGGGGCTTGGCGCCGTGAGTTCTGCCGGCTGAACCGTCAAAACGACTGTTCAGATCCCGACGA
>JABAHS010147911.1_pt1 | contig 15585 bp, 29 predicted proteins | sample 7062111 | NCBI WGS metagenome assembly JABAHS01 (sample SAMN14534600, study PRJNA622989) | marine sediment metagenome | biome: marine biome [ENVO:00000428]; feature: marine pelagic biome [ENVO:01000023]; material: deep marine sediment [ENVO:00002113]; isolation source: pool of 4 deep marine... | reverse complement strand
CACCTTGCGCAAGGTGAGCTGTACCCCGCCGCGGTCCAAAGGTGAGGTGGCGCGGGCCGCCGCCTTGAGGGAGCCCTGGCGGCTGGGGAACAGCAACACAGGGTTGCGGTGGGTCTGCCAGAAGCGGCGCAGCACGGCCAGGGTGGCCGTCGGCAGGGGGACGAAGCGGTCCTTGTTGCCCTTCGAATCACGGACATGCACGCGGGCGCGTTCGGCATCGATATCGCCGAGCTGCAGGCGCAGCCCCTCGCCCAAGCGCAGGCCGAGGCTGTAGAGGGTGAAGTAGAAGACCCGGTAGCTGAGGATGCGCGTGGTCGCAAACAACTGCCCGGCCTCCTCGACGGTGACGATATCCGGCAGGCGCCGGGCCTTGGGCGGCTTGACCAGATCGACGGCGACCCAGAGCTGCGGGGACAGTTTACCGATTTGCGGCTCCGCGCTGGCAGATAAACATTTGATACCAGAGGGAGCAAGGGGGCCGGCCGAGTCACCCAGCGCCCGAACAATCGAGCAGCCAGCTTGCCGGGCATGGTCTTCCTGCCGGATCGGGAAAAGCGACCGCCAGCGCGATTGCGGCGAAACCCATGAGGCCGCGCGGCGAACCGGAACGGCAGGAAATACGTATACTCTCCCCGGAATATCTCGCAGGAGCCTCCGGGCCCCTTCTTGCCTTTTGCGGCTTCTATTCTTGGCCGTGCATCTCCTGGAAATGCGCCTCAAGCGGAGAAAAGCCTGCAATAGAAATGTATGCGCCGGTCAATNNGCGCCGGTCAATAGGAAGAGCAATGCGATTATAAAAACCCACACTGTTAAGACCTGTCCGAACGCACGCACACCCCCTTCGGATCGGGTCGTACAATACAAAACCAGGTAGCCCAGGACGGCAAACACGGTTGCTGGCAACAGACTGAATATGAAATACATATCGAGTGTCTCCTTTTGCAGATCCAACGCTGCGTCCGGCTTGCCGCATCGAGACTACCTATCGGAAGAAAACACTTGCCATCACAAACATAAAGATCCCCATAATAACCATAAAACCTGTAAATATCAGCCACAGAATTCTGACGACCTCAGCGTCCAAGTAGTATCCCAACACGAACAGAACAGCGCCGAATGTAATAGGCATGAAAGCACACCATCGGCATCCCCTCACCATTCCTCTCATTCCAATTTCGCCGTTTGGCATGACGGTCACCTCAATGATATGTCGCTAACGGCTTGCGCCGGTTGTCGCGGGAACGCGAGAGCACGTCATCTGCGCATCCAGTGAATCATGTCGGCTGACAGCAGCAGCCCAAAGCCCCGCTCGGTTACACCAGGATCTGGCGACGGTGACTGTCCCTGCTGTTGCGGCATGGCCCGCCGGAAGGATCCTGGAGGCTGTAGTCTGTTTCGGCCGTACCTCCTTCGCCGCTTCAACGACATTGCGTGCCGCCACTTGCCGAACTGCATCGGCATGCCAAAGCGGCGCGGCGATCCCTGCGCCGATGAGGCCCGTTTTCCCTGTCTCGGGGACGTAATACTCGATGCCAGGACCGAGGTTGCGCACCCTAACAGTGCCGGGGGCCACTACTCCCCGCGCCCGCGCAGCAAGATTGGACGTGAACCGCTCCCGGCGTTCCGTCCGCTCGGCGTCGCGATAAGGTCACAGGCCATTCGCCACGCGGTGGCTTTGCCAGCCTCGAATGACACCCATATCTTCGATCCCCGGACGATCAGGGAACCCTGGTGTCGTTTGTAAATCGCTGAACCAGGTTGGCCGAACGGTTGATGTGCCGGCTGCCGCCGAAGCCGACGCGCTCGGGCGTCAGAAGCTGCGCCCCGCAGCTCCCAACCATGCGGGCCTTGGTCATGCCCTTGTGCTCGAGATACGCCTTGCCGGTCCACTCCGGCACCTGCGCGGGGGCGTTGCCGGCAGTGCGAGGCAGCGCCGGCAAAAAGCTCGCGGCGGTCGCGGCCGTCAGATTGGCTGGCAGCGACCGATGTCGGCTGCGCACGCACGCTCGGCCGCCTCCAGCCGGCAGTCGGTGGCCGCACGCGGCGCGCCCGCCCACATCCACATTGCCCCGAAGGCATCCACCTCCAACGGCGCGTCGCGGGCCTCCACAGTCGAGAACAACAGATGTTCACCTGTCACGGAGCATGGCTCGTTGTCTCCCACGCCGCCACAAGGTCCATCTAGCCTCCGGCGGCGTGTAGAGAGGGCCGCGGCCCGTGCCGACTGCCTCCGCGGTTCATAACCGACCAACCCATCTCGGTTGGGAACCATTAACGTCGGCCGCAACCATGCCATGGTTTTTCATCCGCTCTGGTCTGCAATCCGATATTAAGCCTATTGAGGCCTGAGTAGAGATCGATCACTTCATATAATTCCAGTAAGGCACTGTCATCCAAGCCTGCGTGCTTCACCGCTTGGTTGTAGACTCTAGTGCAATACTCGCAGCCGCTCATGATCGAGACTGTCAGAGCCACTATATCCTTCGTCTTTCTCCCCAGCTGTCCATCCGCACCCATCACCGACTGCACTTTCCTCCATGTTATCTCCAGATAGTCGGGATTGGTTCCCAACGCCAGATACATATTCGGCACGAAATCGATTCCCAACGTTTCTCGAATTTCCGTATAAATATCCTTTACTTTGCCGGTAGCGTCTTCTTCCCGGACCACACTGACAGATGCTCTGTCGGTCTCGCCACTAGCCATGTTCGCACCCTCCCATGATCAGTCAGGATCCCTTGTCCCAAAACCCCCTTAGTACGTGGGCTCAACAGGTTCTGGGTCGTCGCCCGTTCGCGGATGCCCTGCGCGCCTCAGCGCGAACGGCGGAGGATCGACGCTAGAGAAAGTCGCGGCCGCGGTGGGAGATGCGAATAGGGGCCGTTGCGTCCTGGGGCCCGCCGCGCAGAAACAGTGCCAGGGCGCCCGGAGGCGCTGCCTAACGCCTCGTTTCGCCCTTCCTGGTGGAGATGCCGAACGGCACATAGGACGGACACCAGCCGGCGAGACTGGTAACGAGAAGTAGGACCGCAATGACGGCCAAAACGATCGCTGCCGTCCCGGTGACCTGGCCGGTGAAATACAGTGCCGCGATCACTGCGACCACGACCAGCCGAATGATCCTGTCTGCAGCACCCATGTTCAGCTTCACCTTGGGGCCTCCTATTCGGACCGCGGGACCCTTAGCGTAGCCCAAACTAGGCGTTGGACAAGCACTGCCAGCCCAATGATCGGGCAAGGCATAGCATGCATACCGACATGGGCCCCGTGTAGGTGGGCTTGGACTTCCAGCCGCCCTCTTGCCGGCTGGACCCTCACCGCTCGAAGAACAGGCTCTCCGGGGCGTCCAGCGCCTGCCGTGGCTGCCATAGCGTTCGTTCGCGCTTCGCTCAAGAAGGAAGAAACCCCTTTATTTCTACACCCAGGGGTAGTGCCCGCGCTCGAAAGCCTTCCCCCGGGGCTGCTCTCGCCGGCGCCTCGATCGAGCCGTCCAATACCGCCGGTGCGTTCCCGACCCCGGCAGACAAGGAATTCCGGGGACAGTTTACCGATTTGCGGCTCGGCGCTGGCAGAAGAACATTTCATCCAAGAAAGAGCAAGGAAGCCGGGCGAATCACCCAGCGCCCAAAACAATCGACCAGCCAGCTTGCCGAGCACGGTCTTCCCGCTCAAGCGAGAAAAGCGACCGGGAGCGCGATGGCGGCAAAACCTTTGAGGCGGCGCGGCGAACCGGCGCGGTAGGAAGTGCCTATACTGTCCCCGAATTCTTAGATCGTCATCCCTGTGGCCGGAGCACTTCGGCGGGAAGGGCGCAATGATGAGCAGCCCCGGCAGTAGCGAAGTCGTGCCTGCCGGGCTTTCGCCGTCGGCGAAGGTCGCCGGCTTTTGGTCTGCGGTGCTTGCCACGCTGTTCAGTATCGCGTACATCGTCGGGCAGGTCGCCGAATGGACGGGATTGCTGGGCTCCCAGGGGGGGGCCGGAGAGCGGGAGTACGCCCCTCGGCCTCGTCGTCCTGCTGACGCCGTCTCTTTTTTTGGGACCGTCCTTTCTCGTGCTCGCCGTGAGCATCCACCAGTGGGCGCCTCCCGATCGGCGAATCTGGAGCCACGCGGCGGTCGCCTTTGCCACCGCCTATGCGCTGCTGATCAGTACGGTCTATTTTGTTCAACTCACCCTCGTCGCGCCCCGTCTCGCGCGCGGGGAGATGGGCGGCATCGAGGTTCTTCGGTTCGTGTCCTTCGACTCATTCTTGTACGCCGTGGATATCCTCGGCGACAGCTTCATGAGCGCTGCAACGCTTTTTGCGGCGAGGGTGTTCACGGGCGGCGGTTTGCTCCGAGTAGTCCGGTGGTTTCTGACCGCGAACGGACTGTTGCTCCCGCTCATCGCACTGCAGATGTACTTCCATCCCTTGATATGGATCGCCGCGCTTTGGGCAGTGACCTTCCCGGGCTCGACGTGGTCCCTCGCTGTCCTCTTCCGCCGTGCAGCGGCTGCGAAAACCAGTTCCGGCTCTTGAATAGAGCCGGACTGAGGAATCGGCGATCCTTCTTCGGCAGCCCGAAAACCGCATTGACAATGTATGAAAATCCGCTTTACTTACACACGCGCCCCGGCTACCGGACATCCGACGGTTGATGAGTGCCTTCTAATATGATCGCTCAGTGATCCTCAGTGGGCGATACACGACGAGCCGGAGATCGTGGGCAGCCCGCGGACCCGCTTTACCTGCATAGGCCATCGGCCCTGGACTTCGGACAAGGGGCGGTAGTTCGCGCGGACAGCATTAAAGGCTTGGCTTCCCTAGGTACCTTTGCCCTTTGGGCACGCAAAAAATATCTTGGGAGGGGTAAGAATGCGAACAAACAGCCTGTTCCTCTTTGTCCTTTTTTTTGCGGTCATGACCTCCGCGCTCGGCCCCAGGACAGCGGATGCCATCGAAAGAGGCCGGGGAAAATTGAATGCCCCCTTTGATCATACGATTTCCTATGACGGGGCGATGCACAAGCCCGGATTGCTCAAGCCCTACTACGTCAACCCGCAATCCGCGGGCGAGGGTATCGGTGCCGACCCGGAGGCCGAAGGAACTTCCGGCGGTTGCGTAGTATGTCACGGCGAGGCCTCCGGCTACCTCGATCTCACCGGCGGCGTGACGGAGAACGGTCTGACGCCGCCCTCGTGCTACAGCTGTCATGCCCAGAACTGGCTGGAGTACCCGAAGACCCCAGTCGCGGAGTTCACCTTCAAATCGCCGCCGAGTCATGTTGAGTTTCGAAGGGGCCGTCCGCACCGCGAGGACCACGCCAGGCCCAACTCGGGTCTTCCGAATTTCGAGGGCAACCAGAACTACGGGATGTGCGTGGTCTGCCACGGCGCCGACCTGACGGGCGGCGTCCCCTGGACGAACAAGGACGGGGTGACGACCACGCCGCCGTCTTGCTACACCTGCCATGGCAAGCGGTGGGCCGTCGATCCTGTTCAGCCACCCGATTTCAATCCTCCCCCCAGCCATGATCCCGCCAACGGTGGAGATGATATTCGAGGTGTCTTCCACCGTGCCGGCCATGACAGTCCCGCCAGCGGCCTTCCCGACTTCGAGGGCAATGACAATTACGGGATGTGCGTGGTCTGCCACGGCGCGGACTTGACCGGAGGGGTCGCCTGGACCAATAAGGATGGCGTGACCACGAAACCGCCGTCCTGTTACACCTGTCACGTCAAACGCTGGAGCGGCGACACGGCACCGGTGACGTTCGCCCCCCCTTCCGACCATACGGTGAGCCGGCGGGGACGCATGCACCGACCGTTGCCGGGAGATGTCAACCCTGGCGAGGCGTTCAATCCGTGGCTGGGAAGCCCGTACCCCGGCTATTTCGCCGATGCCGGCTATGGCTATTGCGCCGTGTGCCACAGCAGCGGTGACAACAACACCGACCTCGAAGGGGGTCCCCTAAACACCAATACCGGCAAGAAGCCGCCGTCGTGTTATACCTGCCACATCGAAAGGTGGGACGGCGGACCGACGGGCGATCTTTCGGAGAATTTCTGCTCGGGCGGGTTCAGAATGTGCTCGCGCGGTCACTCGGTCAACAACCGCGGCCGCGGCCACAAGACGGACCTTTACGAACCCCTGAGCTGCAGAAGCTCAGGCTGCCACGGTTTTGATCTTCGCGGCAGCGGCGGCAGACCATCCTGCTACACTTGTCACGGCGCGGAGTGGAATAACTAGCGTCTTGGCCGTTGGCGCCAAACTTGAGCTGATTGCCGCGATTGACATCGCTGGGGGCGCAGATGCCCCCAGCGGCCTTTTTTTCAGAAAGGCAGAAAAGGGGCCGGAAGCGACCGAGAACAATTCGCGGTGACTTCGCCGCGATGATTGTAAGCAAGCGCCCCGGCCTTACCTCACAGCTTTCCTCTTGCCGCGGGCCTGCAGCCTCACCGTATCCGGCAGGCTTGTGCGAATGATCCCGGCCAGGGCTTCGAGGGCGGGAAGGCGCGGGAAGGTCTTGCGGTGGACCCGGCACGCTGGGTCGACCTGGCGAAGGACGAGAGCCTCAGTTTCCTGGGCTTTGACCTTCGTCGTGTGAAGACACGCCGAGGGGTGTGGGGTGTTCGGTACACGCCGACCATGAAGGCGCGTACCCGCCTCACGCAGACGCTCAAGGAGATCTTTCGACGCTTCCGTTCCCAGCCGGTCGATCGGGTTATCGCGTTAATCAATCCGATTGTACGCGGGTGGGTGAGCTACTTTCGTGTAGGTCACTCCAGCGCGTGTTTTGGCTACGTCAAGAACATTCGGCGTCATTTGATGCGGGCGCGCCAGCGCCAGGGTGTTGGCTGGAAGAGGTGGAGTAGGGCCTGGCTTTACGGTTGGCTTGGGTTGTTTTGCAACTACCGTGTCGTCTATGGTTGGCCCGAAAGCGCTCCCGGGGGATAGGTCTCATATCCCTGGATGTGAAACCAACAGGAAAGCCCGGTGCCGGAAAACGGCACGCCGGGTTTGACGTGGCGGGGGCTGGAAACGGGATTACGCAGCGCTCTATGCGGGCACGAAGAGGGAAACCTCGGAAACAGCCAAGAGTTGCTCCTACGGATTACCGCGCCATTCCTCGACCCTACCCGTGCGGGGGCGTCCGGTAACGGGCGTTCCTACCGCGAGAGGTGTTTAGACGCAAGGGATGAGCATAGGACATCATCATGAAGCCTAGAATTAAAGTCCTTACTCTCGGCGTTGACGACCTGGAGCGCTCCCTGAAGTTCTACCGCGATGGCATGGGGTTGCCGACAGAGGGGATCATCGGCACCGAAGTCGAAGATGGGGCAGTCGTCTTCTTCAATATGAGCCAAGATCAGATTCTGGCTGTGTATCCGCGAAAAGCGCTTGCCAAGGACGCCAACGTCCCCCTTAGTCCACCGAGTGCAACCGAGATCTCGCTCGGCCACGTGGTCGGTTCCAAGGCGGAGGTCGATGAGGTCATGCAGCAGGCCGTCGACGCCGGCGCTCGCGTCACTGACCGAGCCAAGGATCGGTTCTGGGGAGGGTATTCGGGCTATTTCCAGGACCCCGACGGTCATCTGTGGGAGATCGCATGGAATCCTGCGTGGGAAGTGTAGGGGTAGACCGATTGTGACCGATCGGAGAAATCGGTTACACTTTATGAGGTTTCAGTCTGCCATATTCGTCCTCGATCCGCATGTGGCGTTCATGCAGGCTCCCGGGTTTAAGTGGTCCAAAGTAGACGTTCCAGGGTCCGTCGTCGAACTCTTCCAGGCCGACGTACCCGTCGGCACAGACGATGGAGACATTGACCCAGTCCGAATTCCAGCGGATGCCGCCGTTGACGCCGACATAGCGGAGCTCGACGCGGTCCGGATATTCAAGTGGCGATAGCTTCGTGGGTATCTCGCGGCATGATGCCTCGTAGACGGTGGCGGGTGTGTGTTGATCCAGCGCTTCGTGAGGTCGCTTATCATCCTATTCCTCGCGAAAACGATTGAATTTACGCTGCCGGATCTTGGCGGCGGCATCGTTCAGGCGTATGGCCTTGAGCTTGTCGACGACCGCCTCGGCCTTGGCCAGGGCCGCCGGACGGTCCTCACAGGCGTGAATGGCCTTGAGCATGTCGGAGACCGTACGCAGATGTTTGCTCGGCACCACAGTGAACACGTTGCGGTAAAAGTGCACGGTACAGCGTTGCCACTGGGCCTCGGGGTAGTAGTCGGCCGCCGCCTCGGCCAGCCACATACAGGCGTCCGAAATGATCAGCCGCACCCCAGTCAGGCCCCGGTCTTTGAGGTGCTTGAGAAAGGCGCTCCAGCCGGCCTTGTCCTCCTTGTGGCCCTCGGCGATGCCCAGTACCTTGCGATAGCCATCTTCGCCCACGCCGATGGCCACCAGCACCGAGAGGTTGCGCACCTCTCAGGCCCAGCTGCGCTTGAGCACAATGCCGTCCACGTAGACATAGGGATAATCGCCCTCGATCGGGCGGTTGCGCCGGACCTCGATGTGCTCATAGACCTTCTTGTTCAGCGCACTGATGGTCGAGGGACTGACCTTGGTGCCCCACAGCGCCTCGGTAATGCCCCCGACCCGGCGCACCGAGACACCGGCCAGGTACATCTCGATCAGTGCCTCCTCCACCGAGGCCTCGCGGCGCCGGTAGCGCTCGATGATCGCCGTCTCGAAGGTCTGCTGGCGCAGCTTGGGCATTTTCAGCTTCACCTACCCGGTCTGGATCAGCAGCCTTTGCTCATAATACCCCGCCCGAGTGTCGCGCCGCGCCTCGCTGCGCTCATAGCGCCTTGCGTTGAACAGCCGGTCGGCCTCGGCGTCGAGCAGGGCGTTGAGCGTCTCCTCCACCGAGCCTCGCACCAGCTCCCCGAGATGGTCCCGGATCTGCGCCTCATCGATCTCGATCACACGGCCCAGCTTTGTTGTATCCTTCTTCTGATTGTTGGTTGTGTTGCAACTCCAATTAAACCAGATCCCAGATCGAGGCCACCGCCTCGCAAAAAGTGCGAAAAATATCGTACGTTATCTCGAGGCGCAACAGGCGCTTGTAGCGGATCTCCAGCTCATGGCACAGCCACACGCCGCGCACCCCGCCGGCCGAGACATTGAAGCCCTTGAGGCGCAGCTCGTTGGCTACGCGCTGGGCCCCGTGGGTGGGTCGCTGCAGGGTGTAGGCGAGGATCTACTCCTCGATCTGGGGGGCGACGCGGCTGGGGTGGGGGTTGCGCGGCCCGCGCCGGCACTCCACCAGGGCGGCTACACCGCCAGTTTGGAAGGCCCGGCGCACCTCGTAGAAGGTGTCGCGATGCTAGCCCATGATCTTGCAGGCTCTGGAAACGTTCCCGAGCTCCTTGGCCAATTGCAGCAACGAGAGCTTTTTTCTAGTACTCTGAGACAATGCGCTCATCTGTGGATCTCCTGAGTTAGCTGGTTTGTTCGCACCTACCTGTCTAACCGGAGACCCGGGTGGACGCACCCTTTGAACTAAGGCGTGAAAAGGTCGGCACTGCCGGACAATTACCTAGCTATGTCACCATAAATATGCCGATTTGCCGTATTGAGGCGAGACGTTGCGGCGTGGTCGATCCCCGCGGTGCGAACCGCGTGCGAAAGCGCCGTCGCCGTGAGAGCGAGGGACGGTCGTGAAACTGAAACGTTTCCTCACGCTTGACTGGGACGCCATCGCCGGCGTCATTGCCGCGGTGGCCGCGATCGTCCTGCATTTGCTGCACATAATCGACGTCAGTGTCCTGACCACGATCGCGGTCGTGCTGATCGCGCTCCTCTTTGTCCGGGACCTGCGCCGGGAGCGCGCCACCGAGCGCGCCTATTCCAGCATCGAAGCGAACCGCGCCGCGCTGCAGTCGATTCAGAAGAATCTTGTGCCCCCGGATGCCTTGCTCGTCGGTCCGGCGCAGCTGCGGGCCGCCAGCGAGCAGTTCGCCGCGCAGGCCACGGGCGAGATGATCTGGTTCCACGTCTGTCTTTCCATGTTCAAGCCCCAGGCCCTGTTCGACAGCCTGCTCAAACCGGCGGTCGAGAATCCCAAGGTAACGTCCATACAATTCGTCCTCGATGACCGCCAGAAGGCGCTATGGGAGGACGAGGTGGTGCCGAAGCTGAATGCATGCCGGGGCCGGGACAAGGTGCAGCCGCCGGTCTGGACCGAGATCGACGAATCGGTGTCGGTTATCATCGCCGACAGCGGCCCGCGCGGTGGAACGGAAGGGCTGCTGAGTTTCTGGGGCGAGCCGTTCATGGCCCATTCGGCGGCGCGCGACGTCCCCCGCTACATCTTCCACGTGCAGGGACATTCCGAACTCGTGGCCCGCCTGGTCGAGCTGGTTCGGAACTATCGCTTTGTCACGTAGTACCTGAAAATAGGATCATGCGCAAAACCGGCCGCGGAGCATTCCCGGGGGCAGCTTACCGATTTGCGGCTCGGCGCTGGCAGAAGAACATCCGATACAAAAAAGAGCAAGGAACTCTGCCGACTCATCCAGCGCCCAAACAATCGAGCAGCCAGTTCGCTGAGCACTGTCTTCCCGCCCAATCGAGGAAAGCGACCGAGAGCGCAATGGCGGCAAAATTGATGACGCAACGCGGCGAACCGGAACGATAAGAAATACGTATACTGTCCCCGTAACTCCCCCCCACCTGCCCATCCCCACTCATCACCGACTGCACCTTCCTCCATGTCATCTCCAGACAGTCGGGATTGGTTCCCAACGCCAGATGCATATTCGGCACAAAATCAATTTTCAAGGTTTCTCCAATTTCCGTATAACCATCCTTTGCTTTGCCGGCAGCGTCCTCTTCCCGGACCACAGTGACAGATGTCCTATCGGCTTCGCCACTAGCCATGTTCGCACCCGCGAATGATCAATCGGGATCCCCTGTCCGAAAAGGCCCTTTAATGCGTGGGCTAAACAGGTTCCGGGGCGGCGCCCCCATCGCGGAATGTCTGTTTGTAAAGGGTAGATGCCATTGCCCTCCGCGCCTCAGCGCGAACCGCCGAGTGTCGACGCTGAAGACAGTCGCGGCCACGGTGGGAGATGGGAGAAGGGGCTGTTGCGTCCCGGGGCGCGCCGCGCAGAAATCCTGCCAGGCCCCCCGAAAGCGCGGCCTACCGCGCCGTTTCGTTCTTTCTGGTAGAGATGCCGAACGGCAGATAGGACGGACACCAGCCGACGAGACTGGTAACCAGGAGTAGGATCCCAATGACGGCCAAAATGATCGCTGCCGTCCCGGTGACCTGGCCGGTGAAATACAGTGCCGCGATCACTGCGACCACGACCAGCCGAATGACCCTGTCTGCAGCACCCATGTTCAGCTTCATCTTCGGGCCTCCTATTCGGACCGCGGGATCCTTAGCGTAGCCCAAAATAGGCGCTCGACAAGCACTGCCAGCCCAATGATCGGCGCAAGCCCTAGCTCGCACACCAACATGGGCTCCATGTACCTGGGCATGGATTTTCGGCCCCTCTCTCTTGCTCACCGCTCAAAGAACAGGGGGTAGTGACACACGGGCCCTTCGCTCTATGGCGCGATGAACGACCGCCCCGTGAGGGGCATCGGTTGTGCCGCCCCCGCCCGCGGAGGTACAAAAACCCTATATTCTTCGACCGTACGGACCGCCTCAGCTACATGGACGTCTGCTCGCATCGACGTTGCCGTCCCGGCGCCGGAAACAGCAGTCGGCCGCGAGCTGACCGTCACCTCCTATTTGCCGCCGACGCCAGATCGTAGCGCCGACAAGCGTGTCCGTGGCACGTCCGGCTGGCTATTCTCGAAACTGCGAACGCCCGCGGACTTGAAACGCGTTTATAGGACATCCGCGTACGGCAGGTGCGCATGCCGCGACTTTGCAACTGGCGCGCGAGCACAAAGTGCCATTAACGCATACCCTGTCGCAACTGAGTTACTGGTCGGCACTGCACCTCGGTAAGGCCGGGCTTGAATCGATGAACGAGCGCGGCCGCCTGCAAAAGGGCATGGTCGCCGGTATCACCATCGTTGACGCGGAAAACGTGAAAGATAATGCCGGCAACAAGGTGCGCACGAATGGCTTGCCTTCCACGGGTATCCCATACGTGATCGTCAATGGCACGATCGTCGTAAAAGACTCCAAGGTACTGGAGGATGTGTTCCCAGGACAGCCGATTCGCTACCCGTTGGAAGACAAGGGCCGTCACGAGCCAGTGGAAGCGGAAGGGTGGATCGATACCCATGCGGTACCGGTTATTGAACACGATGAAGGTGCCATGGCGGACTGGCCGAAATCGAAGCATCGATGTGACGGGGACTTGCTGCAGGGAGCCGGCAAAGCCCGCCTAGTCGATCCGCTTCCCGGCGACAGCGAAGCGAACCGCCGGGGTCAGACCACAGTTTTTGCTAATATTTAGAGAAAGATTTAAGATCTGACCTCGGTGTGCTTCCGTTTCTCGGGCGCGGCGTGCAGCACCCGGTGACCATGGAAGGAGCACCCAAGCTGAAGGAGATCTCCCACATCCACGCCGAGGCCTACCTGGCCGGCGAGCTCGAGCACGGGTCGCTCGCCCTGGTGGAGCTGCGCGCCCGCGGTGGTCAGCTCTATCTGTTCGCCGATTCCAACTCCGGTGTGCACGAGGGCCCGGACGTGCAGGTGCTGGAGGTCGCGCCCACCGAGGACCTCATTGCCCCCATCGTCTACACCGTGCCTCTGCAGCTTTTGGCCTACCACGTCGCCGTGCTCAAGGGCACCGGCATCGACCACCCCGGCAACCTGGCCAAGCCCGTCACCGTCGAGAGACGGCCGGGTATTCCTATACCAGGTCAAGCACCAAGATCCGCTTCGCCCCCGGAAAGGCCCGCGCTGCGGGCCTTTCCGCTCTATGGCGCGATGAACGACCGCCCCGCGAAAGGCCCGGTTGTGCCGCCCCCGCCCGCTGGGGTATAAAAACCCTATATTCTCCGAGCCTACGGAACGCCTCAGTTACATGGACGTTCACCCGCACCGATGCTGCCCTCCCGTCCCCGAGAAGACCAACCAGCCGCGAGCCACATCTGCCTGGTTATTTGCCGGCGGCTCCGGACCGCCGCGTCGAGAACCGTGTGCGCGGCACGCATGCCGCGTGAGCCTGGCCACCTTCACCACTACGCACGCACGGCGAGCGCAAATGCGGAACACGGTTCGCGACCTAGACAGAATTCTGCCTAAGCCAGCCAACGCAGAACTCTGTCTAATAGACTGTTAATAATCAATACCATGGACGCGATGAAAGTAGTCAAGCTAACGAACAAAGTCGCCTTTTTCTCGGTAGGCCTGCTCGCCTACTGGGTATTTATTTTCGTCTCGATCACGGTATTTGATTTCAAGGTCTTCAAAGAAAACATCACGCAAGCCTTCTACTTGAGCATCTTGGGGGTGTTCGCCCTGCTTGGAGGAGCAATCATACTCAACATCATGCTTAACATGACTCGAATAGCCGAGTGCCTCGAAAACGGAACCGGGCGGGTACAGTCGCCGAGTAGGGTTACGAGAAACTGGAAAATTGCAGCGGCCACATCATTTCCGGTTATTTTCGGTTTGCTGTACGTCGGCGACCTGAGCTCGTCGATGAAGAAGAAAGAAGTCCTGCTTGAGGCCGCAACATACATGGCAACGGAGCATCGTGAAACAATTGATGCGCTGAGCGATTACTCGTTCAGCGCCGCGTATCTCCAACTGGCGGCGAGCTCACTGAAGGTTCTTGCCAAAGTCGAAGAAAGATTTCCGACGGTTACTGTAATTGCGCGAGACACAATTGATAACAAGCCCGTGTTCTTGTCATTCAGCCGGTGGGGTCGTTCGGATGACGACAAAGAACCGAAAAAAGAAGACTATATATATTCAGCGTCGAAGGCTGAGCGTGAGTACCTCAAAGGGGTATTTGAAGCAGGCATGTCTTCGGTGCGTTTCAGCGCCCATGATGGACGCTACGAGTTATATTTCCCGGTAAAAACGAGTCGTGGCGTCATAGTTCTATACCTTTCCGACAGACAGAGATATGGAAAGATTGGTTCCTGACAAGGTGTTTGAGCTGGCTCACCGTGTACACCGGACCGGTGCGACTCCGCATATTTTGTGGGTCGCGCCTCGCGCGCTTGTACCACAAAAGCCAGTCTGTCACGCTGGCCGGCCAACACAACGTTCGTGCTCACTATGAGATTGGCTCCCATAGCTCTGTTCCTTTGGTCCGCGACGGTTGCGGGCATGGAACCAGGTGACTGTGCGCTCCAGCTCGACAGACAGCTGAACGGATGGAGCTTGCCGGCCGTCGATCCACACGTCTTCTACGGCGTGACGCGCTCGGGCAAGAACCCCTTCGTTACAACGGGTGATTTCGACAACGACGAGAACGCGGACGTTTCGTTCCTGATCATTAATGACAACAAGATCCAGATAGCGGTATGCCTTTCAGGAAAGCCTGAGAAGGTACTCCTCATCGACGATCTCTACTGCAACGATGGAATCTCCAGCGTCCCGAAGGGCGCTGAATACTATGACTTCGAAACCGGATCGCAAGGCCGGTATGACCGTGATGGCATTCACGCTTACTGCTACGAAAAAGCGGGCGCGACGTACCTGTACAGGGACGGCGCGTTTCAAGCAGTCGTTGATAGTGACTAAGCAAGTGGGCCCCAACAGAGCGCGCCGCTCCACCGGCTACGCCGGGGCGTGAGCTTAGTGCTTGGTGCACGTGTGAAAACCATCATGTTGCTGCCACGCACCCTCTCATATGGTTATTGTACTGGCTGATCGGCAAAGAGGATTTTGTTTCTTACGATGCCAGTCCAGACGCACCAGACGAGGTCCACGACCTGATGTCGTACTGTTCGCAAGAATCCGACAGAATCTGGTTGTCGACGGACTATCGGACGGTCGGTCGGGCCTCGGTGGATATTTCGATTCGCCGGATGCGCCCATTGTTCCTGCAGCTTGAACCCCGTCCGCTGCGTGGACAGGCATAGGTCATCGCGCCGCGGGTGAGCGGCTCGCTGCCGGAAGTGCTGCGCATCACGGGCTCGGGTGTTACACCGGGTGCCTCGCGCGTCTCTCCGGAGAGCCGCAATATTACAATCCGCCTTAGTCAGCGACTGGAGACCCACAACCTGCGGCTGCAGTTGGGGAGCGGAGAACTGCAAAGGATCAAGGAGCTGCCAGCCGAGCGCATTCGGGTGCCGGGACGAGGAAGCCGATAGCCAAGCACGCAGAACAGACGAAGGGGCCGGTGACAAATCTGGCTAGGTTGCACGTGTCACCGAGCCGTTTCGTTTATCTGGCGAAGCGTGACCTCATTTACCTCAGCGTCAGATCACAGTTCCGGCTAATATTAGGAAAATATCGGGTCTGACCCCAGTTTATCCAGTTTATCGCCAGTTTACCTTAGCGGCGGCGCCTCACAGCGACCAGTCCAAGTAGCCCGCCCAGCATTAGCACCAGGGTAGATGGAAGCGGGACGGCGCTGACGGAAAACGACACCGAGTAGTCCCAGCTGCCCCCGCTTGCAGTTGGCCCTGTATTGAACCAGTTGCTGGGACGGAAGTCATG
>JABAHS010080540.1_pt1 | contig 15588 bp, 12 predicted proteins | sample 7062111 | NCBI WGS metagenome assembly JABAHS01 (sample SAMN14534600, study PRJNA622989) | marine sediment metagenome | biome: marine biome [ENVO:00000428]; feature: marine pelagic biome [ENVO:01000023]; material: deep marine sediment [ENVO:00002113]; isolation source: pool of 4 deep marine... | reverse complement strand
GTCCGCGAAGTCGTCCCGGAACTCGGTCCAGTTGTCGACGTCGAGCATTTCCGACGCCTGGTCCCTGACCGCGGCCTGCAGGAACGGTGGCAGCGCTTCGAACCCACCCGGCAGCTTGCTGCCGTACGCCTGGCCGTACGTTCGCCCGTCATGGCCGCCGAGACCGAGCCACGGGTGCCAGCTGACGAGGTTCTGGAAGTGCTGTACAGAGGGCACGTTGTCGAGGTCCTCGTTCAGCACGTCCGCGAGTCTCGCCGAGCGCGTCGCGAACGAATCCCAGTAGTACATCAACCCGGCGGACTCCTTCGGCCACTCGTCCGGTTTGAGCGGATTCGGGAACGCGAACGAAGATCGGGACGGCACGTGCACGAAGTCGCCGATCACGTGGATGCCGAGAGACTGCGGCTTGACGGTGGCGCCCTCCCCGGTCTCCATGCCGTCGGGACCCAGCAGACCCGGGATCGGACCACCGATGAACGGCCAGACTTCCCGGCCTTCCCCGGTTACCGGATTCTCCCAGACGTCGATAACCTCTTCCGTGCCGAATTTCGTGTAGATGCCGGACTCGTAGTGCTGCATCTGAAATTGGGTCTCTGAAACAGGCTTCCACTTGGTCACCGTGTAATTCCACAGCGTGAAGAACGGCTGCACGTTACCGTCGTGGAGGTAGCCATAGAGATGCAGCTGGGCGAGTCCGTGAACGGTCGCCGGCTTCGTGCTGCCCGACATCCGCGCACGCACATGCGCGCGGACGACCGGGTCTTCGAGGTCGAGTTTGCCTGTCTTGCCGTGCGAGTCGGCCAGAAGCGGCGCACCGCCGGCCCCGAGCAACCCTAGTGCGGCGCCCGACAGGGCTGTGCGTCGCGAAATCTTCGTCGATGTCATAGCATTCTCCGCTGTAAAGGAACCGGCCACAGCGGCACGGCGTTTTTGGCCGACCGCGAGGAAGAAGAAATGTCCCAGGTCCGCCGCATTATTTCGGTGCTCATCATAGCCGCGCTCGCAGTTGCTGTCGTCATCGTCGCGCAGGACTGGCGGCTCTTCTACCGATTCTTCACTCAGCCCGCCGACGTGGCGGAACCCGAAGCGGCGCTCTGGTACACACCGCGCGCAACACTTGGCGAAGGGCCCGGTTCCGAACTGCCCGTTGCATACGCCGACGCGCGCGTTATCCCGGAAACGGCGCTCGCCGAGGCCTGGGACTATGCCGAGTCGATGGGGACTGACGCGCTGATCATCTCGCACGACGGTGTAATCCAGTTCGAGCGGTATTCCGACGGCGTCGACGAGACGACGCTGTTCCAGTCGCAGTCGCTGCACAAGGGCCTGACCGCCATGGCGCTGGGTGCCGCGATCCGGTCCGGGGCGATCGCCGATGCCAGCGCGCCGGCGTCCGGCTGGCTCAACGAGTGGGCGGGCATCGAGCATGCGGGCACCGCGACGCTCGGCGACCTCGCCTGGATGCAGTCCGGTATCGAACGGCCCCGGTATCAGCCGAGTCCGTTCTCCGGCGGCGCGAAGATGTTCATGACCGGCAAACTCGAGTCGTTCACGCTGTCGCTGCCGTTCGTTGCCGCACCGGGTGAAGCGTACATCTGGTCGAACGCCAGCACGCAGGCCCTGTCGATCGCGATCGAGCGCGCCACGGGCAAGCCCTGGCACGAATTCGTCGGGCAGGCGATCTGGAATCCGATCGGTGGCGGCGAAGCCTACGTGCAGCTCGATCACCCCGGCGGTACGGCGCAGAGTTTCTGCTGCCTGATCACGAGCCCGCGAAACTGGTTGCGCGTGGGTCACCTGCTACTCGCAGAAGGCGCGACAGCAGACGGCGACCAGGTACTCCCCGCGGGCTGGGTCCGCACGATGACGACGGCCGGGACCGCCAACCCGAACTACGGCATGCAGCTCTGGGTCAACGAGCCGTATTTGACGGAGCGGCTCATCAACGGACAGCCCCGCATTACCGTGCCGCGCGGCGAGCGCCTCGCAGCGCAGGACGCGTTCTACATTGAGGGCCACTTCGCGCAGCGGCTCCACGTCGTGCCATCGTCCGGGCTCGTCGTCGTTCGCATGGGCGACGATCGAACAGACTGGGAGGATGCGCCGCTGATGAACCCGTTGATCCGCGCCGTGCAGGCCATTCGCGAGGCGTCCCCGCTCTCGCCGGTCATCCCCGGAGGGTCGTTCGAGACGGAGACGAAAGGCGCAGAACCCGATTATTCGCAAACATCGGCGTGGGCAGCGCACCCGGATAAACCCGACCCGGCCGATCTCGTGCCGCAGGACGCGGACGCCGACACGGCGACGGACCGTGTGCCGGCGTTCTACGTCTACCCGACGGTCTATCGCTACGGCTACAACGCCGACATCCACAACAACTACACAAATCTCGAGGCCGACGCGGTCGTCACCGGTCAGGCCAGCACACTCAACGGCTGCTGCGACGTCTATGCGCCGCGTTACCGGCAGGGCGGCTCTGTGGCCCTGATGGATCAGCCGGACGGCTTCATCAAGGCCTTCGGGTTTGCGTTCGAGGACGTACGCGTGGCGTTCGACCGGTTTCTCGAGGAGATCGACGGCGAGCCGTTCGTGCTGATGGGCCATAGCCAGGGGGCGTTCCACACCCGGCGACTGATCGAGGAGGTCATCCTGCCGCGAGGGCTCCAGGACCGGCTGGTGGTGGCCTACATCATCGGCATCCCGGTGCCGACTGCACTCGTCGACACGGCATGGGACGGCATCTCGGGATGCACCGACGCCGAGCAAACAAGATGTGTCGCGAGCTGGTCCACGTTCGGTCCTGATGCGGACGCAGGCACATACATGGCCGGTATCGCGCCACGTTTCCCCGACTTCGTCGAGCCGGACGGCACTGTCGAGATCGTCTGTACGAACCCGCTTACGGGATCGAACGCGCCAGCCGATGCGCGCGCGAATCTCGGGGCCGTCGCTGCGCCGGTTCCAGGCGCCTATCTCGCTGAAGCCGTGCCCGGACTGGTTGGCGCCCAGTGCGAAGGCGGCATGCTGTGGATCGATCGCGACCCCGGCACACCCTACGAGTCATTACTGCTGCCGGTCGGCAACTACCACTACTACGACGTGGCGCTCTTCTACGAGAACGTGAAGGCCGATGCGCGCACGCGCGTTGCGGCATACCTCACCGGTACCGCGCAGCCGTAATCAGCGGAACTCCGGCATCACCTCTTCACCGAGCAGACGCACGGTGCGCTCGACCAGCTCGACCGGCATATCGCCCATGCTGACGCGGCAATTGAACTGCGTGACGCCCGCGTCGACGTACCGCTGCATGCTCTCGATGCACGAGGCGGGATCGCCGGTGAAGTGGACCTCGTCGCCGACGATCTCGAACAGGTCGTCGTTCGGATCGCGCTTATTGCCCTCAGCGTCGGTAATGGCACCCATCCGGCCGTAGAAATTCAGCACGTCGGTGACATACGGTTTGCCGTCGGCACGCGCCTGGTCGACAGTCGGGGCGAGGAATGTCGTGCGATTGATCGCGACCGTGGGTGATGCGGAAGGATCCTTCTCCGCGAGCGCTGCGCGGTAGGCTGCAGCCTGTCGCTTGACGACCTCGAAGTGATACTGGGTTGCCCCGTACCAAGCGGCCCCGTGGTCGATGGCCCGCCGGATCGATCGCTTTATCGTGCCGCCGATCCAGATCGGCGGACCGCCGGGCTGAACCGGCGCCGGCGCGACCGGGCCGTCGACGTGCCAGTGTTGGCCGTGATAGTGATCCGCGCCACCCCACATCGAGGTCAGCAGTTCGAGCGACTCGTCCATGCGGGTGCCCGCCTCTTCAGGTGGGATGCCGTAGCGCTTCATCTGCGGTGCGACACCGACGCCGACGCCGAGCGTGAAACGACCGTCAGACAGGTGATCCAGGATGACGCCGTCGTAAGCAAGCTGCAGCGGGTGCCACATGGTCAGTAGCGTCACGCCGGTGCCAAGCCGGAGATTCGTCCGGTCGGCGAGCGCCGACAGGACAAGAAGCGGTGACGGCGTATGGCCGGGGGCGGATTTCATGGCCCGAAACTCACCGGCCCAGACCGAATTGAAGCCGAGATCCTCAGCGATGCCCAGGACCCGCACATAGTTGTCGAGATGCTGTGTCAGTGGCTTGTCAGCGCTCCAGAAATCCAGCGCCAGCCCGAATCCGATGCTCAATGCTCTTGTCCTTTGAATCGAATCGAGAAGATTAAGAGACGGCGAAATTAGCACGCACGGCTACCGACCGCACGCGCACCTTGAATCGGGCTAAGATCGTGGGCAAACGAGTGGAGGAAGCGTCATGTCGAAACCCGCAATCACGATGCTGGCGGCCATCGCCATTCTCGCCGTCTGCCTGCCAGGGGCCGCCCTGTCGCAGGACCGCCAATCCGGTCCATGGTGGCCGAATGCCGAATGGGGGCCCGACGACCAGGCGGGTGCGTCAAATCGCATCACTGCCGAGAAGATCCTGGCATCGATCGATCTCGTCGAGACCGGCAAGGTCTATGAACTCGGCCGCATATACGAATCGAGCATGCCGCTCTTTTCCGGGCGTTCCTATTCCCTGGCGATCAACCCGTCCGATGCGGCCGGTGGCGCGAACCGGCTCGTCGCCAACGACGACTACCTCGAGACCAACATCGGCCAGGTGGGGACGCAGTTCGACGGGCTCGGCCATGTCGGCCAGGAACTCGAGTACGCGGACGGATCGACGCACCGCGTCTTCTATAACGGCTATACGGCAGAGGAGATGCAATCCGGCGAAGGTCTCCGCAAGCTCGGCGTCGAGCACGTGAAACCGATCATCACGCGGGGTGTCCTCGTCGATGTCGCGGGGCTAAAGGGCGTTGAACATCTCGAGGCGGGCTACGAGGTCACGATTAAAGACGTCGAGGCGGCGCTCGAACGCACAGGCCTCGATGCCGACGATATCCGACCGGGTGATGCTGTCTTGTTCCGCTTCGGCTGGTCGGCGCTCTGGAACGACCCCGAGAACTTCAACCAGGGCGAACCCGGCATCGGCCTGGAAGTCGCGCAATGGCTGGCCGAAAAGAAGGTCGCGATGACCGGCGGCGACTCATGGGGCACCGAAGTCGTACCGAACCCGGATCCCACACTCTCCTTCCCTGTCCATCACGCGCTGCTCGTTGAGAACGGGATATTCAACCTGGAGAACATGCGTTTCGACGACCTCGTCGCTGACGACGTCTACGAATTCCTGTTCATCATGACGCCCATCCGGTTCAGGGGCGCCACCGGGTCGCCGGCGAGGCCGATCGCGATTCGCTGAAGCGAACATCCGTCGAAGTATGGCCGACGAACACTCGTATCTCGACGACACGCTGACTGAAGCCGAAGTACCGTGCACCCCGACCGAATCCGACAGCTGAACGATGCGCCGGTCCGCGCTGACGGACTGTACGTCCTCTACTGGATGCANNTGCGCTTCACGTTGCCATCGAGGAAGCCAATCGGCTGGGCCTGCCTGTTGTCGTCGGTTTCGGCCTCTACGCGGGGTACCCGGAAGCCAATGCGCGTCACTTCGCATTCATGCTCGAAGGCCTCGAGTCCGTCGAAGCAAGACTGACCGAGCTCGGCATACCTCTGGCGATAAGACTGGGGCAGCCGGACGAGGCTTGCCTCGCACTCGCCCGCGATGCGGCGAGCATTGTCTGCGACCGTGGCTATCTGCGTCCGCATCGCGCCTGGGTCAACAGCGTGCGCCGGTCTGCAACATGCAAGGTGGTGCAGGTGGAAGGCGACGTCGTCGTCCCGGTGGAGAAGGTCTCCGACAAGCGCGAGTACGCGGCGCGGACGATCCGGCCCCGCATTCAGCGCATCATCGAGGATTACCTGGAACCGCCGGAGCCGCTGCCGCGACTGCTGCACCGTGCGGACCGCTCGCTCGCTGCCAGCGACGTCGATCTCGGCGACATCGGTGCGCTGATCAAGATGCTCGGTGTGGACGACAGCGTAGGCAGAGTGTCCCGATTTCGCGGCGGCGAGGAAGCGGCCCAGGACCGACTCGCGGACTTTCTCGATGCGTCTTTCGACGGCTATGCGAGCGCACGCAACGACCCGTCCAGCCCGCAGTGCTCCAATCTGAGCCCGTACCTCCACTTCGGCCAGATCTCGCCGGTGGACATCGCCACGCGGGCACGCTCGGTAAGTGCGCCAGACAACGACGACGCAACCTCTTTCCTCGAGGAGCTCATAGTGCGTCGTGAACTCGCGATGAATTTCGTCTACTACGAACCGGACTACGATCGCTACGACTGTCTGCCCGAATGGGCGCAGCTGACGCTGGCCGAGCACGCAGCCGATCCGCGCGACTATCTGTACGACGAGGACCAGCTCGCAGCGGCAGACACACACGACCCCTACTGGAACGCGGCCATGACCGAGATGGTGCGCACCGGGTATATGCACAACTATATGCGCATGTACTGGGGCAAGAAGATCATCGAGTGGTCCGAAACGCCACAAGCCGCGTATGCGACGACACTGGCACTCAATAACCGCTATTTCATCGATGGGCGCGACGGCAACTCGTACACCGGCGTCGGCTGGGTCTTCGGACTGCACGACCGGCCGTGGACCGAGCGGCCGATCTTCGGCAAGGTGCGCTACATGAACGCGCGAGGCCTCGAGCGCAAGTTCGACATTCGAGCGTACGCGAGCTGGGCCGCGTCGCTCGAAGCGTGACTACCACTCGACGGGCTGACCGTCCCAGGCGAAAAACCCGCCGTTATCGTCCGGCGTCAGTCGGGCCATGACGTCGAGGAGCTGGCGCGCCGCACGCCCCGGAGAAAAGAGCTGCCCGGCGGGGACGCCGCGCTGAAAAGGTTCGGACAGCGCCGTGTCGACAGTGCCGGGATGCAGCGCGACGCAGATGATGCCGGCCGATCGGCGGCGGAGCTCGATCGAGAGCGTTTTCACGATCATGTTCTGCGCGGCCTTTGACGCGCGATACCCGTACCAACCGCCGCGCCGATTGTCGCCGATGCTGCCCACCCGCGCGGACAGGCTCGCGAAAAGACACGGCTCGCGCCTCGGCAGGAGCGGCGCAAAGTGCTTTGCAAGCAGCAACACGCCGGATGCGTTGACGGCAAAGCTGCGCGCCAGGATGTGAGGGTCGACGTCGTCCAGGCGTCGCTCAGGGCGCATACCAGCATCGGCGTCGTGCAGCAGGCCTGCGCAGTTAATGATGAAGTCGATGGAGTCGACGCGCGATCGGATCTCTCGCACCGCAGCCTCGAGGGTCGATTCCCGTGTCACATCGACTTCGAGGCCAATGACCTCGGCGGCGCCATTTCTGTCCATTCCTGCAGTAGAGCGCGATGCGGCGAATACGCGTGCGACAGCAGGATCGGCGGCGATCTGCCGGACGAACCCGGCCCCTATACCACCGCTTGCGCCGACGACGACGCCAGTGAGAGGCGGGGTTGCGCCGGGCACGAATCGTGACACGGGTCCTAACTGCGGAGCGAGCTCTGCCTTATCCATACTCAGTAAATTTTTATTGTCAACTAATCTATTAGANNCGTAACATAAAAACTCTGCCCAAACGGTATTCAAACAGGAGAATGGTCATGTGGATGACTTCCGCATTCATCTTGGCGGCTGCCGCAACTCTGTGCGCCATGACTTCACGGCAACGCGCCCGCACGGCGCGCGTGCGCCGGCAATCCGGCGATATGGCTCAACTTGCCCGGGCGATCAGGCGCGCTGACCGCGTTGCCGACGATCGCTGCTGACGGCGCTATGTCCAAACGGGCGTGGAGGAACAGCACGTGAATGATCATGCCAAGCAGATGTCCGAGCGCTACGGGATCGGTGCCGTGGCCAAGCTCACCGGATTGAGTGACCACACCATCCGGGTCTGGGAGCGACGCTACGGTGCCGTCGTCGCGGAGCGTGCCCCGAATGGGCGTCGTCAGTACGGACCCGAAGACCTCGAGAAACTGCAGTTGCTCAAGCAGCTGACGAGCCAGGGTGTCGCGATCAGCCAGATTGCGGCAGAGAGCGTCGCCAGCCTCCGCGCGCGAGCTGGTCGCATCGATTCACTGGCGACGGCGCCGTTGCCAGACGAGATTAGCGTCGCGGTGCTGGGTGACTTTCTGCCGACCAAGCTCCGAAGCTGGCCTGACGAGCTCGCACCGGTAACGATCGCCTTCTCAGAGACCGATCCAAAGAAGTTCTCGGCGGATCTCAAGCACCAGTCGCCGGACGTTATCGTCATGGAGACGCCGACGCTCGATGAGGCATCCGTAAGGACGACAAAGCGCCTGCTGGAAGAATCAGGGGCAACGCGTGGCGTCCTCGTCTATACGTTCGGGCGCGATGAGAATGTACGGACAGCGCGCGACGATCGTCTCGTCGTCCTTCGCGCGCCCGCCGACGCCGCGGCAGTCCGCGACGCTGCAATCCAGGCCGTTACCGGACCAGTCGTCCGCGGAAGGCGCTCCCGACCGAAGCCTGTCGCCGATCCTGCCTGGCATTTCGACGGCGAACCGGCACCGCGTAAATTCACGCAGCAGCAGCTCGCTTCATTGGCCGTCGCATCCACATCCATCGACTGCGAGTGTCCCCGCCACTTGGTGCAGCTCGTCGCCGAACTGAGTGCGTTCGAGGTCTACAGCGCGAATTGCGTGTCGCGAAATGACGAGGATGCCGCACTACACAGGTACCTGCACGAGACGACCGCGAAGGCCCGCGAGATGATCGAAATCGCGCTCGAGCGCGTCGCCGAAGCGGAAGGCATCGAGTACTGAACAGCTGGTGATATTTATGTCTATTGTTTGTCTATCTTTTATTTAGATAAATAGTTGACAATCACCGCGAAGCTGGCTAATCTCAAAATGTGATCGGTCGTGCATTTCCCCACGTCCTCACAAGCAGCGCCGGGTAAGGCCCCCCCTCCAAATGCCGGCGTTGCAACAAAGGGCCAGCCCGCAGGCTGGCCCTTTTTCATGGCGATAACGCTATCGGCCGAGGCGCATCTCGTCGATTCGTTTCCGTCGGCGGAGAATCAGTCGGTGCAGCAGCTGGCCCCTTTTCTTCGTGCCGATGGCGGCGCCCGACCCGTGGCGTAAGATGGACAGGTGACCGGAGACGTATCATCTGGAAATCCGCCGACCGCGTCGGGCGGCCTCATCCGCGGCTTGCTCCGGCCGGATGCATACCCGCATCCGGTCCGTCAGATCGAGCTGATCGAAACCCACATCTCGTGGATCTTCCTGACGGGAGATTACGCCTACAAGGTCAAGAAACCGGTCGACCTGGGGTTCCTCGACTTTTCGGATCTGGCGCGCCGCAGGACCTTTTGTGAGGACGAGCTGCGACTCAATTCCCGGACCGCAGCGGACATCTACCTCGGCGTGGTGCCGATCGGGGGAACGCTCGAGGCACCGAAAATCGGTGAAGAGCCCGCGATCGAGTACGCCGTCCGGATGCGGCAGTTCGACCAGGGCGAGCGCCTCGATTTCTGTCTCGAAAGAGGCGATCTCGGCACGGACGACATGACGGCCGCAGCCGACGCCGTTGCCCGGTTCCATGCCGGTCTACCGCCTGCCGATCCCGACTCCGCCTACGGTTCGCCGCGCGTGATCGCCGGCAGCATACTCGAGAATTTCGCCGCGCTCGAACGGCTGTTGCCTGTCGCATGCGCCGAGCGAGACGAGGCCGAATCCCTGCAAGCCTGGTCCGAAGAGCGACTGGCGATGCTGGGGAACGAATTCAGGCAGCGCCGGCGCGGGGGCAAGGTGCGCGAGTGTCACGGCGACTTGCATCTCGCGAACATGGTCCGGATAGATGGCGATGTCGTCATGTTCGACTGCCTGGAATTCTCCCCGGACCTGCGCTGGACGGACGTCATGTCCGAAGTCGCCTTTCTGGCCATGGACCTTCATGCGAGAGGTCGGCCCGACCTGGCCAGCTGGTTTCTCAACGAATACCTGCAGATCACGGGGGACTACGCGGGCCTCGCGGTTTATCGCTTCTACATCGTCTATCGGGCTATGGTCCGCACCAAGGTCGCGGCGATACGCTGGGACCAGACCGAAGGGACGCCGCGTGAGAACGCCTGGCGCGACCTGACGTCTTATCTCGACGCGGCCGCCGAGTTGGCGCATTCCATGCCATCGCCCGGGCTGATCATCACCCACGGTTTCTCGGGCTCGGGCAAGACCTACGAGGCTCGCCGGTTGCGATCCGAACTCGGCGCGATCCACATCCGGTCCGATATCGAACGCAAGCGGCTGCATGGCCTCGCGGGCGATACCCAGGCCGGGCTCGGCGTGGGCGCCGGGCACTATGACGCGGCGGCCACCGAAAAGACCTACCGACGATTGCTGGACCTCGCACGTATCGCAATCGCCGGCGGCTACAGCGTGATCCTGGATGCAACTTACCTCAGACAGCAACATCGATCGGCAGCCGCGCAACTCGCCCGCGATCTCGGCGTGGCTTTCACGATCCTGTCATGCGTTGCCGACGAAGAAGTCCTGCGCCAGCGCATCCGTCAGCGCGCGAAAAAGGGCACCGACGCGTCAGAGGCCGATCTCGCCGTTCTCGAGCATCAATTACGAGAGTCCGATCCGCTTACCGCTGCCGAGAAAACCTTCGTCGAGCGCGCCGACTGATTCTGGAATGACTCTGGCGATTGGCTAGCGTCTCGTCAGCGTCAGCTTGAACGGCAGATTGAGCGGCGCGTCAGTAGCGCGATGGGTCGGACGCCGTCCGCATGCCTGCGGGAAGTGCGGCTGCAAAAAGCGATGCGGCTATTGAAACAGGGATTCCGGATCTCGTGCGTCGCGAAACTGTCGGGTTTTGCCTCACAGTCCTACTTCACGACGTGTTTCCGCGCGCGCTTTGGCGTCACCCCGGGTCAGGTTCAGAGATCGACGGACTAGATCGCCGGCCCGGGCACGATCTTCGAGCCGTCCGAAAAGCGCGAGAAGCGGAACCGGCTGAGATCGAACTCACTCTTGTCGCCGGCGACCATACCGGCTATCACGCGACCCGCGCCCGGTCCGATACCGAAACCGTGGCCGCTGAAGCCGGTCGCAATATAGAGGCCGGGGTGCGAAGACACCTCGTCCATGACGGGTACGACGTCGGGCGTGGCATCGATCATGCCGGCCCAGGACTCGGCGAACGGCACATCGGCGAGCCCGGGCACACGCTCGGCGATCCGCGTGCGCATGACCTCGAGGTCCTCGCCCCACGGCTCTGGATTCAGAACGCGGTGAGATTCATACGGCGCGGGATCGTCGCCGCTCCACGATTTGGCGGGAAACCCTCGTTGAATCGGATCTGAACCCAGGCGAACACGGATGTCGCTCGCCATTTTCCGCGCGGGACCGTAGACGAAGAAATTGCGAAAGCTGTCGCCGCCGATGAAGTGCTCGGTGACGCCGGTCGCCACGGTGTAGCCGCCGTCCTGGCGGCGGCGCAGGAAGACGTCCTTGAGCGCGACCCCGCCGTCGAAAATGCTGTCCGTCGGCGCCGTACGGGCGACTGTCGCGCGCACGGCGAGTTGTGGCAGTCGTATGCCGAGATTGGAAAGGAACATCGACGACCAGGCGCCGCCGGCGCAGACGACCGCCTGACTCCGAACGGCGCCATGTTCAGTGACGACGCCCGTGACGTTGCCCGCCTGGAGTTCTACCGTCCGTACTGCGCAGGCCTCACGGATAAACCCGCCACGATCCCTGAGACCTGCGGCGATGGTTGGCACCGCCGTAAACGGCTCCGCCCGGCAGTCGCCGGGCGTCAGCATGCCACCGTGCCAGCGGCCTTTCGGTATGTCGATCATCGACTCGACTTCCGCCGCAGACAGCATGCGCGTATCCATGCCGTATTCCTTCGCGATGCTCATCCACGATGCGTAGTCGGCGAGTCCGGCCTCGTCCTCGGCCACGCCGAGGATGCCCGCCTGCTTGAAACCGAGCGCAGGCCCCAACATATCGCTCAGGTCCTGCCATGCACGCTGACTGTCGAGTGCGATGGGCACCTCAGCCTCGTCGCGCCAGGTGGCGCGCACGAATCCCCAGTTACGGCTCGACTGCTCGCCGGCGACGCGGCCCTTGTCGCAAACGAGCACAGAAATACCACGCTCACGGAGAAACCAGGCCGTGGAAATGCCGATCACGCCAGCGCCGATGATGACGACGTCGACCGATTCCGGCAGTGGATCGTTGAATACGACGGGCGCCTGGTCGATGAATGCGAACATCCGTTCATTCTAGATGGAATGGCCCGGGCGTTCGGACACCATTTGAACGCCGAATTCGATATCCTGCGCACAACTTCACCCGGACCGGACACCTGTGCCACAGAAAAACACCAACACCCTCGACTCGAAGAAGGGTCGGCTGTCGACGTTCGGCATTCTCTATATCTGCGAGGGCATCCCACTCGGATTTGCGTCCATCGCGATGGCGGCCTACATGCGTCGCAGTGGGATGGACGTGGGTCTCGTCAGTGCATTCGTCGCTGCGTTCTATCTGCCGTGGGCATTCAAGTGGGCCTGGGCACCACTCGTCGATCTCGTCACCCTGAATCGCTTCGGCGGCCGAAAAGCATGGATCGTCATCTGCCAGTCCCTGATGATCGTGACGCTCATAGCGATCGCGACGACCGACTACACGGCGAATTTCGACTGGCTGATAGCCATGGTCATCGTACACAACGTGTTCGGTGCCACCTGCGACGTCGCGATCGACTCGCTCGCCGTCGATTCACTCAAGGAGGAAGAGCGCGCCCGGGGCAACGGCTTCATGTTCGCCGGCGCGTACCTGGGCCAGGGACTCGGTGGCGGCGGCGCATTGTTCATCTCCGGGCAGTTCGGATTCGAGGTGTCGTTCATGTACGTGAGCCTGCTGCTCCTGCTAGTGCTCACGTTCGTCCTCTTGTTCGTCCGCGACCCGGCCGCCGTCGACCACGTCGCCGAAAAGGCGACCGAATTCTGGCGCCAGTTCACGGCGAAGCTCACCGGATTTCTGAAGGAATTGCAGGTCGGCTTCTTCAAGTCCGGGCGCGGGCCGCTGATCGGCGTGGTCTTCGCGCTGATGCCATTCGGTGCGATGTCGCTGATGACGGCGATTTCGACGACGCTGCAGGTCGACATCGGTATGACCGACAACCAGCTCGCGCAGATCAATGTGCTCAATACGACCGTGTCGGGCATCGGCTGCATATTCGGGGGGTGGCTCGCCGACAGGATCGGCAAGCGCCGCATGTTGATGGCGTATTACTCGCTGACAGTCCTCCCGGTGCTCTACCTCGCGATGCTCACCGGCGGCGAAACCGGGATCGAAGCCCTGAGTATCCCGACGTACTACGCCGCGTCGCTGACCTTCTACGCGTTCGTCGGCATGCACTACGGCACCAGTGCTGCGATATTCATGGGACTGACGAACCCGGCGGTCGCGGCCACGCAGTTCACCGGCTACATGGCACTCCGAAACCTGACGATCGCCTACACACAGAGCTGGCAAGGGTTCGGTGTCGACGCCTGGGACTACAGCACCGTGTTCTACATCGACGCCGCGCTCGCGATCATCCCGGTGCTGACCATACCGTTCCTCGTCGAGCGCAAGACAAAGGAAACACCGCCGTCGATGGGCACGCCCCTGCCGGAGGCGGGCTGACCTCACTCGTCACCAAGGCATCGGCTTGCCGTCATGATTGATCATGACCGCGCTGGTGGTCGCATCGAGTTTGTCGATCAGCCCGATCAGTTTGGCGACAGCCTCATCGGGCTCGATCGTCGGCCCCGCGTAGCTGGTCCACTCTAAGAAATCGGTGTTGACGATGCCGGGATTGAAAAGTCCGATCAGGATACCCTCGGCGCCGAGATCCGCCGCAAGCGTCCGGCCGACGATGTTGACGCCGGCCTTGCTGGCCCGGTAGAAGTAATAACCGCCGCGCTGATTGGTCAGCGTCATTGAACCCAGCCCACTGGTCAGCGTGACAATCTTCTTCTGCTTGCTCGCCGCAATCGATGCTCGGAAGGCTTGAGATACCTTGAGAGGACCGTAGACATTGACCGCCATCACCGCGGCGAACGTCTCGTAATCGAGGACGTCGAGATTCTGAAGGTGCTCGAAACCGAAAATGCCGGCATTGTTGACCAGCACGTCGATCGTAACGTCTCGATATTTGCCCGCGAGGGCATCGACGCCGTCGGCATCCGTCACGTCCATTTTTTCGACCATGATATTCGGCCATTTCTCCGCCAGTGCCTGCAACGCACTGGCATCGCCAGGCTCACGGCAGGTGGCGATCACGGACCATCCACTCTCAGCGTACTGGCGCGCGAATTCGTAGCCCATGCCCCGGCTCGCGCCGGTGATGAGTACCGTGGGTACTTCGGCCGCCGGAGCGCCTGTCTCGAGCCGGACGCCGCCTGGCCAGAGCGCTGCTGCGAGCAGGATGATGAGAGTATGGACAATCGACGCGTGCACGGGCGAATCCTCACGGCGCAAATCAGGTGCTTGACCGCACAAGACGATACCATGTTTAGCCGGTTCGTCGGTGCACCGGCGGATGCAAGGCCGAATCCGCTTATCATGTCGCTGTCCAACTTCTCCTTCTTCAACCGGAGCATCCAATGAGATTTCTCTATGTCCTCGCAGGGCTATCGATCTTTACGGTCGGTCCACTGGCGCGTGGGGACGCGCACATCGAACGTCTAAACCCCGATGGCATGTCACAGCCAAGCGGCTATAGGCATGTCGTCACCGCCGAAGGCGGGAAACTGGTCTTTCTGTCGGGACAGGCGGGGCTGCGAGCCGATGGCAGCATGCCGGAATCGCTCGGCGAGCAAGCTGAGCTCACGTATCAAAACATCGGCGTCGCTCTATCGGCCATCGGTGCATCGGCATCTGATGTGCTGCGAATCACGGTCTACATCGTCGGACTTGGGCAAGGCACCGACCCGATCCCCGTCTATGCGGCCCAGGGCAAGTTTTTTCCAGCCGATGCGAAACCGGCCTCGACGATCCTCGGCGTTTCAGGACTCGCCCTGCCTGGCCTGCTGGTCGAGGTGGACGTGATAGCGATGATCAGCGACGACTGAACTAATGTGTTGATTCGAGCGCCTCGCTGGCTTCCAGCCAGTCCCACTCGAGTGTTTCAATGTCATCGGTGAGTTGCGACTGCTCTTTCGTCAGATCCGAGATCTCCGCCTGGCGCTCCGGGTCCTCGTACATCGCCGCATCGCTCAATAGCGCCTGGACTTCCGCCAGCCNNTCAATCGCGCCTGGACTTCCGCCAGCCGTGTTCTGTGATCGACCAGGGATTTCTCGACCGCCCTGACTCGATCCCTTAGCGGCTTGAGTTCCTGGCGGCGTTCGGCTTCCTGTCGCCTCATTTTCTTGCGATTTTGTCTGCGCCCCTGCGATCCGTTTTCGGTTGTTCCGACGGATTGGCGAGAGCGTCCGGATTCGCGCTTCAGCCAGTCGCCATAATCGTCCAGGCTGCCGCTGAACCGTTCGACGCGCCCGCCGTCGACGATCAGAAGGTCATCGCAAACGCTCCGGAGCAGATGCCGGTCGTGCGAGATGACGACGA
>JABAHS010015975.1_pt1 | contig 15590 bp, 14 predicted proteins | sample 7062111 | NCBI WGS metagenome assembly JABAHS01 (sample SAMN14534600, study PRJNA622989) | marine sediment metagenome | biome: marine biome [ENVO:00000428]; feature: marine pelagic biome [ENVO:01000023]; material: deep marine sediment [ENVO:00002113]; isolation source: pool of 4 deep marine... | reverse complement strand
ATCGCGCAGCGCACCAAGGTACTCGTCCTGCGAGGTCGGCCGCGGCCGGCTCTCGCCGTCGACACTGAGCCCGCCAGCGTCCATGCGAACTTCGAGCGCGTCGCCGAAACCGAGGAACGAATAGCGTGCGAGCCGCTCGCCGCCCTCGACGCTCTCCAGCAGGAAGCGCGGCCTGAGCGGCGCGAGCTTCAGAAACGCCGATACCGGTGTATCGAGGTCGGCGGCTATGTCGAAAGGTTCCTGCATGTTGCCCCGTTGTCTTTCGCGGCTCGAGACCCGCTCCTACGGTTTTTGACCAGCACTGTGGTAGCGCGTCTCGGCGCGCGACCAGCAACAGCCAATAAAAAAAGCCCGTCTCGACGAGGTCGGAGACGGGCTTCTGGTTTTCCGTTGCTCAGCTAATAGCCGGCCATCCACCCCCTCCTAGGCGGAAAGCCACCACCAGACGTTGCTGTGCCGAGCGTTCATGCCCCGGAGTATTACCGGCCGGTCCGCCAGGGTCAACCGTTACGGCTGAAATAGCATCAGCCGGGCATCGCCGGCCAGGGAACATCACACCATGACGACCGGGAAACCGCCCCATTTCCCTACAGCGAATAGAGCGCCGGCAACAGCAGTGAGAACCCGATCCACATGATGATCGTTAATGGTATGCCAACGCGCAGAAAGTCGGTGAACTTGTAACCGCCGGCGCTCAGTATCAGCAGGTTGGTCTGGTAGCCGTAGGGCGTCGCGAAACTCATGTTGGCGCCGAACAGCGTCGCAAGGATGAACGGGTCCGCCGGTACGCCCAGTTGCTGCGCGATGCCTATCGAGATGGGGGTACCGATTGCCGCCGCGGCATTATTGGACACCACGTTCGTGAGTATCGCCATCAGCAGCATGAATCCGCTGAGGATCATCCCCGGTGGCAGTCCCGAGGTCATGCTGACGAACCCCATGGCGAGGTAGTCCGCCATGCCCGTGCCGAGCAGCGCCTTGCCGAGCGCGAGGCTCGTCACGATGATCATGATGACGGGGATCGACAGCGCACCGACCGCGTCGCGCCAGGTCAGGCAACCCGTTACGAGCATGAGCCCGAGTCCGACCACGGCGCTGACGGCGATCGGCAGGATGCCAAATGCCGCGGCCGCGACCACGAGGGCCATGATCGTAAGTGCGCGCTTGGCATGGTGCGTGTGCGGCAGGTCCGTCGTGCCGTCCAGCACCAGCATCGAACCGCTGTCCTTGAGGTGGTTGATCGCGTCCCGCGACCCCTGCACCAGCAGCACGTCGCCCGCACGCAGCCGGATCGTGTTCAGGTCGCCGGTGACCTGCGAGCTCGGCGCACGCGCCCGGTGCAGCGCCAGCGGCATGAGCCCGTAACTGCCGGTGAAGCGAGCGGCAGCGAGCGTGCGCAGATGCAGGGGCGAGCCGCGCGTCACGACGACTTCCGCCAGCTGCTGGCCGCCCGCCTCGAGCGGGAATTCGTCGTCGACCGGGTGTTCCTCGTCCTCGGCGTTGTACAGCGTCGCGCCGAGTATCTGCTCGTAATGCTTCAGGTTCTCGGGCGTATCCTTGACGAACAGCCGGTCGCCGGGCTGCAGCTTCACCTGCGGCAGCTTCGCGAGGAACAGCGACTCGCTGCGCTGGATCTTGTCGACCCGCATCTGGCCGTCGGCCTTCGCGAGCACCTCCGACAGCGTGCTGCCGTCGGCAAAACCGTCTTTCTTGATGTGCAGCTGTGCGCTGAAGATCCGCGGTGTGGTGTCAGGCATCAGCGGCGTTCGGTCCGGCAACAAGCGCGGCGCCACGAGCCACAGGAACAGTATCGCCGCGCCCCCGACAATGGCGACGGGCGCCACCCACTCGAACAGCGTGAACGTATGCTGGCCCATGTCTTGTGCGATACCGACCACGAGCAGGTTCGTGGAAGTACCGATGGTCGTCGACATGCCGCCGATGATCGTCGCGAGCCCCATGGGCATCATCACGCCGGACACCGGGAACTTGCTGCGGATCGATGCGCCCACGAGAATTGGCATGAGCAGCACGACAATCGGCGTGTTGTTCATGAAAGCACTGAGCACGGCACCGGCCGTGAGCGTCGCGAGCAACGCGAGTACCGGGTTCTTCGACCAGGCCCTGCCCACGATCGTCGCCAGCGGCTGCAGGGCGCCCGTCGTTTCCAGCGCCTTGCCGACCATCATCAATGCGGAAATCGCGACCAGTGCCTCGCTGCCGAAGCCTGCGAAGAAATCGATGGACCGGATCACGACCTCGCCGTCACGGGTATACGGGAACAGCTCGAACCCGGCGACGAGGATGATCAGTATCGCGAGTGACGACGACTCGAGCGGAATGTTGTCCCGCGTAAACAGGAACAGCGCGAGGACGGTCAGGAGCAGTACCGCTACGCCGTGAGCGTCAAATGATATTGCCTGCAATCCGTCCCCTCGATTACGCAATCGCAAATCGCGCTTCGACGAGCGCGGTCGGAAACCGTATCGTAGTTCATACGTGCTCCGCAATCTGCGACGTCGCAACTCTCTGCTTCAGGACGGCGCGGGCTCGCTGATGGAACTGCTTGAATTGATTAAAATTCCAGTGATTGATGGACATATTCCGGCTGAATGCGCAGGCATCGGCGTGGCGCAGCAGCGGCAGCAATTCCGCGTATTCGTAGTCGGCGCGGGCGTCGCTCGGGAACAGGCTCCACGGCGAGATGACCAGCAGGTTGCGGTGGCGCACCAGCGTCGCGCGGACTGCTTCATGCCAGCGCCGGCACCAGTCGTCGCGGATGCTGCCACGCGGCAGAGCATGGCTGGGGTCGCTGAGAGCGATCGCCGGCAGCGGATCCGCGTGCGACGCGATCGCGCGTGAGCGCGACTGCGCGTTCATGCGCAGCCACAGCAACAGCTGGTTCAGGTAGCGCAGGCTGCCGTGGTCCGACGGCGCCATCCCCCTGATGCGCAGCAGGTCGCCGAAGCCGGACAGCACGATCGCCAGGCGGCGGTTCAGCCATGCATCGTGTTGCAGGTCCGCCGTCGGCCATGCGAACGCTTCGTGCAGGGCCTCGCCGACGTCGACGCAGGCCTCGAGGCAGTGCTTGAGTGCAGGCTCGTCGACGGCGCGGGTGTCGGCGAAACGAGCGAGATCGATGCCCATGCAAATCCATGCGGAGTTCACGGGCGCCTGCAGACCGGCCGGTGAAATGATCGCCCGGCCGCGCTCGGCCGATAACAACGGGCATTGTGGCAGCACGCGCTCGGCAAAGGCCGTATTCACCGCCGGCTCCGTGCGCAGGTCCCACAACGCGCCCCACAGGTGATCGCCATGCTCGACGTCGCCGAGTAACACGTAGTGCCCGGCTGCCTTATCGCCGGCGGTCAGCGGCAGGGCACCGGCATCCCGCAAGCGGCGCCACAGCCTGTCGGCTAGGGGCGTATGAGCGACCTGCGTTTGGCTCTCGACAAACGACAGCTCCACCGCTGAGGCGATTGCTTGGATCACGGTCCGTCCCTGGTCGCTTCGTAGCTCGTTCAGCAATAATGCGCGCCCTGCATGGAAGCATCAGCGCCCGTTACTGGGCAGCCCGCCGAGATTTTGCTATTGTCGCGACGCCGGACGCGGCCGCGATCGAGACCACCACGATGACCTTCAAATCACTGCTGGATGCCTGGGCGGCAGAACAGGAACCCGCCAGGACCTCCGAGACCTATGCCATTCACCTCAGGACCGAAGATGCCGCGAGGGTCCACGCGCTCGCCGACCTGTTTCCCGGCATCACGCACGAGCGCGTCATCACGGACCTGCTCTCGGTGGCGCTCGAGCAGACCGAGGCCGCAATACCGTACGTGCCCGGGGACAAGGTGATCCGCGAAGACGATTTCGGCGACCCCGTTTACGAAGACAGGGGCCTCACCCCGAAATTTCTCGACCTGGCAAAGAAGTACCGTAAACAGCTCGAGGGCTGAAACCATGCCATCCTTCGACGTAGTCAGCGATTTCGACGCGCACGAGGCCGCCAACGCGGTGGACCAGGCGAATCGCGAGGTCAATACGCGCTTCGATTTCAAGGGCACGGGTTCGAAGTTCGAGCTCGACCAGCAGGTCATCACGCTCTCGTCGCAAAGCGAGTTCCAGCTGCAGCAGATGATGGACATCCTGAGGCAGAAACTCGCGAAGCGCGGCGTCGATATCGGCTGTCTCGATGAACAGGAACCCGACATCACGGGCAGCTCGGCCCGGCAGACCGTGATCCTCCGTCGCGGCATCGACACGGACCTCGCACGCAGGCTCGTCAAGACGGTTAAGATGAGCAAGATCAAGGTGCAGGCGGCGATCCAGGGCGATAAGCTCAGGATCAGCGGTAAGAAACGCGACGACCTGCAGGCGACCATCCGCCTCCTCAAGGATACCGATGTCGACCTGCCCCTCCAGTATGAGAATTTCCGCGACTGACAACGCCCGGAATCGGGATCATGGATAACGGCGTTTACAATACTCCGCGTCGCCAGGACATTACGTTCGAAGACAAGGACCAGGCGCTTCGGGACGACGTCCGCATGCTCGGCACCCTCGTCGGCGACCTGATACGCGAGCAGGGTGGCGAAGATCTGTTCGAGTTCGTCGAGAACGCGCGCCTGCGCTCAATTCGCCGCCGCGAGAACAATGAACTCGAAGGCGAGGAACTCGCATCCCTGGTTGAGAACCTCGATCCCGACACGGCGATGCAGGTCATCCGCAGCTTCTCCACCTACTTCCAGATGGTGAACACCGCGGAGAAAGTGCACCGCATCCGGCGGCGGCGGGAATACCTGCGCGATGTCGAGGGCTACCAGCCCGGTGGGCCCGAAGACACGCTCATCCGGCTCAAGGCCAACGGCATGACTGCTAGCGAGCTGCAGGAACTGATCAACTCGCTGCGCATCGAACCGGTGTTCACGGCGCATCCGACGGAGCCGACGCGGCGGACGATCCTGCGCAAGGAACAGGAGATCGTCCGCCACCTCGTCGACATGATCAACCCGACGATGACGCCGCAGGAAAGCAACGCGGCATTGCAGAACATCCGCCTGCTGGTCACGACCGGCTGGCAGACCGACGAGCACCCCTCCGAGAACATGACCGTCGCCGACGAACTCGAGCACGTGCTGTTCTTCATGACCGACGTGCTGTATCGGACGATGCCGCCGTTCTACGAAGACGTCGAGGCCGCCGTGCGGCGCATCTATGGCGAGGACGGTGAGAACATCACCGTCCCCACGATCGTGAATTTCGCGTCATGGGTCGGCGGCGATATGGACGGCAACCCGAACGTCAACGCCAAGACCATCCGCTCGACCCTCGCACGGCAGCGCGCACTGATCCTCGACCTCTACTACAACGAATGCGCGGGCCTTTCCGCGAAACTGAGCCAGGCCGAGGGCCGCGCCCGTTTCAGCCGGGAGATGCTGGAGCAGATCGACACCTATCGCGGTGTGTTCCAGAATGCCTACCACGACGTGCCTGCGCGCCACCGTGACATGCCGTACCGCGTTTTCCTGCGGCTGATCCAGCAGCGCCTGCAGTCGACCTACGACGACGACATATTCCCGTACGAGAAAGTCGGCCAGTTCCGCCGCGATATCCAGCTGATCGAGGACAGCCTGATCCGGAACAAGGGCGAGCATGCGGGGCTTTTCCCGGTGCGGCGCCTGCTGCGACGTATCGATACTTTCGGCTTTCATCTCGTTACGCTCGACGTGCGCCAGGATGCCCACGTGCACCGCGAAGTCGTGGGCGAGTGCCTCGGCGAGGACGACTGGCTGGAAAGGCCGGCCGCGGAACGGTCGAAACGCATTATCGACGCCATCGAATCGCGCGAAAGCCTCCCCGAACAACTCAGCACACAGGCACGCAAGACCATCGCCGTGTTCCAGGCGCTCGGCCTGTGTCACCGCAAGTACGGCCGGCGCGCCGTCGGGCCGTTCATCGTCAGCATGACGCAGGGCGCGGACGACATCCTCTCCGTGCTGCTGCTGGCGCAATGGAGCGAATTGCACAATCGTCGTGGCGAGGTCCCGCTGGACGTCGCGCCCCTGCTCGAGACCGTCAACGACCTGCAGCGGGGACCGGAGATCCTCAACGACCTGCTGTCGTCGGAATTGTACCGGGCGCACCTGGCTGCGCGCGGCAACCGCCAGACCGTCATGATCGGCTACTCGGACAGCAACAAGGATGGCGGTCTCGCTTCCGCGCGTTGGGCGCTGCAGGGCGCACAGCAGACCCTCGTCAACGCCGTCGAGTCGCACGACATCGAGCTGACACTGTTCCACGGGCGCGGCGGCACCATCAGCCGCGGCGGCAGCAAGACGCACGTCGCCGTGCTCGGCGCGCCGCCCGGTACCGTCAACGGCCGGCTGCGCGTCACCGAGCAGGGTGAGATCATCAATGAGAAGTACGGGCTGCGCGGCATTGCGCTGCGTACGCTCGAGCAGGTCCTGGGATCGCTGGCCCTTGCCACGGCGATGCCGCGACACCGCGGCAACGACGACCCCGAGTGGCACGCGATGATGGACATCGTTGCCGAGGAGAGTCGCAAGGCGTATCGCAGGCTCGTCTACGATGTGCCGGAGTTCTACGACTATTTCAGGCTCGCCACGCCCATCGATATCATCGAGCGCATGCGCATCGGTTCGCGGCCGTCGGTGCGACATTCGCGAGGCGGCGTTCACGCACTGCGCGCCATTCCCTGGGTATTCGCGTGGACGCAGTCGCGCTTCGTGCTGCCGGGCTGGTACGGCATCGGCAGCGGGCTCGCGAAGGCGGCCGAGCAGTTCGAGGACGCGGCATTCCGCAACATGTTCGGCGAGTGGTACTTCATGCGCGCGTTGACGGCGGACGCCGAGATGGTGCTGGCGAAGGCCGATCTCGGGATAGCCAAGCTCTACTCGGAACTCGCCGGCGACCTGCATGACAGGTTCTACCCGATCATCCGGGATGAGTTCGAGTTGACCCGCGACCTGATCCTCGAGTACTCGGACCACGAATCACTGCTCGAGGGCGACATCACGCTGCAGCGCGCGATCATGCTGCGCAATCCCTACGTTGATCCCATGAGCCTGATGCAGGTCGACCTGCTGCGGCGCTGGCGCGCCTCCGATCGCGAGGACGAGGCCCTGTTCGAAGCCCTGCTCGCGAGCGTCAACGGCATCGCCCAGGGGATGCAGAATACGGGTTGATCGCTCCTGGGCTCGTTGCTGACGGCCCGGGTATTTATCTCCCTCATGGCTCCCTTCGGTCCGCGTTACTTCGGTCGATAAATACCCGGGCCGTCATTAGAGCCGTAAGAGCGCTCTATGGTGGGTCGTCGAGGAACGTCGTGAATTCAGGAAGTTCCTTGCGGCCGATGTCCGGCACTCGCGCGTCGTCCGCCGGATACCCCACCACCAGCAGCAGGAACGGCCGCTCGCTCTCCGGCCGGCCGAGAATCTCGTTGAGGAACTTCATCGGGCTCGGCGTGTGCGTCAGCGTGGCGAGTCCCGCCTGGTGCAGCGCCGTGATCAGTATCCCGGTCGCGAGACCGGTGGACTCGGTCGGGTAGTAGTGCTTCACCTTGCGACCGTCTTCCAGGCGGCCGTATTTCTGCAGGAACACGGCAATCAGGTAGGGCGCCGTCTCGAGGAACGGTTTCGATGAATCGGTGCCCAGTGGCTCGAGCGCGGCCAGCCACTCCGGGGACGCCCGATGTTCGTAAAACTCCCGCTCTTCCGCTTCTGCGGCTTCGCGAATCTTTTTCTTGGTCTCCGCGCTACTCACGACGACAAAATGCCACGGCTGCAGGTTGGCCCCGCTCGGCGCCGTGCCCGCGGCATTCAGGGCAGTTTCGATAATATCGCGTGGCACGGGCCGGTCCGAGAACTCGCGCACGGTGCGGCGCCGCGCCATGTCCGTGTAGAAACGTTCGACGCGCTCGCGCATCTCCTCGACCGGGTACTCCCGATAGGCCTCGAGCGGCACCGTGCGGTACTCAGTCACCGCAGACGCTCCGCAGCACCGTCCACTCGTCGGCGTCGTTCTCGGAAATCGCCTTGCCCTGCACGGAGATGCCCGCCTCATGCACCGACTCGGGACTGCCCGTCAGCAACGGGTGCCAGCCAGGGAGGTCCTTGCCGCTGGCGAGACGACGATAGGCACAGCTGTCCGGCAACCATTCGTAAGCACCCTTCTCGTCCGGGGTGAGCACCAGACAGTCCTCGACCTTCTGTGCTCGATTCGCGTAGTCCGTGCAGCGGCACGTGTCGATGTCGAACAGGCGACAGGCGACGTCGGAATAGAAGACATCGCCGGTATCCTCGTCCTGCACCTTGAGCATGCAGCACAGCCCGCAGCCGTCGCACAGCGACTCCCACTCGTCCGCCGTCATCTGCGACAGCGATTTGCGTTTCCAGAATTGATCGTTCATCGTCTCGACTCGGCCAGAGGGTACCCCAATTTCGCATGAAAGCCGTATTCCTCGACTTCGGCACGATGGGCGCCGGCCTCGACCTGCGGGGACTGGAGAGCCTGGTCGACGAACTCGTCGTCCACGACCAGTCGCCGGACGATACCGTGGCCGAGAGGATCGCCGGTGCGGATATCGTTTTCACCAACAAGATCCGCCTGACTCGCGAGTTGCTCGACGCCGCACCGGACTTGAAGTTCATCGCGCTGACGGCGACGGGCACGGACAACATCGACACGGTGTGTGCGAAAGAACACGGCATCGGCGTCGCCAACATTCGCCATTACTGCACGCAGTCGGTCGTCGAACATGTCTTCGGCGTGCTGCTCGCGCTGACCCACAGCCTGCCGCGGTACCACGATGCCGTGCGCGCGGGTGACTGGCAGCGATCAGCCGACTTCTGCATGCTGCACTACCCGGTCCGGGAGCTCTCCGCGATGACGCTCGGCATCGTCGGTTACGGCGCCCTGGGACAGGGCGTTGCGCGCATCGCACGCGAGTTCGGCATGCAGGTACTGGTGGCAGCGCGCCCGGGCTCGGAAAGCGTGCCGGACGACCGCGTCGACTTCGACGAACTGCTCGCGGAATCCGACGTGATCAGCCTGCACTGCCCACTGAACGACCAGACCCGCAGGCTGTTCGGTGATCCGGAGTTCCGGGCCATGAAGGACAGCGCCATTCTCATCAACACGGCCCGTGGTGGCCTGGTTGATTCGCAGGCACTGGCGGACGCCCTCGCGCACGGCGAGATCGCCGCAGCCGCGATCGACGTACTGCCCAAGGAGCCGCCTGTCGACGGAGACCCGCTGCTCGATTACCGTGGCGACAACCTGATCCTCACGCCGCACATCGCCTGGGCGACGGACGAGGCACGGCAAAACGCTATCGACGAGCTAGCTGCCAATACGCGGGCATTCCTGGACGGCGTGGATCGGAACCGCGTCGTCTAGTCAGCCGGATTCGGGTAGCTCCACCCGGTACGGAGAATTCAACGCCTCGAGGACGTCGCGATCACGATCGTAGATATCCTCGTAGAAACGGATGCGGCCGTCGCGCCCGGCTTCGGCGGTCCAGTACAGCAGCAAAACGGGAACCGGGCGATCCAGGAACACGGTTTTCGTTTGCCGGCTTAAGCGCAACTTCTCGATGCCCGCCGCGTCAAGGCCATTTGCCTGCAGGATCAGCTCCGCGAATTCGAAGGGATTCTCCACGCGGACGCAGCCGGAGCTGAACGTGCGGTCGGCACGATCGAACAGCCCCTTGGCAGGCGTGTCGTGCAGGTACACCGCGTGTTCGTTCGGGAACATGAACTTGATCTCGCCGAGCGCATTGCTTGTCCCGGGCTGCTGTACCAGTGTGTAGGGGAAGTTCCCCCGCCCCAGGGAGTCCCAGTCGATACTTGCAGGATCGACGACATCGCCATTGCGGTCCTTGACGATATAGTTCCCCGCAGCGAGATAGTCAGGATCACGCTGCATCTCCGGGAGTAGGTCCTGCGTGGCGATGCTGTAAGGGACGGTCCAGTCCGGATTGAAGACCACGTAGCGCATCGTCGAGCGAAACACCGGCGTCTTGCGGTAGGTCCTGCCGACGACCGCACGGGCCGACCAGGTCATCTCGTGATCGCGAAACACGTAAACGCGGAATCCCGCGATGTTAACGATCACGAAATCGTCCTCGAGGCTGTCCAGGACCCAGCGGGAACGCTCCAGGTTGACACGGATCTGCTCGATACGCTGCTCGACCGTAACATTCAGCGCCCTCAGCGTCGCAGGTCCCACGATGCCGTCCATATAGAGCCCGTGCCTTGCCTGGAAGTCCTTTACGGCCGCCTCCAGCGCGCCGCCATACACGGCCAGGTCCGCAACCGCGTCCGCCGGGAGATCGCCCGTGATCGCGAGGCGCCGCGCCATCAGGGCCAGGCGCTCGTCGCTGTGGCCGGGCCGCAGCGTCGGCCCGCCCGGTACCCGCGGCCAGCCGCCAGCCGCGGCCAGCTCGCGGTATTGCAAGAGGTAGGCCTGCATCCGTCGGTAGAGTTCGTCGCGGGGAAACGTGCGATCGAGGTACCCGGAGAGCGAAGCGGCATCCATCGCATCCTGGAAGACCGTTGCAGGGTCCCTGCGCCGCAGTTCGCGCCGAAAATTCCAGTCGGGGTCGAGGTCGTAGGGGTTCACCTTGCCGAAACGCCGGTGATAGCCGACCCGGATCAGGCTGTCCGTCATGCCGATGTCGATGTCGGCACGCTGTGTCGCGTCGAAGTGCTGGCCGGCGGCAAGCCTCTCGCGGACTCGGTTCAGCGCCTCGAGATGGTAGTCCGCCGGATCGAGCCCGTCTTCCGCGGTCGACTCGACCAGGTGTATGAGCTCATCCATTTTTTCGGCATTGGTCCAGGCCGGTTCGAAGTTGCGGTTCTCGTAGAGCCTCGCAAGCAGCTCGCCGGACGCGACCTCGATCCCGTCGGCGCTCAGGCGCCCGGTTTCGCGCAGCTGCTCGATCTCGGTGCGGATCGCCTCCTGGACGCCTGGTTCAGCGGAAAACGCCGCAAGACCCGCAACCAGCAGCAAAATCGCCAGTCCGTGCTGCGAAACCGCTCTCATTCCGAAATTACCTCCCGCCGGTTTTGTGCGCTGATTAGCGGTTCCCGGCCACCATGATGCTAGAATCTGCAACCCCATAGGTATCCGGGATAACCCTCTGCACGATGACGAAACACTCGAAGCGACTACTGGTACTGTCCGCCTTGCTCAGCGTGGCCGTCATGGGCAGCATGATCAAGCCGACCAAGGTCCGCGCCGCGGACGCCCGCCAGCTCTCGTTCTACCACACGCACACGCGCCGTAGCTTGAGCGTCGTCTATTACCAGAATGGCGAGTACGTCGAATCGGCCCTGGACGAGATCGATCGCTTCCTAAGGGACTTCCGCACCGGCGACATCACGGAGATCAACCCGGAACTCCTGGACCTGCTTCACGACGTTCGCAACGAACTCGGCAGCGAAAAAGCCTACGAGGTAATTTCCGCGTACCGATCGCCGAAGACCAACGAGATGCTGCGCGCAACGAGTAGCGGCGTCGCAAAGAAGAGCCATCACGTGAAGGGCAACGCGATCGACGTGCGGCTCCGCGGCGTGCGCACCAAGACGCTCCGCGAAACCGCACTCCGCCTGGGGCGCGGCGGCGTCGGCTACTACCCGAAGTCCGACTTCGTGCACATGGACATGGGGCCGGTCAGGCAGTGGTAGCGCTGTAAACCCGGATCAGGGCGCCTCGACGACCGATATGGCCACGGCCTCGGTCACCCGCATGCGAACCTCGTCCCCGACCTTCAGGTTCGCCAGTTCGATATCGTCCGCTACCCTGATAGCGGTCTGAAATCCGTCCTTGCCCCTGAGGGTCACGATTCTCGCGTCCGTGTCGACGGCATCGACCTTGGCGGCAACCATGTAGGTGTCGGCCATCGCCATGCCGGGTTTCTCGCCCAGCGGCGCGACCTCGACGAGGCCCATGTCGCCCATCTCGGGGGTGCCGCCAGGAACCACGAAGACGGCCACCGACTCGAGGTACTCGGTGACGATGCGGTCACGCGGTTCGATCTGGTCGAAATTGGCGACCATGTCGCCGGCCACGAACTTGTGGATCTTGCCATTCGCGTCAACGACCTTGATCTCGCGGGTCTCCTTGTTGACCGACTCGACGATCGCCTCGCGGCGCGCCGTGCTCGTGATCACCCGCCCCGGGATGGACACCATCGACACGTCGTCGGCCGGTACGTCGACCATGAAGTCGGATTCCGTGACGAACGCGATCTCCTGCACGTCGGGCTTCGAGAACTCGCTCGCCGACAGGTAGATGCTAACCTCGTCCCTCGGCATCAGGTCGCGCGGACGCACCTTCCTGCCATCGATCAATACTCGTGCCGAGGGATCCGGCTTTACGGTGAACGTATGGTCCGTAGCAGGCAGGTGCAAGGTTATATTGTTGCCGCGCACCCGCCGCACCTCGGCGCGAAACAGGCCGTAGAGTTCGCCGTCTCGTTCGACGACGCCCTCGCAGGCGCCGGCGAGATCCGGGAATCTCTCCCGCGCTTCCTGGGTGGGGATGAAATCCTTGCAGCTCAGCTGCGTCATCTCCTGGCCACTGGCGTTCACGGACAGCAAAGCTGCCGTAAGGACGAGTGCGGTAGCAGGCACTTTCATTATTTTCTCCTTTTTTTGGCTTACCAGCAGCTGCGGCTGCCGGGCGCGTGACAGTTGTTTATTTTAGTTGGGCAATAATATCGTTCGACAAGGTGACGAAGATACGAAAACTCTCGTCGGCAGCCAGCTTCTCCCGGATGAGCATCTCAAACGCCTTGTTCTGCAGCTCCTGAACCTGCTCGACCGCGGCTTCTCTTTGGGTCGCAGAGCTGTGTTCGTTGATCGAGTCTCGAATCGCCATGACATCCGTGTAGAAACCATCGATGCGATTCTTGCGGCGGCGGTTGTAGATCTGGATAACGGCATAACTGCCGCTGATGAGACCGATGACCAGCGTAACCAGCACTTCTGCCACGCCGGAATAGCGCTCGTAAAAGTTGGGTTCATCGCGCTGCGTGAAAGCCTGTGCGCCCGGATGCAACACGAATGTCGATCCCGACGCGTCGAACTCCTCGCTGATATGCTGAAACAGCATCGGGTAGCTTGCGGCGAAGGCAGGCTGCAGCCGCCGGATCTCGCTGATCAGGTCGTAAACCACCGCACTGTCTATATCGGGCCGCGAAACCAGCAGCTTGTCGACCGCGAGGGTTACCACCGGCTCTTCTGGGATATCGCCATAAGTACCGACCGGAATCACGAACGGCGACAGGCGGGGGTTGAGCAGCACGGCTCGATCGATCGACGACCCCGTGCCGATGTCGGCAGGAGTGCCCAGGCTCGCAAACTGGTATGCCCCGACAGCTCCGTACTCCTGCAATACGTCTCGCACACGATCAGGTAGTAGGGGCAGGTACAGCACCATGACGTCGGGTAGTGCGTCGGCACTTTCCACGTATGTCACTTCGTCGTGCGCTATCTCGAGGCTGTTCAGCACATCGCTGAGCAACCGTCGGGATGCGGACCCCGGCGGGCCGGCATTTATGGTTGCGCCGCGGAACAGCTCGACGGGATTGTCAGCTTCCCGACTGCGACGATACAGGATGTGCAGTACCGTTGGATAAAGCGGCATTACCGTCGTGATGCCCTGCCTGAAGGGTTGCGAGTTCGAGGTCAAGGCAAGGTCTGCGTGTCCTGCCTCGAGCGCATCCAGGGGCGCATGGAATCCGTCCGGCAGCGGGACGATTTCCATGCGATGCATGGAATTATTCTCGAAGACCTCAACCGCCTCCGCCGCGATTTCGCGGTCAAACGGTTGTGCCGGAGCTAACAGGCGAAAGGTATTCCCTTGTTCACCGCACCCCCCCAACAAGGCGAATCCTGCAACAAGCAAACCGCAGCAGCGCTTTCTGAGCGTCATTCCCGGCCTCATCAGAAATTGAAACTCGCGAACACGATCGGCCCGTGATGTCGAACCTTCAGGGAACCTCGAAGATCATCATCGGCGGAGTCCAGGTTCATAAGATAGACGTTATAGCCGAAGCCGGCACCGATCGTGTCTGTGAAGTAGTGTGCAAGCCCGAGGTAAAAGGTATTGAGCGAACCCGAATAATGATCGAACTCCATCCGGAACAGCTGCAGGTTTGCGCTGAGGTCGGTCTTTGGACCGAGCGCGACGCTGCCGAAAGCGCCGATTACGGGTAAGGGCGTATTTATCGACGTCTCTACTTGCTGCCCGGTATCGGGGGCTACGACGAGAGCCTCGTAGTTCGTAATGTGTAATCCGGCGAGAATGCCGAGTTCTTTCTGTGCGTCGTTCATGAGCGAAAACCCGTAGGCGAGCTTCGCAACGCGAAGCTCCGCGTCTACGTCGATCCGCGTACCTTCGGCAAAGAATTCGTCACCGATCCGGATGTCCGTTAGCAGCGTGTTGTCGGAGTCCCGGCCAAGATTGAAATAGCCGATTTCCAGCCGGTGGAACTGCGCAAATCGGTATACGCCCTCGAAGTGGATGATGCTCTTCCTCCTGTTGACGCCCAGGACGTCTTCGACGTTGATCTCCTCCGGCGGACTGCCGTCGATCGGCCGCCGGATAATCTTGCTATCGGTCTGGTTGTTGTACATGCCGAGCCGGAACTCGAACCCCCCGGCCCTGAACAACTCCCCCTCGTAATTCGGTGTGCGAAAAATGTCGTTGTTATAGGCAATACCGATGCTGCCCGACCAGACCGAATCCTTGGCGACAATCGGGCTGTTGGTGATTTCGGATGCGAGCCACTCGTGGTTCAGCGTCACGGATAACAACCACCGATTGTTGATGGCGTAGCCGGTGTTCAGGCCTACCTTGACATTGGTCGACGAACCCGGCGTGTATTGCTCCAGGTTCGGCCCGACCTCGGATTCGGACACACCATAGTAGTAGCGGTTGTACCCGGCACTGTTATTCACGAGCGTCACTGACGGCACGAACCAGCCCCAGGGATGCTCCCTCGGCAACGACGTCCTGAATTCCGTCGTCGGCCCGCCGTAGTTGCTGAATATCTCGTTGTACCACTTCAGTTCGAAGTGCACGGGCCAGCCGCGCCAGCCGATGAGCGGCGCGGCCTCGACCCGCCACTTGCGGACATCTATGCTGGCCAGTTCGTCGAGTAACGACACGCCGGTCCCCTCGGTACGAATGCGGGTGACCGCGCCGAGCACCCACCCGGCGTCGTGCACCCACCGTACTCCGGCATCGCCGCCCGTCAGGATCAGCCAGTCATCCGTGAACGCGTTGTGGCGAAAGCTCGTGAGGTACGGGTAAGCGAAGCCGCTGTTCTGGCCGCCTGCGTAGGGGCTTTCGCTGATGCTGTAGGCCAGACCGAGCGCGTAATTATTGAGGTCGTAGTCGCGGATGTAGTCGAGAATGCCGCTCGCATACGCAGACGGCGCAAGCAGTAACAAGAGAATTATTCGCTTCGACACCGTCATGATCGTCTGGTTACCGCCGGGTGCCCTAGGATGGTCTAAATGCCTTCGGCGGCGCAACCCGTAAGGCGCTCGCCGTCGATG